>ERZ779869.1091-NODE-1091-length-26728-cov-3.441495_pt1 | contig 26728 bp, 25 predicted proteins | sample MGYA00511557_ERZ779869 | MGnify/ENA primary metagenome ERZ779869 (study PRJEB29588, sample SAMEA2154620) | human gut metagenome | biome: human gut; feature: human-associated habitat; material: faeces | place: Denmark | collected 2008/2010 ... | reverse complement strand
TTCAAGGACCTTACCTATACATTCCTTCGTGATTTTGAGCAATACTTGAGAGAAAAGGGCAATGCGGTCAATACGATAGCCAAGCACATGAGACAGCTCCGTACCTTGGTCAATGAGGCAATCAACCAGGGATATATGCACGCCGACGCTTATCCGTTCAGAAAGTACAAAATCAAACAGGAGAAAGGCAGACATGAGTTTCTTACCCCGGACGAGCTGAAGAAGCTGGAAACGGTCGAGGTGGAAGAGGAATCCATGCGCCATGTGCTCGATGCCTTCCTGTTTTGCTGTTATACCGGATTGCGCTATTCTGACTTCTGCCAGCTCACACCTGAGAATTTCATTAGGATAAACGGCAAGCGGTGGCTGTACTTCAAATCCGTCAAGACAGGGGTGGAAATCCGTCTGCCGTTACATCTGCTGTTTGAAAGCAGGGCATTGGGCATTCTTGACCGTTATCCGGATATAGGTAGTCTTGCATCCCTACCCTGCAACTCGGAAGTGAATAAGCAGCTTCGAAAGCTGGCCGGATTGTGTGGTATCAAAAAGCGGATAACCTACCACTTGGCAAGACATTTAAATTTTCTTTTCTTATTAAAAATCAAACATTTAAAACAGACATTATCTTAAACAGGTAACGATTTAGAAACGAGCGAGCTTCTATATTCTGCAACGTCCTGCATCAACCAAAAGAACGCTTTTCTTGTTTGCAAAGATACGATTTTTTACGTTCTTTTCCAATAGCTGTTTAATGAAAAATCGATATTCCATCTCTATGTACTTCTTCTGCACAAGTTGGATAAAGGACCGACAGATGTTATGTATATAGAGCTTCCAAAATTTGATCAGCCACTTTTGAATCATAAATGCGTATGGCATTGTTTTCATCTGTATTGTAACCAAGATAGTTGACGCTTCCATACCATATCAAAGACTTGTCAATGATAACAACATCCATTGACAATGAATCATTAACCTTGGTTCGGATTCCTGTCTCTTTCAATTTTTCTTCCTTCGCTGTATTGTTTTTGACCAAAGCGAAAACCTCCACACCTCGTGCCGACAATTCCTTTAGTATGTCAAGTATGGGAGAATATTTGCTAAACCATATCTTCGTTACAGAAATGACGATCGAATGTTTGCCTTGGAACAAATGACAAGATGATTATTTCATACAAACGATATTCTACTCATCTACATCATCAAGACCGGCTTATCATCCCAGGTATACCCGATAATGACTACATCTGCTTTAGGGGATTTTTTCATGTTATCCAGCCAGAATTGGATGCTGAGAGTGCTTTTCTCGGGGCGTAAGACAGTGGGTACATTCCGTAGCGATTGAAAAACTTGCATCACTGACTTTCGGAATGCACGGGGTGCTTGGTTGAGTACCGTAGCATGGCTGATATAGCCTTCCGGGGGCACAGTATATTCCACCTGTAAAACACACCCCTTGTTCCTTTTTTGCTGGGCAACGGGATATTTACATTTCCTGCTCAAAGTCTTGTTGAGCCAGTTAGTTATAATCATGCAGTTCATTTTTTGTTGGACTATCATTCTTGAATAAAACAGGTACAGTCCAAACAGAGTTCCGATATTCACCTTTACCATGAAAATTGATGGTAGGAGTCCACCGTGGCATACCTTTTATGATTTGCAATACTTGGTTGTCCCATTCTTGTATGCCACAACCTCGTAAGGTCTCTACCTTTATTATTTCTCCGTAAGAATCAATGCGTATCGTATAAATCCCTTTGATTTCTTTTTTACCGTTTAATAGATTGGAATCGTATGTTAGGCGTTCATTAATGTAGTCGGTAATTGCATACGGATTTGCTTTTTCAAAATAAGACACAGCTTCCCATTCCACAAAACTTTGTTTCAATTCTTCTTTCCTAACGCTGTCCGCCTTTACCCTATCCCTATAATGTTGGGGCAGGAAAGGGACATATACCGTATAAAGACACTCCATTCGTTTGCCGTTTTTGTCCCTGCAAGGCAGGCAGTGTGGAAGCTCTTTGGTCAGTCTGATAACTTCTTTATCAAAATCTTCATGGATGGTCGTCAAAATGGTATTCCAGCGTGGCAAGCCTAATGTGTCAAGAGCAAACATCACTACAGAATAGCCTGCCACATTCTTTTTTAGCAACTCTTCAGGGTATTTCATTTGGGAAACATAGTATTTTGTCAAATCGTAATCCCATACCGCCCATCGGGGAGGTTCAATGGTTGACAAATCTTTGATAGGCTTCCCAGAAATATCAGCAACTCCCTCGTTCCAAATATCTTCTTTCCTCCAGATACTGTCTAACCGTTGCTCGTTTGCAAGCATTTTGGCGGGTGAGTTAATCGTGTTGATGTATTTTACAGGACCATTGCCTATGACCAATTCTTTGGGTAGATAACGGATAACAAGTGTACTATCATTCAATTCCAAAATTAAATACTGCTTGCAGCCGTATGTTTTGATGGTATCTTCACTAATGCGGTAAGAGTCTTCTAGTACTGTTTTTTCCCCATTATACGTGAAGGTAGTCCACCATCCACCCTCTCTGAACTCCATCTCTTGCGTATAGGATTTTTCAGAAGGAAGTTCTGTTCTCCATATTTTGTTTTCCAACATCAGAATAGTATCGTTGACTGTTCTTTCTTGTGCTTCAAGTTGAAAGATGCATCCAAGCAGTATGAAGGATAGAAAAAATCGTTTCATATGTATATGGAATTAAAATCAGACAATGGTATGTTTATGGCTTAGGCAACCGAAATGAAATCGGAATGGTATAAAGTACCCGTTGGGGCTTCCCATCTTGTTTTCCCGGTGTCCACTTCGGCATTTGTCGGATAATTCGTAAGGCTTCTTTATCCAACAAGGGGTGAACGCTACGTACAATCCGAGGCTGGGCGGGCGTGCCGTCTTTCTCGATGATGAATTGCAGGATTACCCGTCCTTGAATGCCTGCATTCTTGGCTTCTTCAGGATAGCGCATTTCTTTCTGTATGAAATCCATACACCTTTTCATCCCTCCGGGAAATTCGGGCATGCATTCCACTACTTGAAAAAGGTGATTGTCATCTGTCGGAACTTCCGGTACAGACGTTGTTATAGATCCAGCAGGTCGGTTATCTTGCGTAGAGGGAACTGCAGGTCTCTTATCCTTCTGTCCTTCTGCCAATTCTTTTGGATTGTCTGTCAGTCTGAATTCCGCCATCAGAGTAACCTCTCTTCCGGTGTCCGCAAAAGTAACGGGATAAAAGAAACGGTATCTTCCCGGCTTGTTGTGGTGTATTTCCGGATACAAAGAACCGGATAAATGCTTATTTTTTCCTGGACCAATGATATGGGCTACACTATTAAATATGGTATGAATAGGCAGATTTCGCCATACGCCTTGTCGATCTTCGTAAGTGATGTAATAAGTTTCACCGGATTCTAATGTTACTTGGCTGTGATTGACTAAAACAAAAGTGGCTCGTTTACTTTGAGTGGAATAGACCGGATAGTCAGATTGTAGCAAGATGCCCAAGGTATCGCTGACACCGATGTAGTCGTTAGGTGTCTTATCTGCTGTTCCATCAAATAACACAGCCGGTGAATCAATAATCTTTTTCCGGAAAGCCTTTCGGGCTTCCGGAGTGTTCATGATAAAAGTTACGTGAATATGATGGCTACCCATACCCCAAGACATCAAATTGGATTTCAAGCATTTATCTGTAAGTTTTTCTCTTTTACTATCGATAACATTCAAAATCTCTTTCAGCTGCTTTTGGGTAAAACTTTCATCCGTGGCAGGCTCCAGCCTGAAAGCACCGCTTTTTGCGGCTGTTTCCAGTGTGCGCCGTGCTACTGTGGTATCTCCTCTTACTTGAAAGACCAATGTAGAACCGTCAAAAAACATTCCTTCCAAGAATGCAGGACAGTGCGGACTGTCCAAGAAATCACCGATCACTGTTGAGTCCGTACCATATGCTTTACTTAAAGCCTCTATTACTTGCTGACCGGTTCTTTGGTCAACTGGTTCTTCCGTTATAGGTAGTTTTCTTGATTTGGCGGAAGGAAGAGAAACAGAGACCTGCTTATCCTTCTTTTCTGGAAGTGGCTCAACAGTATACAAACCTTCTTCATCTTTGACTAGCTGATACTTGCCGGTATCCAACCATTGATTCCACTCTTTAAATAAGGATTGTATAAACAGAAATAAGTCGTCTGATATATTCAGGTCTTTACCACGTTGACAGGGGAAAATCACATGTCCGTTCTTTATGGATATTTTCTTTCTGGCTCTATCCAAGGCTTTGAGATAAACAACTTGATTATAGGCATAATGCGGATTAAATCCGTTGACATTCATTGCATCTATAGCGGCATAAGACATCATCCCCTTGGTTTTCAAAAAGGTCGTGTCTGTCAGCGTCTTTTTAAATTCTCTCGCTTCCTTCCATAATTGGGCAGTAGCAAGTCTTGTTAAACTGTCTGAGTAAGAAGGATTGATTTCCTTATTCAGTTCCTCATAAATTCCCGGCAGTAAAGTGTCACAATAAGAGGTTATGACAAAATTTCCACTCTCAATTCTCATATTTACAGTGGGGTTGCTTATCACTGAATCATTAAACACAAAAGCAATCTGTTTTCCAATGTTTTTTTCTGTTTCTTCCGCCCATAGGTTCATATAATACGGATGTATCTGTCCAAAAATTACGTATTTGCCAAAGGCATCTGAATCTAACCGTAAAACACTGAAATCTTTCGTCGTTACGATAGGCTCTAAAGAAAGACTGTCATTGGAGTCGCCCGTTACATGATACCAGCCGCTTTCACGGTGGATCGCAATTGGCTTATGCTGACATCCGACCCATATAAGTCCGATGGCAAGCATCAACACGACTAACGGAAGTGCTGATAAGACTGTACGATAAAAAGATATTCGCGTTCTCATAGGCTGCATAGGAATGGTTTTTCGGTAAAGATACGTATTTTGACGAAAGACGGATAATGGATGGGCTGATTTTATTTCAGATAAACGACAACCTATCCATCTATTTCATCAAGACAGGCTTATCATCCCAGGTATACCCGATAATGATTACATCTGCTTTAGGGGATTTTTTCATGTTATCCAGCCAGAATTGGATACTGAGAGTGCTTTTCCCGGGACGTAAGACAGTGGGTACATTCCGTAGCGATTGAAAAACTTGCATCACCGACTTTCGGAATGCACGGGGTGCTTGGTTGAGTACCGTAGCATGGCTGATATAGCCTTCCGGGGTCACAGTATATTCCACCTGTAAGACACAACCCTTGTTCCTTTTTTGCTGGGCAACGGGATATTTACACTCTCTGCTCAGTGTTTTGATGAGCCAGTTATAATCATGCAGTTCGTTCAGAGACTGGTCCAATCCGAAGATGCCGGGAGGTACTTCCTTACGCCATTCCTGACCGAACTTTTTATCCAAATACCGGAAAACTTCTTCGTTGTAAGCAGTCAGCAGATGGTTGGGAGTGCCCAAATAACAATCCAGCTTACCGTCCTCCTTCAAGGGGGAGTACCTGAAATACGTAACCCCATATTTCTTCCAAAAGGGATGCTTTTGGATCTCCTCTTCCTGCCCAATCGGAATGATGAGCCTCATATTGGGTTTCCCCTGCTCAATGTATTCGCGAGACAGAACCGGTGAACAATCGTATTTTTCCAAATAGTCGTAAGGCAAAGAAAGCCTGAGCTGCAAAGTATCATCCTTCATGGGCACATGGATAAGGGTATCACAGGATGTCAAGCCTACAAACTGTACTTTCAAACGGTATTCACCTTTTTCCAAATGCTCTATGCTGAATGTTCCCGTAGAATCGGCCAGCCAACCCTGAAAAGGCTTTCCAGCCAAAGTCAGATAGGCACCGCCTGCTGGGAATTTGACCACATCGTAAGGAGGAATCTGCCGCACTTCTTCGCCATAAACCTTGCCTACAAGGGTGTATTTCGCAGTATCGTTTGTTTGAGAAGGCTTTAGCTTATCTTCCCAAATGGGAAGTACAAAATCCTTAAATTCAATCGTGTACTTTCCGTTGATAAACAACACCTCCCAAGGATAAATGCTCTTCAGTACTTCTTCAAATGCCTTTGCTAAAGGATGATTTCCGTCTTCGATGTTTTCCCGTTGGGGACGAACGAATATAGTTCTTACATCCACATCCACCAGATGGCCGTCCGAACTGCATTGTACATTCTCAACAAAAAAGGTTATACGTTGACCTTTGTATTCCGGAAAGCGATGCCAGGGGAAACGTCGGATGATTTCATCCTGAGCATGCTGTATTTTCATGCCAGCCCGTAGGGTATTATGGTAAGTCCGGCAGCTTTCTATACGACCGTGTTGAAGCACCATCACTTGCTCCGTTTCCAGATTGCGGTCGAAGCCGCTGTGTACATAACGCACCAGCTCACCTTTCCCGGCACGAAGTTCTCCGTTGAACCAGCGGGCACCAATTTTTCCGTCTTGATAATAAGGTTGAAACACTTCTCTCAACTGGTTTGGCTGATAAGTGAGGGAATACTCTTCTTTCTTCTGTTTATCATAGACACAGACTTCCAAATGATGCAGATACAGATGAGATTGCTGCACTTCCCAATAGGCGGTATAGCCTTCCCAATTGGCGGTAGTAATGCAATGGTTGTCCGGCAAAAATTCCATCAACCGATGAAACAGAACAGAATCCCTATTGATGGGCTTGGCCAACAATTCCCATTCTTCTCCCTGCAGATAGATGAAATCACCGGACAGTCCGGTAGCCTTTCCTTCCCAAGGAATAAGAAGGAAAATGATAGCTGTCATCAGACTTTTGAAAAATGTAGGTATCTTCATGTCACGTTCTAATGTTGAGGATTATACAATACGGATGCTATAGATAAGCTTTCTGCTTGCTAAAGTTATTTTTTCTCCCTTGCAATGCTCAGTATTTCAGATTACAGAATATCCATCATCTTTCCCATAAACAAAATTAAACCTGTTTTATTTTCATGGATAACTAATAAGAATGAACGATTGACATGGAATGGATAAGGTGTAATCTCTGGCACTATTTCTGATTCAAAAACAACATTTGTAATAGTCGCTGCTGCTGCAACTGTGCCTGTTTCCGTTACTTCCAATCGGGTAAATTGTTCGATTGCAGAAATGTGGGCAGGTATATCTGTCATACGTGAAAAATCTGCACAATTTTCATTAAAAGCATCATGGATGCCCATTTTCTGGAAGGTAGGAATGATGTCGGATTTGTAATCCAACTTGATAGAAGGTAATTTGAGGTCCAGCATACAACTTATACTATCTGATGCGGACAGCCATGCTTTCCAATTGGCTTCACTAAATGTGGCTATGCAGGAGTCAATGGATACACCTTTCTTGGGAAGAATTACTGTCATGGCATACGAATCGTTTCCGTAAGGGAGGGTAGCCATTTCAAACAATTCCGCTTTATGAAAAGCAAACCATTGATCAGACAGGTGCATCATGCTGACCGGATGCTTCTTTCCACCCACAGGATAAAAGTTTTCCTGCCGGGTTTCAGCCGGATCAAAAGGGAAAATCCATCCACCTTTGAAGAATAACGTATTGATGAGAATACAGTTACCTTGTACTTGATCCAAGATGTGAGGAATACGCCCTTGCGTTTGTTCCTTTGCCCATCGGTTGATAATGCCTGTTGATTTCGGTTCAGAAAAATCCAGGTTCTGTATTTCTGCAAGAAAATACTGCTGGTTTATTTGTTGAAAGGAATCCTTCACAGGTGACTTGTCATGAATCCAGATGGAATTGGCTGACTGAAAGACAGTCGTAGAATCCAATCGAGGCAGATTGCTTATCAGTTTTAAAAAGTAGTTATTGGCCAATGAAGGCTTACTCTTAGAAACGGAAAGTACCGAAGCTATTTCTTCTAATGTTTTTCCTGCAGCACCATTGGCAAGCATCCCTAAATTGAATTGGGCACTCAGAGGAGAAATGAAAAAACTTTGTCCTTTCTCCTGTTCATTCATCTTCTGAAAAAAACTGCAAGCAAAGTCATTACTGATGGATACCATAGGCATCTCCTCTTCCGAAAGCTCCAAGGAAGATAACTCTACAAAAGGTTTGTGGGATGAAGTCTGTTGGCAGCTGACAAGGATGCACAAACTTATTCCGGTAGCAAATAGTAAAAAGTTTTTCATATCACGTTTTAATTTTAATGGTTGCACAATACGGTATTTATCCTGAAGATAATCTTTCAGCCTGTCAAATCGTCGAAATGCAGATAATGTTTTCACCAATGGATATTTTTTAGGGTTATTGTTTGGACGTTTCTTCATCAACTGAGGTTTCAGAGGTTGCTGAATTGTCCGTGTTTTGTGTGATGGTAAGATGGATGGGTACTTCTAATTTCTTGGTCTGTTTCCACTCTTTCTCATCATTACTCAGGCGGAATTCGGTCATCATTTGTATTCTTGTGCGGGTGTCCAATAGGGTAAGGTGATAAAGGAAACGATAGCGTCCCGGCTTGTTCGGATACATCTCTGGATAAAGGGAAGCTGTACGGATACGATATTCGTCTGGTTGAACAAGGTAACCCACACTAAAGAAAAAATGGTCGGTAGGCAATTCTCGCCATATGCCTTGTTCATCCACGTAAGTAATGCAATATTCTTCTCCACACATGATATTTCGATTGCTCTGGTTAATAAGCACAAAGGATGCTTTTGAGGTTTGTGTGGAATAAACCGGGTATTCCGGCCTTAGTGAAATGCCTAAAGTGTCAGAAACACCCGTTTCAGAATGAGGCATTGGTGATTCAAGTCCTTCAAAAGATACTGCCGGTGAATCGATGATGTGCTTTCTGAAAGCTTGTCTGGCAGCAGGAGTATTCAATTTGAAAGACACTAAAACGGTATGATTGCCCATTCCCCAAAAGTCCATGTTGGATTTCAGAGGTCCATCGGGTAGCCTATGAAACCGGTTGCTGATGGTGTCCAGGATGCTCCTTAGTTCTTTTTGGGTAAAGGTATGCTCTGTGTCGGCTTCCAGCCAGAAGGCACCGCTCCCAGCGGACGCTTCCAGAATGCGTCTGGCTTTAGCAGTGTCTCCTCGTATCTGAAAGACGGGAAGAGAATCTTCGTAAAACATTCCTTCTACGAAGTCAGGGCATCGGGGACTGTCCAAGAAAAGCCCTATGGTATCCACACCGTAGGCTCTGTTTAATGCTTCAATCACTTGCTCACCTGCCTCTTTTTGAGTGATAGCCGGTTGTTCAGCTTTACCAGATAGAACGGTTGAAGTCGATTGGCATCCCGTAAACAGGGCGCATAACAAAAACAGACACACGGAAAATCCATTGCTGTTAGGGTGTGATTGAAACGGAATATGTCGAAATGCTTTCATGACTTGTATGTTTTGAGATTCAACTTATGCCATAGGGCTACCTTCGGAATGCTTGTCAGCAAGGATAGCTGACTCGCTGAAAGATGAATGTCGGATAGACCATTTTTCCATGCGTCATTTTCCGTCTGCTATTCGATTCTGAATTCAGCCGCCATATACCATTTTTGCTGAGATCCGGAAAAACCGATTTCCTTGATAACTCTGTAAGTCCCTGGACGGTTGTCATTGACCAATGGACGGAGCCTTGCGGTAAAGGTATGGGTATGCCCTTTCTCCAAACCATATCCTATATCAGTCCACGAACCATTATCGTGCAGATAAATCCATTGCTGCCCTTCTTTGCGGACAATCCAATAATCCTCTCCAAAGAACAGAGCTTTGGGGTTTTCGTTGGTAAGTTGAACCGTAATAGTTTCTGTTCCTACGGGATAGACCGCTTTTTCGGTCTGCATGGTTACTTGCAGGGTGTCAGAAAAAGAAGGCTTGACAAATACTACATTCTCTACAACCTTTCCGTGACTGACCGCTGAATAGCTGACCACTTTTCGCCGAAACATTTCCTGATAACGAGGGGTGTTGTTCATCAAGCCCACAAATATGGTATCTCCGTCATCATGTACTATCCAAGTAGTACTGATATTATGGGCAACCGTGTCGCATGGATTAGCAGAGTTCTTGTCCCAATAATCATCAATCAGTTTCCTCAATCTTTTCACTCCTTTTCGGTCCACCAGTTCAAATTCGGCATACGCTACTTCGCCGCCATTAAAGGTCTTATAAATCCGATAGTGACCAGGGCGGTTGGGTATTTCAGAAGTGTACAGTTCAATAGTTTGCAAACGAGATGGGTGGTAATCGGGATGCAGCATCCAAAGCATATCCTCGATAATAGGATTGGTGGGTAAAGATTCCCATTTCTGCAGGCCTTCATTATAGAAAGCGAGACTATATTCATCTCCGCACGTATACATTCTATGGGAATGGTTATGGATAAAAACGTTCACCTGGGTAGCAGACAGCGGATAATAGGCAAATTCCGTGGTCATGGACAGTGAATCCGGATTCATGCGTTTTCTGGATGGAATATCCTTCGGCATCGGCTGGTAGCCCAAAATGGCTGGCTCAGATATTGTGCTGTCTTCCTTTTTCTTCAGCTCCGTCTCTTCAAGTTTAAAAAGAACCGGCACTGTATATTTCACCTTTACGGGCTTTCCCTTCCATGTTCCCGGTTTCCATTGCGGCAACAAGCGGATGATACGTAAAGCCTCTTTATCCAAAGAAGGCTCCACGCTCTTCAACACTTGAGGCTCTATTACCTTCCCTTTTTCATCTACGAAAAACTGAACGATGACTCTTCCCTCAACTCCTTTCTTTCGTGCTCCTTCCGGATATTGAATGCTGTTTTCTATCTGCTCCATTAATTTCTCCATGCCTCCAGGATACTCTGGATACTGGTCTGGTAGGTGATAAATAGAATCCTTTGCGGGAATCGGAGCATTCCTCGCTGTCTGCTGTCTGGATTTGTTGGCGCATCCTACCAACAAAACACAAAGTATAGTTACGAATAGTATTCTCATGACATTCATTTTATTTCAAATTCAGCACTTAATTTTATTTCTTCCCTATCATTGTTTACGGATGTTAATATACGATACCTACCGGGAGCTATCTCATAATGTTCAATAGGAAATTGGAGGCAAAGAAAGTCTGATATAGGACCTATTAATTCGTCGCTATATACAAATTCTGTTACTTTCATTTTGGGTCTAATCCACTTGCTCTTTTCCCATTTTTCCAAAGTCCAATCATAGCCGTAGCTTAATCGAAAATGCTGCGGGTTTAGGACTACGGCAAAAATTAGTTTACTGTCCGGTGTATAATGTCCTTGTATCACTTTCATTTGAGTGGTTGTACCCAAATTATAGAAGCCGGCGAGTACCGATTCTGAACTACAAATTACAGTCGTGTCAGCATCAGCTATGTTTTTAGTATCCTTTGCTGTTTTCTCGGTGCATCCCATCAATAGGATACTGAGACTAAATAGATAAAAAGTAATTGATCTCATAGTATACTTTACTTTAGTTCAATTAATTAACCGGTAATTCAAATTTGATTGGAAATGCATATCTCACTTTGAGGTTCACTCCATGCTGATTCCCCGGCTTCCACTTTGGCATAATCGACACAATGCGAAATGCTTCTTCGCATAATGCAGCATCCGCACTTAAAACAGGGTTGACACTACGAATAATTCGAGGCTGGATCACCGTTCCATCTTTATCAATCACCACCTGCATGATAACTGTGCCTTCCAGCTTGCCTTGCTTGGCAGCCTGTGGGTACTGTATGTTTTGTCTGATAAATTCCATCAATTTGGGCATACCGCCCGGGAATTCGGGCATATGCTGCACGACATCAAACACATCTTCTTCATTAGGGAGAGCCTTCTTGCCGGAATAATTGGCAGTTCCTATAGGAATAGGTCTTTCTCTGGTTGAAACCTGCTGTGAAGTGTAAGCTTCAAACCATTGATATATGTTGTAAAAGCAAGTTTCGTTTTCATCATAAACTCTAATTTTCAAGAGGTAATCACCCGGCTGAGCATTCTTCGGTAAATCAATCCCGATTTCGGCTTCCTTCCCTCTTACCACCTGAAGGGCCACAGACTCTTTGTCTATGTTTTTACTGTGTATTTCATGTAATTTCCCTTGCTTATCCTCCCGATAAAAAATGTATTCACCTTTATACGTAAGACGATGGCTTGTACTGAAAATGGACACATAAACCTTATCGTTTGATAAGGAGTTTGAAATGATTTTAACGTCTTCACTTTTGCTCTTGATTTCCTGATGTGTCCGATCGTCCAAATGAACCTTGGCCACTCCTTCTGTATCATCCACTAAGAAACCCCATTTTACTGAGGGTGATTTCTTGATAACTGAATCGAGATTTACGGGAGGAATATACTCAATTTCTACAGTTCCCGTATCATTCGGATTACGCTTGGGACCATCATCAACAAGCACAATGTGATCCTCAATACGGAAGGTTACAGGAAAAACGTATTTTACTTTCACGGTCTCTCCGTTCAGTTTACCCGGCCTCCAGTCTGGCATCATTTTTATGATGTGGAGGGCTTCTTGGTCTAACAGGGGATGAACGCTGAATGCTACTTTAGGCTGCACAACTTTTCCGTCGCGATCGATTACACTCTCTATCCAAACTTTTCCTTGTATTTTTTTGTATACGGCAGTTGGAGGATACTGAATGTGAGTCTGTATATATTTTACAACTTCATCCATACAGCCCGGATATTCAGGCCGTTCTTCCAATATAGCATGGATTTCTTTATCGGAAGTCTTCAAATTGGAATATAACAATATAGTTGAGTCCACCACCACAAGGGAAGTATCCATTGGGATTGCAGAACATTTTTTCGTCTCAGTTTTCTGTCGTTGCTGGACACAACCGGTTGAAAAAAGGCAAATGGCTATCAAAAATATAATACCGTTTCTCATAGGCAAAAGAATATATGAAAAACAAAAATATTTCAAAAACATACAATATTCGTAAGGTGTTTTTATCAACTCTTACTGGGAGTGATTTACATATTCCACACTGATTATATCGGAAGAATCACGAACAGCTTCTTTGATGTCTGCTAATCGGAATTCAGTCATGAGCATGATTTCCTGATTCTTGTTAGCCAGTCTCACCTTATAAAAGAACCGATATCTGCCCGGTCGGTTGGGCAGGACATTCGGGTTGAGGTCAGCTTTAAACAGATTCCGTTTGCCAGGTTCGATGATATAAGCAATACTGTTAAACACCGAGTGTATGGGAAGAATTCGCCAGACTCCATGCTGGTCTTCATAAGTAATCCGGTATGGGCCTCCACACTCTATCTCGTGCTCGCTCTGATTGAATAATACAAAGGTGGCGGTGTGGGAGGTGTATGGGTATGCAGAGAATTCTGGATACAAATGAATACCTAATGTGTCGGAAGTGCACCGTCTGTTATCTGCTATCGGTTCTGTAGGCCCTTCAAAACGGATAGCAGGTGAGTCCATAATCTTATTACGAAAAATGGCTCTTGCTTCTGGCGAGTTTAGACATAAATTTACGATAAGATGATTACCATATACGCCCCATCCCCATATATTGCCGTCTAATCGAGTACCCTTTATTTCAGACCGCGCATATCGTTCTCGCAGTTCATTCTGTATCTTTTGCAGTTCTTGCTCTGTAAAAACAGAATCTTTTACACTCTGAGTAGCTACAGGAAGATAGTAGATTGTATCTTGAGCATGGATGGATATTGTTTGAGCGCCTTGTGTAATCGAAGCTGAATCACTTTTTACCACAGACTGATTATTTCCGGACGGTTTGCCATTACACCCCACAAGCAGCCAACCCAAAAGAAGAATCAATGCCATTCCCAACGCTAAATAAAGCATCGTCTTAAAATAGACCGCCTTATCCAGCTTCTCCTTTTCCAAGGTTTTCCGTCGGATATCTTCCATTTTCTCCAGTGTCACCTGAGAGAAATCCGTAGTTTTCCCTGTATCCAGCAAGCGGTGATAGGTATCCGTCATCCGTTCCCGATTCCGCTTACGCAACTCCCGATTTTCTTTATCGCGTTGCAGCATGTCATTGATACATCCTAAAGTTCCCATAAAAAGTGATTTTTTGTTGTTGCTTAATATAATGCTTTTTCTGGTAGTTTATGATGTTACAGTCAATATATTATAGATTTTAAACAGTCAAACTCAACAATTTGCGTCAAAAATTGATTCACCTTTTCAAAACACCACACTTATACTATTACTCTGAAAATTGCCCTGATGCATTGATTATCTCTGTCGATTTAAAAATAAAAGAAAGTTAATTTACTTAAACTCGGGAAAGAAGGGTTCAATAAACAGCTGATTGTGCGTATATTTTCCTAAATTTGCTTTTAACCAATAGGATTGGATATGAAGCACTATCTACTCATATTATTAGCTTTCATTCTTGTCTGCCCGATTCTGGCACAAGACAAGAATGAAGTTATGTCAGAAAAGTTAAAAAACAGGATTTGGAAAGCAAAGATTCTTGAAGGCAAAGTACACGAAGTTGAAATGGATTCGCATGATTACAACTGGCTTATCAAAACCCTGAGTAAATCCTGTAAGTATCCTCCAAAATTACAGGAAAAGAACCAGGAAGGACTGCTCCATGTAGCATTTGAAGTAGATGATAAAGGTTGTATTGCCAATCCTCAAATCCTTATGTGCAGCAACCGAAAATTCAAAAAAACTACCCTGAATGCGTTCAAAAAAGTCACCGGTATTCCTACAGTCTTGCCGGAGGGAAAAGATACGCTTGCGGTTCAATTCAAATTGGACCGTTCGGATACTCCATCTAATCTCCATGCCGATGTTTTGATAATCGGTTACAGTTCTTGCGACATTCCAGTTCTGATGCGATACGATGCCATACTAACAGCCCATACTACAGAGCCTTATCTGGAAGTGGGGGTTCCGGTCTGTTATCTGAATGAACGGGGTGATACCATCGTGTCTTACGGTAAATACCGATATTGTCAAACGGATACAATCACGGATATAGGTTTTGTTTATGAGAACAAACCGAAGAATGCCCGGATAGTCTGTATCAACGATGCTGGCAAGGAACTTTTCTGTGTATTCAAATATGACAATGGTCCCGATTATATCCAAGAAGGATTATTCCGTATAGTGGATGATAACGGATTGGTTGGCTTTGCCGATTCATTGGGCTATGTGGTCATTAAGCCTCAATTCAAGTTTGCCACGCCTTTTGAAAACGGGAAAACTCAAACGACAACAAGTGGAAAAGCGAATGATGACGGAGAACATTCTTTTTGGACATCTGACGAATGGGAACTTGTGAGATATAACGGAACTAAGATAATGAGATATACGGCTGTCAGGAACGGCATGGACTTGAAAGGATTGCAAATCGCCCTATTTGACAAGCCAGGAAAAACGGTCCAAGAAATATCTTACTCCTATCCTTCCGACATTGAGTTTGCCAACAACCTCAATGTTTGGGCTAATTTACAAGATGTTAATTTTGACGGTAAGGACGATATACTTGTCAACCTTGGTCAGTATGGTAATCAGATGATACAGTATTATGATTGCCATGTATGGGATGAAACAAAGAATCTATACCGTAGAGATGAAAGCTTTAAGCAGATAGAAAACCCACAAATAAGCAAGGAGAAACAATGCATATTTTCTTCATCACGCATTTCGGCAGCATCTTACAGCTACAAGCGTTTTGAGTTTATTGACGGGCGTTTTATGGAGACAGCAGCTTTGATCCAAACTTTCAGAGCTTCCAAACAACCGCCTTTATTCACGGAAAAGCAATATGTAAAAAGCAAAGGCTTGGTAACATTGCACAAAGATGTTTCAATGGACAAGATAAACCGTGATTGGCTATCAATCATAATGAAGTAACACTAAAAACAAGGGGAATGAAATCGAGGATGCATTTTAAGTACATAGCACTTGTACACATATTTCTGTCAGTAACTGTAACAGTCATCGTTTGTTGTTTTGTTTCTTGCGGAACGGCAAATATGACCACATACCGTAATGGTTATATTGTGGATGCAAAAGGAAAAGTTGCAGGCTATTATGCCAATGGATACATTTTTGATAATGAAAGAAAAGTCAAAGGGAATTATTCTAACGGATATGTCTATGATGAGAACAAAGAAATAATCGCAACTTATGCAAATGGATATATAAAGTCAGCCAAGCATAGGGAGAACGGTTGGTACCGCATCATAGACGGACAAAAAGACAGCATAGCTTCCCGACCAATTGTTACTGTAAAGGAATTTGCCAGCATACAGCTGGACAACGACTTCTTCGGAAAAGCGGTAATAACAGGAAGTGTGAGCAAGCATAAATTGCAGGCATGGGCAGATTCGACGGAACAACTCATAGGCAAGCGGATAGGATTCGTATTCAATGATTCCGTGATTACCGCGCCACGAATAAACACGAGGTTAGAAAGTGGAAATTTCCAAATATCGAATCCACACAATTATGACATATTATCTTTATATAAAAGCTTGTTGAAAGAAAAGAAGGATTCTTTGGATGCTTTGTTCGAAACCAACGGATGGGAAAATGATACGCTCTTTTTTAATCGGTTAAGCCAAGAAAAACAGGACTCAATTATAAACACATTGGACTATATTGATGCCTGTTCCATTGTAAAAGGATTTGAGAACAAATAAATAAAACCAAAAGAAATGAGAATGAAATTATTAACATTGGCAATCAGCCTATTGACCGCTATTTCGTTACAAGCACAGCCTAATGAGCACTACATCGAAGTGACGGGTACATCGGAAATAGAGATTGTACCCGACAAAATTCATTATCTCATTGAAATCCGGGAATACTTTGAGGAAGAATTTGACGGAAAGTCAAAGCCCGAGCAGTATCGTACCAAAGTGCCCTTACACAAGATTGAACAAGGAGTGAAAAAAGTTCTTTCAGAGTTGAATGTGCCGAAAAATGCTATCAGGATGCAAGAAATCGGAGACTACTGGAGGCAGCAAGGACAAGACTTCCTGGTGTCGAAAAGACTTGATATCACACTGACAGACTTCAACCTGATCAATGAAATCGTAAAGCGCATAGATACCAAAGGAATCAGTACCATGCGCATAGACAAGCTAGAAAACAAGGATATACTGGAATATCACAAGAGAGGGAAAATAGAAGCATTGAAAGCGGCGCAACAGAAAGCCACCTATCTGGTAGAAGCATTGGGCAAGAAATTAGGGGATGTCATCCGGATTGTGGAAGCAGAAAGCCGCACCGCCTATCCATTGGCCCAAAGCAATGTAATGGCTTCCGACGCAGCATCGTTTGACAGCTTCCGCACCATCAAAAAGAATTATTCCATGCTGGTACGCTTTGAGATTGCAGATTGACAGCCCCTTACAATCAGAGGGCGTATCAGATTGAACTGCACGCCCTCTGACATTTCGCCAAAGAAATGATCCCTAACCAAAGAGACTCGCGGAGAAATTAGAAATACACGTTCAGCATCAGATAAACAAAAGCTTGTTTATCCTTGCCGTTCGGATATTGAAGTTCAAATTGAATCTTGTCCTCTCTCGCCAGCCAGCCGATGGCACTCGCCAACTCCAAATCATCCAATCCGGAACCTTTTTTAATTTCTGCCAGCTGCCATTTTTTTTGAGCGTCCGTATTTAAAAAACGCCATAAAACTCCTGCATTCTCGCCAATGATGTGTTTATCCATGTTATACTATAGTTAAAAAATAATAGTCAGAAATGGGTTCTCGCTACAGCTTATTTTGTAATCTATTTCAAATTTAATGATTTATTCAGACTTAAAGAATTAAAATCCAAATAAAAAGCTATTAAACCGAACAATATTACATATATTAACATTTATAGAGACTATATACTCATTTTATGAGAGGAATCGGCTTGTCAAACCTATTATTGACACGAAAAACAACTCATCCTACAAAGTGCAGAACCTTACATCAGGATACGAATATAGATAGACCTCAAATTATCTGCGTCTATACATCATTTCTATAATTCCGTTATACTCCTTGGTTCCAATCAGTTTCAAGTCAACCTTCTGGCCGTTGAAACTGAACAGCCTGATGCCGCTGCCGAGAAGCACCGGTATGACAGCGAGGTGATAGAGGTCAATCTGGTTGTTTGAGATGAGCTGTCGGGCTGTTTCCGCTCCACCGCAAATCCAGATGTCTTTGCCCGGTTGCTTTTTCAATTCTTCCACGAGGCTACTTGCATCCATATTCCTGAATCGGATGTCATCTGCATCCTCCGTATCGGGGTGGTGAGTCAGGACATAGGTCACTGCTCCTTCGTAAGGCCACTGCCCGGGTGAAAGCTCGGTCACAACTTGATGATAGGTCTTTCTTCCCATGATGACCGTATCTATGTTGCTGAAAAACGGAGTAAAGGTGTCTTCCATTTCTGCAGCTTCATCCTGTCCGCTGATCCAGTCAACGGAACCTTGGTTGTCGGCAATATAGCCGTCCAAACTGACGGCGATGTAAAGTATCACTTTTCTCATTGTCTTGATTATTAGTTTATGGCACAAAAGTAATCATTAAATAGAGGAAAATAAAATGCGGATGCGTTTCAAAATATGTACTAATGAAAATGCAACCATCAGCATTCCCGTTCTGTAATGAACCTGTCTTATGATGTAGCCGGAGTCTCCCACAAAAAGCAGTGTGACTCCTGTAACCGAAAGCAAAAGAAACAAGATTGAGAGAATCAACGTAGTTTTACTTTTCTTTCCGAAGTTGCGTTTTACAAGTCCTCTATACCAATTCCAATGTGCCTTAATGTGTAGTATTCCCAATAAAAGAAATAGGACAGCTGGCATAAGATGAAATAATGTCCAGCCATACCAAACAGTATGCTTACTGATATGCCATGCTATATGTAAGCCTATCCCCGAGAATACGGACAGAGTAAAAGCAAGAAGCAATGCCCAGTCCATTGCGATAATCTTTTTCATCAGACATCAAGTTTCAATTATATTTCCATAAATACTTGATGTTTACATGTTTTGATACATTTTTTACAGCCGATGCAGGCATCAGTATCTTTAAATACTATATGTTTATGCCATAGAAATTGTACTTTACCGATGACTTGTTTGGGACATACGTCAATGCACTCCCAACATGCAACGCAGCGATGCGGGTCTAACAAGATAAATTTAGTCTGTTTCTTATTCATTGTTTATTGTCTTTAATTCGGATGCAAAATTAGGACTTCGATTTAAATAAGAAAATGGCTTATCCAAGGCAAGTCTTGCACTATTCAAGGTTTCTATTTCTGAAAGAGGAAGGAGAAACACCCGTAAGCTTGGTAAACAATTTGGTAAAGTAAGCACTGTCGGCAACCCCCAGGCGGTTTCCAATCTCCTGAATCGTATCATGAGAATATACCAGTTGCCTTTTGGCCTCCAAAACCCACTCATTTAGGATATATTGTGTAGCACTCATTCCTGCGGACTTGTTGACTATTTCGTTCAGATAAACAACTGATACATGTAACCGTGAGGCATAAAATGATGGCTTTCTGTTAGTATTGACATATTCTTTCAAATCCCTCCTGAATTTCAGCATAAGTTCTGTTAGCCTTGTATTCTTCATCACGTTCTTTGATCTTGAATGTTCAACGGCTTCGGCTATGATACAAGTTGCAGCTGTAGCGAGATGAGCTGATATATACTTTGTCTGCTCATCTGAATTACTCTGAAGCCGTTGGCTCAATATATCAAATATACAAATAAGTTCTTTCTGTTGACTTTCATCCAGTAATATCTGGCTTGGGCACAATGAATATTCGTCAAAAATCTTTTTGCAATTCTCATTTACCAGGACACTGTCAACTATCATAACATATGCCTCCAGTTCTCTTGCATCCACAAAAGAATGGACCTGTCCGGGCTGGATAAACATAACTTCACCTTCCTGCAGTTGCCAATCTTTGAAGTCTACATGCAATTTACAGGAACCCTGTATTATGATGCCAAACATATAATAATCATCCCTGTGTGCATAATGCACTGCATCCTTGATTTGTAAGGATGATATTTTCCGAATCTGCACTCCGCAGTCGGAAATTTGTATAATCTGATGTAAGGGTATCTGTGTCACTATTCTTTTTTATGGACTATATCATTATAGTTTAAAGTGACAATATCATTTCAAACTGCTTGCTCGCCAAAGGGATGTTCCTGCTTTGAAGGAAAGCTGGCATGGCCGATGTTTCGGAATCAATATTCAGGACTTTGATGAAATTGGTTTTCATCTGTCGGCTTGCTTCCTGCATTAATCTGGAACCAATGCCTTTTCATCGGAATTCTTTTCCAACGGCTATCTGGGACAAATCGCCAGTATGCACATCGAAGACACAATGACCGACCATCTTACCATCCAGAAAAGCACCGAGGCAAGTCAGTTCAGAGATACCTCTTTCTATGGATTCGATGCTGTTTTGCCACGAAGGAGTAAAATCGCAAACCTGCTGTGCCTTTCTGACGGCTTCTAAATGTACAGGCTCTACCACACAGTCGGTGTTTGCTTTCCGAAGACTGATTTGTTTAATGGATTGTCTGAAACAGTCAAACTCCCGGGTTACGGCAAAGTTCATCCGGCAGTAAACCGTAATCGCCTTCTCATTGTTCTGCAAGACCTCCAGCAGGTATTGGCAAATGCCTGCTTCCTTGAGAAAAGGGATGGAATGGGTAAAAATGGTTCCTGCCAGGTTTTGTCCTCTGTATTCCTTCACTGTTCCGGTTCCAGTGTCATAAGCCGTAGGAATCCCGTTGAATGTTCCGGTTCCGTTCAACGTAAAAGCTACAATTTCGTCATTCACAAAGGCAGCGAAAGAAAGTTTCGGGTTATATCCGCGCCGTTGGAGCATCGAGCGAACCTCCTCCTTTTCGAAATGTATCTCATAGTCTGAAAATGCTCTTTCAAAAGCGCAAAACAGTGTATCAAAATCAGTGTATTCTAAATTCCGTATTTCCATCTGAATGTGATTGAGTGAAGTTAAAGTTGAATCTGATAAACCCGGGTGGTTTCGCCCCAGGGATGATAACAGTTTCCGATATATCGGAAACCGAACTTTTCGTAATAGCCGGTATGGTCTGTACACAGGTTCAGTTGGCTGAAACCATATCCGGCAGCATCCTGCATGGCTCTTTCAATGAGGCATTTGCCTAAATTTTTGCCTCGATGGGATTCTTCAATATACAAGGCTGCCAGCCAGGGGTACAAATCCATCCGTGAATTGAAATCATTGGTGACCAGTCCTACACAGCCTGCGATGGTGCCGGAATCAAGCAACAGATACCATTGGGGCAACGGATTCTCGGCATTCAGGCAGCAGCGGAAGCAGTCTTCATATACCATCCGGGACTCTTCCGTAGCCCACTTGTCCTGAAAGTAGGCAATGGCAACTTCGAGGTATTCCGGTGATTGACGCAGGGATATTATTTCCATAGGTGTTTGCTCTAAAAAGTACATATTAACTGCAAATATACCACAGATTTACGAAAACAGGCAGGCTGACGACCTAAAACACATAATTTTAAGTGGAAAAGCAGAAAATACCGGTTCTGTTTCTGATTAGTGCCGAACTTTTTGCTTTCTTTGCAACAGAAATCAAATACGTAAAAAACGAAACGGTAGAGACATCCCCATAATCAGTTTGATGCTTGTAAAATCCAAACTTCCGGTTATGTCACTACCGCTATTTTAATTTTTCTATCATGAATAACACGTCTGTCTCATCACTTCAGCCAAAACCGAACTCCCGCTTGGCTTCGCTGGATATCCTGCGCGGCTTCGACCTGTTCCTGCTGGTCTTTTTCCAACCGGTTCTTGTGGATTTGGGACGGCATCTGAATCTGTCCTGGATGACCCCGGTACTGTATCAGTTCGACCACGCCGAATGGTTCGGTTTCCGTTTCTGGGATCTGGTGATGCCTCTCTTTCTATTCATGACCGGTGCATCCATGCCTTTTTCGCTGGCCAGATACTGTGAACAATCCGACAAACGGTCCGCTCACAAAAAAATCTTCCGCCGATTTCTTATCCTGTTCCTGCTCGGTATGGTTGTACAGGGTAATCTTCTGGGACTGGACCCGAACCGGATTTATTTTTATGTAAACACACTTCAGGCCATTGCCGCCGGTTATCTGATAGCTGCACTTCTGGTGCTCCATACCCGGCTAAAGACACAGCTTTGGGCCACGGCAGCCTTGCTGGTTATCTATTGGATTCCGATGACATTTGCCGGTGATTTTACACCCGAAGGAAATTTTGCCCGTAAGGTTGACAGGCTGATCATGGGGCGTTTCTGCGGAGACCCCACTTACACCTGGATCTGGAGCAGTCTGACCTTTGGAGTGACGGTGCTGCTGGGCACCTTTGCCGGGCGGCTGATGAAAAACGGAAAAGACAACCGCTTGAAGGTAAGCAGACAGCTGTTTCTTATCGGTGCGGTCCTGGTATTGGGCGGCTGGTTATGGAGCTTCCAGATGCCCGTGATGAAGCGTGTATGGTCGTGCAGCATGACCTTGCTCTCCGGCGGCTACTGCTTCCTGCTGATGGGACTGTTCTATTACTGGATAGACTGCAAGGGGCATGTCCGTGGCATGGAATGGTTGAAAATTTACGGTATGAACTCCATTACTGCCTATATGTTGGGAGAAACTATCAACTTCCGTTGCATTGTCCATTCCGTGAGCTACGGACTTGAACGCTATCTGGGAGAATACTATTCCGTTTGGCTTACCTTCGGCAATTTCCTGATTCTCTTTCTCATCCTGCGTTGGATGTACCGCAGGCAGATTTTTCTGAAGATTTGACGGCAAGGCATCAGACAGAATACTCATTTAAAAATACAATAGACATGAAACCTAACTTGTTTTTGCTGGGTGCCGGACTGAGCTGTCTGTCGCTTGGCGCACATGCTGAGAAGAAACCCCGTCCGAACATCATCTACATCATGTGTGATGACATGGGCTACGGTGACCTGGGTTGCTACGGCCAGCCTTATATTCAAACACCCCATCTGGACAACATGGCCCGCGAGGGAATGCGCTTCACACAGGCATATGCCGGCAGTCCGGTGAGTGCCCCGTCCCGGGCTGCATTCATGACCGGACAGCATACAGGCCACTGTGAGGTGCGTGGCAACAAGGAATACTGGCGCGACGTGCCGATGGTGAAGTACGGTTCGAACGAAGACTACAGCGTGGTGGGACAGCATCCCTATGACCCCGGTCACGTCATCCTGCCAGAGATTCTGAAAGACCAGGGCTATACCACGGGAATGTTCGGCAAATGGGCCGGCGGTTATGAAGGGTCGGCATCCACACCGGACAAACGGGGCATCGATGAGTTCTATGGCTTTATCTGCCAGTTCCAGGCGCACCTGTATTACCCCAACTTCCTGAACCGGTTCAGCAGTTCCCAGGGTGATACGGCTGTCGTGCGTGAAACGCTGGAAGAGAACATCAAATATCCGATGTTCGGTAAAGACTATCTGAAGCGTCCGCAATACTCGGCGGAACTGATTCATCAGGCTGCCTTGAAGTGGCTGGACAGCCAGGACGGTAAACAGACGTTCTTCGGTATCTTTACCTACACCCTGCCGCATGCCGAGCTGGCTCAGCCCGAGGATTCCATCCTGCTGAAGTACAAACAGAAGTTCTTCCACGACAAGACCTGGGGCGGTGACGAAGGGTCACGCTACAATCCGTCCGACCATACCCATGCCCAGTTTGCGGCCATGATTACCCGCTTGGACCAGTATGTAGGAGAAGTGTTTGCCAAACTGAAGGAAAAAGGGCTGGATGAAAATACCATCGTCGTATTCACCAGTGACAACGGTCCTCACGAAGAAGGAGGTGCCGACCCGCAATTCTTCGGACGTGACGGCAAATTGCGTGGCTTGAAGCGTCAGTGCCATGAAGGAGGCATCCGAGTTCCGTTCATCGTGCGCTGGCCGGGTAAGGTGGCTGCCGGAACGGTAAACGACCATCCGTGTGCATTTTATGACATGATGCCGACATTCTGCGAACTGGCAGGTGTAAAGAACTATGTGAAGAAATACACCAACAAGAAGAAAGAGGTGGACTATTTTGACGGCATATCCATTGTACCGACTCTCTTGGGACAGGAAGGACAGCAGCAACACGAGTTCCTGTACTGGGAGTTTAACGAGACCGACCAGATAGCCGTGCGTATGGGCGACTGGAAGCTGGTGGTAAAGAAAGGCAAGCCGTTCCTGTACAACCTGGCTACAGACCTTCACGAAGACCACGACATAGCGGCTGAACATCCCGATGTCGTGCAGCGCATGAAGGAAATCATCTTTGCACAGCATACACCGAATCCGCACTTCTCGGTTACTTTGCCGGAGAAATAAAATGGAATAGATCAAACGTCGATAGAAGGGATACAGAAACCGGCTCTATCGGTCGATGTTGAAAGTAAGAAAGTAAGGAAGAATACATTCGTTGTTTTTTCCTTACTTTTTTGTTTAATGGAGAAAGGCCTTCTTTTTAGCAAACTGAGCTTTATATTTCGTATTTTTGCATGGAAATCAAGATAAAAGGATCGATAAAAGCAAAAGATTGATTTACAAGTACAGTCAAAGAGAAATACCATGAATGAAAGGCTATTGTTTACGCTCCTGCTTTTCCTGATTATGGGATTACTGCGTATCATCGGTTCCTGGCGACGGAAAGCCGGTAAAGTGGCATTTGACGCCGCCCGGATAAGCAGTGCAGATAAAGAGCGTGACCGATATTGCCGTCTGGCCGTAATGGCCGGCCATCGGGAAGCCTACCGGATGTTCAGCATCCTGCATCCCGACCGCTTTGAGGAGCATGTTCCTAACAAAAAGTTTAAGTTGCATGGCATCCGAATGGCCTTTTTCGGATATTATTATCCGTCACGATACCATGCGCTGCTCAATGATGAACAGAAAGCTTTCTGCCGTTCCATCTACCAGTTCAAACAAGGAGAAGTACACGGTATTGAATTCTTCAAGGCGTGCATGGATGCCTTGCAACTGGAGAAGAAGCCTTATCATATCATGTTCATGCCGTGCAGCAACTGGATAAAATACGGACAACGCTTCAAAAGACTTGACTGGTATATCTGCAAGCATCGTCCGGATCTTACTTCGGGACTCTATGATACCGAAATCTGTGATGCACGGGAAAGCCTACACGAAGCCAAAGGAACAGAAAACCGCGTTCTTGAACGGAATTACGAGATTACCGGGAATATCAGAGGGAAAGAGATAATCATCGTTGATGATGTATTGACAACAGGAAAAAGTGTAGCAGACTACAAGGAAGAGATAGAACGGTGCGGTGGCAAGGTAGTAGCGGCCATCTTCTATGGTAAGACGTGCTCTATGCCGCCGATATTCACAGTCAGGATGTCGGTATGGTGGGAATATCTCACTAACCGAGTTGGAAGGGCATTATCCCAGTAACCGACCATTATCATTCCACTCTCCGTAGAGGATTCCTTTCCGTGTGTTTTCCATGAATTTATACAGACGGCTTTTATACAGTTCCGGCTGTCTTTTCTTGATTTGAATGGTATCTATCCGTACCCGTTTATACAATTCCGGGAAACGACAGAAGTTGTCCCAAACCACCGGATCATCCTGCAAAGACTTCAAAATATCCTTGTCTATCACAAACCCATTCTCTGACATATCCGGCAATACCGCTCGGCCAGCATCTGTCATCAATCCGAGTCGTTCCATTCTTCGGCATCTTTCCTTGTTTAGTTCCGACCAATTGCTTTTTGCTCTTCGTGGACAAAGTTTCTGTATCGTCCTGCCATCGTCCATTCTCTTGGTCGTGCTGTCTATCCACCCAAAACACATAGCTTCTTCCACTGCATCAATATACCAGAAGGTACCGTCATCTTTGGGTCTGCCGCGTTTCACAACCACCCAACATTCGGTTTCTGTACGATAATTTCGAATCAGCCATTCACGCAATTCCACCCTTGACTTGGCCTCCAATAAATTGACTATTTCCATTTTCTACGCCTTTCTTTGTAAATCGTAGTAAAGGTATAAAGAAAAGTACATTCTATATCATTGTCAAACGGAAAAATACGTCAGTGATAGGTAGGACAGCATCAACAAAAGTTCTTGTACTTGGAGTTTAATGAGTTCGACCAGATTGCTGTACGTATGAGAGACAATAGACTAATGGTGAAGAAAGTCTGATTTTTCCTGTACAATCTGACTACAGACCTCCATGAAGACTACGATATGGTGGTGCCAGACACCCTGATGTGGTGCAGCGTTTGAAAGAAGTCATCTTTTCACAGCATACGACGAATCCACATTTTTTCAGTGACACTGCCAGGGGAATAGTGCGTTGCTACGAGTAAAAGTTCCCCTTTGAAGCCATATAGTGACACTTGTTTGCCATTAGGGATCGTCAGAGTAAAATAGGGAGTAGTAGCAATAATTACTTTCTCTATGTCGGCAAATACGATTTGCTAAGTTCTTACCGAGAGTTGTTAGTTTTTTAGAAGGCAGACTGCAAATCTGTTTCAGTAGTGGTCGTTTATGGATAACCTGTCTGTATATTACAGCGTTCATTTTCCCGTTTTTTGTTCCTCTTCTTCCGCTTTCAGGCGCAACGACTTTGGAGTGAAGCCCGTCCCGAGCCTTCAGGCGAGTGGCAAGTTG
>ERZ779869.1079-NODE-1079-length-26964-cov-3.542495_pt1 | contig 26964 bp, 20 predicted proteins | sample MGYA00511557_ERZ779869 | MGnify/ENA primary metagenome ERZ779869 (study PRJEB29588, sample SAMEA2154620) | human gut metagenome | biome: human gut; feature: human-associated habitat; material: faeces | place: Denmark | collected 2008/2010 ... | reverse complement strand
CGCGACAACGAGTTTGTGTCGGTCCTCGGACCGTCCGGCTGCGGCAAAACAACGCTTCTGAACATCATCGGTGGGCTTGACAGATACACCTCGGGTCAGCTTGAAATAAACGGAAAACCGACCTCCGCATTCACTGACCGCGAATGGGACGCCTACCGCAATCATTCGATAGGCTTTGTATTTCAGAGCTACAACCTGATACCGCATCAATCGGTGCTTGCAAACGTTGAGCTCGCCCTTACCATTTCGGGTGTGGATCGCGCCGAACGACGTCGCCGTGCCAAGGAGGTGCTTGAGCGGGTGGGACTGGGCGATCAGCTTAACAAAAAGCCTAACCAGATGTCCGGCGGTCAGATGCAACGTGTCGCAATCGCCCGTGCGTTGGTGAACGACCCCGACATCCTTCTTGCCGACGAACCGACAGGAGCGCTCGATTCCGAAACCAGTGTTCAGGTAATGGAGATACTCAAGGAGGTAGCAAGCGACCGTCTGGTCATCATGGTAACACATAACCCAGAGCTTGCGGAAAAATACTCCACTCGCCTTGTAAGACTGCTTGACGGACGGGTCACTGGAGACTCCGATCCTTACGAGCCTACCGAAAGCGAAAAAAGGGCATCCGCTGAAAAGCGTACAGCTGCGGCGGAGAAAAACGGTAAAAAGCGCAAAAACGGCAACGAAGGCAAAACCTCAATGTCCTTCTTTACCGCACTCTCACTCTCGCTAAATAACCTTATGACCAAAAAAGCGCGCACGCTGCTTACGTCATTCGCCGGAAGCATCGGGATCATAGGCATTGCGCTGATACTTTCGCTTCAGACAGGTATTCAGGCTTACATCTCCCGTATGCAGGAGGACACTCTTTCCTCATACCCTATCACTATACAAGCCGAAAATCTCGATATTACCAGCCTTGTGTCTACCATCAAGGGAAATCGCTCCGAAGGGGAAATTGAGTTTGAAGACGGAAAGATCTACGCCAACAATGTGTATACCGAGCTGATAAACACAATGCTGTCCAAGATTCAGTCGAACGACCTCTCCGCTTTCAAGAAGGCGCTTGAAGGTCCGAACAGCGATTTTTCCAAATATGTTTCATCGGTAAAATATACTTATGACATAGACTTCAATATCTACCGCAACGATTCTGAGTCAGGACTTATCAAGGTCAACCCCAGCCCTCTCATTGCGGAAATGATGTCCTCTGCCGGAACATCGCTCAGCCAGGACATGAGTTCGATGGCATCGCAGATGTACCGTATGGACGTGTGGGAGGAAATGATCGACGACGAGGCGCTTATGCACTCACAGTACGACTGCATTGCGGGGCGCTGGCCGTCAAACTATGATGAAGTATTGATAGTTGTTGATAAAAACAACTCGGTAAGCGACCTTGTACTCTACACTCTCGGTATAAAGGATCAGTCAGAAGCCGCTGAGCTTTTCAGCAAAATAATGAAAGGCGAAAAGATCCAGAATGATTCGGCGGTGTACTCATACGAGGATTTTCTCGGTCTTACCTTTACGATGCTCACGACTCCTGACGGATATGTGTACGATGAGGAATCAGGTATCTGGAGCAACGTAAGCGATATTTCCGGAGACAACCTTGAAAAGAACTCCGAAAAGCTGACCGGACTGCTTGAAGAAAAAGGCGTAAAGCTGAAGGTGGTTGGAATTATCCGTCCGAGTGCAGAAGCCGTTGCGTCTTCAATCGGCGGCTCGGTGGTCTATACCTCCGCGCTGACACGCGAGTATATCAAAATGTCCGCCGAAAGCGACGTCATCAAAGCACAGAAAAGCAACCCCGACACCGACATTCTAACAGGTATTCCCTTCTCACGCACAGAGGGCGGCAAGATTACCGTCGAAGACGTAAAAGCATATGTTGCCACGCTGCCTGACGATCAGAGAACACAGTTTGAGGGCTATATGTCAGCAATGACAGACGAGCAGATAATTGCTATGTTCAGCCAGTATATCCCCAAGACCAGCGCGACCTATGAAGGAAATCTCAAGTTACTCGGTCAGGTCGATCTTGATTCACCCAAGACTATCAGCATATACGCCAAGACCTTCGCCGACAAGGATGAGATATCAGCTCTGATCGAAGCATACAACAAAGAAGCGGAAGAAAGCGGACATGATGAGCTTACTATCAAGTACACCGACTACGTAAAACTGCTCATGTCCTCCATCACAACAGTCATAGATGTTATATCCGCAATTCTCATTGCATTCGTTGCGATCTCGCTTGTCGTCTCGTCGATAATGATAGGTATTATAACCTACATTTCCGTACTTGAGCGCACCAAGGAAATAGGCATCCTGCGCGCAATGGGCGCGTCAAAGCGCGATGTCTCCCGCGTATTCAATGCGGAAACCTTCATTGTTGGAAGCGTATCGGGAATTATCGGTATCGGGATCACGTTGCTTTTGATAATTCCGACCAATATAATCATTCATCACTTCTCCGGAATGCAAAACATCGGCGCGGCATTGCCGCTCGGCGGTTCGCTCGGTCTTATTGCGATCAGCATAATAATGACGCTTATAGCCGGTCTCCTGCCGTCGCGTCTTGCCGCAAAGAAAGACCCGGTCATTGCACTGAGAACAGAATAATATTTTTATGGGACTGCTGCCTAACGCAGCAGTCCCATTGCTTATATTGCGTATATTACGCTTTGCGAAGTCGGATAAGCATGAATGCATCCCTCTCAAGCTCGCGCTCGATCGATATACATCCACCGGACATAAGCTCATAGCTTGAGGTAAGCTCAAGCTCCGGTGCGCCGCTTCCGCTTCCGGTAACGCAGTTGTTGAGGTCGGAATTACACATATACTCCTCGACCCGCCAGTCTCCGGCTTCAGCCTCACGTATCTCAATGGTGCATTTTTCCGGAACTCCTCTGGGGTTGCAGACAACGACAGATATTACATCGCCGTCCCGCACTGCAAGCGCGCGGTAGCGTGTATCATTGCCGCGGAACGCTGTATTGTGTATTCTGAGAATATCTCCGCGCAGACGGTGAAGCATAATAAGCGCAAGCGCGTTCGGAGTCGCCGCATAGCTTCCGTCCTCGCGCAGTGTGTACTGAGTGTAGGATATCTGAAGCTCAGGATTATGGAACGTGCACCACGGGAAGGTCTTGAAATCGCCTAACTTGCCCTGCACCTGAGCGTTCATCGTCAATATGTTTCCGGTGGCATTCAACAGATTATCGTATTTGTTATTCGTCGCCGCCGCCTTTCCCCACTCGTCCATGAAAAGCTCCGCTTTGGGAAGACCGTACTTCTCCAAAAGTCTTTCGTGCAGCTCAACAATAAGGCGGTAACGGTCAACGATTCCCATCTCTTCGCTTTCGCGGGCAAAGCCCATACGCAGAAGATTGCTGCGCGCGCCTATGTCGTAGTGGTGATATGAATAAAAATCAATTGGCTTATCCTCGGTCTTTGTCTCCGAAAGCAACCGCAGGAATCCCTCCCACAAGTCAATGCGCACCAGCGGACTCGGCACGCCGTCGCCGCCTATCAACAGCGGAATATCATAGCCGCGCGTGCGGTTCAGCTCCTTGACGGCGCGGTAAGCACACATATAAATACGGTAATATTCCTCACTGTTCAGCGCTCCAAAGCTTGAAAGCTCCGGCTCATTGCAGCACTCTATGTATTTGATATTCGGAGCTATGGATTTGCAGTAGTCTACCGCATCGGAGAATATCTCGGTATATTTTTCATAGCTGATTATTCCGTCTGACACCTCGCGTTCGAGTCTGCGAACTCCAAGCAGCAGAACATCGGCATTTTCAGAATGAGAGCGAAGATAGTCACGAAATCTTGTTCCGGACGGAGCAGGAACTGTTCTTCCCCAGTCATAGTGATAGTACATCTCTTTTACCGGACAACGAGCACGACCTATGTCATAATCGGGATATTTTTCTCCCGTCTTATAGTCGTAGTATTCGTCGAGCGTGATCCATACTCGCATTATCTTGGCTCTGCCGAGCGTTGACGCAAGATATTCCGGGAAATCCACCGGAGGCACATACCTCAGTGTGCTGTTCTGATATCCGGTCGGGTCTTCGTACGATCCTGTACGGGTGTTTGCAAAAATTACCGATTTCATTTATTTTGTCCCCCTATATTTTGGTATTTCTGAGCTGCATTATAAATTGCCGCAAACTCGGAATTGATCTGAGTTTCATTTGCCTTTATTGTTGACGCAACTGTATCGGCTGCGGTTGCAAGCGCAGCCTTTGACTTAATAACTGCTTTTCTAACACTGGCGCTCCAGTACAGCCCGCGATCAAAGAATCTGCTTTCAAATATCAGATTCAGCATATTCGCATTATCCGCTGATCCTGCGAAACGTGTTCCGAGCACTACATTGTATAGCACCGGTGTAACCTCGCGGCTTGAGTACATACCCATAAGCTGTATGATATCTGCTGTCCTTTGGTCAGTATCAACAGGGTTTGTTATCGGCAGACACAAAGCAACTGCGGTATAGCCGTTAACTGAAGAACGGTACTCGGCAACGTTTTCATCATATATCGGCATGGGCAAAATCATGTAATCTACTGTGTATTTTTAATCTCATAAAAGGATTCAACCGAGCGGAGCATGAAAAGACCGCCGTTGTTCTGAATAAAGTCCTGAACAAACTCGCTCGTATCCGTCGTTCCGCCGTTTTCATTGTATTGCCTGTTCTTGCAGTAATCGGAATTCAGCACCGTGTACGCTTTCTGAAGTACAGTCATAGCGCGGTCACTGTTCAGATTGAAGACAAGCTGATCGTTTTCAACTGTCACAGTCTCAATATTTGCGGCATGAAGGAAGTAGTAGGAAGTGTCATTCTGAGTGTACAGTCCCTTGACTCCGTCAAGCTGCGCGGTGGCGTTACTGGCAAGCTCAAGCATCTTTCCTACTGTCCATTCGCGCTTGTCAACCAATGAAATAATGTCTCCAAGTTTCAGTTTATCAGCATTTGTCTGGTTTACCACAACAGCAAGAGTCGACAGCTTATCAACAAATGTAATATCCGAGCTCATTGCAAAAACCTTGCCCGCCATCGTAAAAGTATCAATTGAGTTTTGATCCCACCATGAATATCCGGTATCCATGCCAAGCTCCGTCCAATCGCGGATAAGATTCTGTGTCATCAACCGAGCAACATCGTTGAGACGCGGCAACGCAAGATCGTAGATGTGGTCTCCGGATGCCGCAACTACCATATCATTTACAAATGAGGAATGCAATGTAACGAGATTGATGGTTATGCCAAGCTTATCTTCAACAAGCTTGTTGCGTTTATAAACCGCTGCTTCAAGAATTCCTGCTGAGGAATCCTCATTGAAAATATCGTTTGGTCTTCCTACCCATCCGCCCTGCTGTTCTGAATCGTAACGGAGGATTGTGTACGCGATATTATCATACGTCCGTCCGCAGGAATCGTAAAATTCCTCAGTATCTGCAGTTGTAACCTCAGCGGTGGATCTGACCGCCGAGCTGTCAATGCTTCCCTGTTCGGTATTGTCACGACACGAAAAAAGTGATAATAGCATGGCCAAAAGTAGAAAAGCGACAATTATTCTTGACGATAATTTCATATTTCTGTCTCCTTTAATCATTCTTATTTTTTGTCGCGCGTGTTTGCCAAAAGCTCTCCGTCTTGTATGTGCGGTATTGCTTTATAGCTTCCGGTGTGATATAATGAATTCACCGCAGTGATATTATACATACCCCATGTGAGCATTTTATATAATTATCATCTTTTTTTATCGTTATTTTGCTTGTTTTTTTGTATATTCTTCCGAAGAACCTTTGAGAATAGGATAATTGCCGACAATGAAAAAAATAGTTATCGCGTCCGACTCCTTCAAGGGAAGCCTTGACGCCGCACGGGCTGCCCGGGCGATCGCCCAAGGAATACATATTGCCGCTCCGGAGGCGTTGACGGTAGAAGTGCCTGTCGCCGATGGCGGAGAGGGAACGCTTGACGCACTGACAGTCAAAAGCTGCCGCGCGTCGGTTGCGACGTTCAACACAGAAGGAGAACCTATTATTGCGGAATTCGGCTTTATCGGTGACACAGCCGTAATAGAATCGGCTCAGGCAGTAGGGCTTGGCACCATCCCGTCTAACCGCCGCCGACCGGATAATTCCACAACGCGCGGCGTCGGGGCGCTTATGAGTGCCGCCCTCGACAGAGGATTCCGTAAAATACTACTTACAGTAGGCGGAACAGGCTGCAACGACGGCGGTGCGGGAATGCTTGAGGCTCTCGGCGTAGTTTTTTACGGCAAGGACGGACAGCTCTGCGGAATACGTGCCCGCGACCTTTGCAGGGTCACGGATATTGATATTTCCGGGATCGACCCGCGGCTTTACGATACGCAGATAACGATTGCGTGCGACGTTACCAATCCGCTGACAGGAAAGAACGGAGCAACGTATGTATACGGCGCACAGAAGGGCGCGGACGCAAAAATGCTTGAAAGGCTTGAGGCGGGAATGCAGAATTATGCCTCAAAGCTCGCCGTAATATCCCGCAACGCATCGGATATCCCCGGTGTCGGCGCGGGCGGCGGACTCCCCTTCCCGCTGCTTTCGCTGTTTGACGCGCGCATATGTCCCGGTATTTCCGCAGTGCTGGAAGCCGTGGGATTTGACCGCATACTCGACGGCGCCGGGCTTGTTATCACCGGAGAGGGAAAGATAGACTTTCAAAGTGCCTTCGGCAAAGCGATAAGCGGAGTTGCCGCCGCTGCCGCCGCGCACGGTATCCCGGTCGTGGCTCTGGTCGGTCAGATAGGCGCGGGAGCCGATGAGATGCTGCGCCACGGAGTATCCGCCATTTACGCCATAGCCGATATAGCTTCCGATACCGACTATGCCATAAGCCATGCAGCCGAACTGCTGACACGCCTTGCCGCAGAAGTCTGCAAAAAATATTTATAGTTTTATGACCGCACCCGTCATGGAACGCATCCGCAAACGTCTGTCGTTGAGACATAACAGCCCGCAGACGTTAAATCACCGTTCGGATGCAACGCTCCTTCTTCATATTGCTATCCATTGCTACGGGAAGGATATCCCGTTGTAGCAATCGAGAACTGCCGATACGTACATTTTTCCGTCATAGCACTGTATTTCGGTAATGTCGGAAAGTAGCTTTTTAAGCGGTTTTTCCACTTTAAAGTCCCGTTTGATCAGATTTTCTCGGTCTTGAATCTCCTGCAACCGCAGAAAGTAAGTTTTATCAAGCGTAAGCTTATAAAGCTCCCGGTCCGTCCCTCCGATTTTCTGCGGGAGGGACGGACCGGGAGCTTTTGATCATATAAATAATTTGAAGTGAATTTATATTGTTATAACCTCGATACCGCTTTCTCTGAACAACCGACAGGTGTCATCCGGCAGTCCGTTGTCAGAGACAATGCAGTTTATCTCGGAAAATGGAGCATAGCACACGACTGAGCTTTTGGTGTATTTGGTGGAGTCGGCCAAAAGTATGCGGTAGGAAGAGTTTTGCGCAACAAGTTGATTGATACGTGCGGTGTAGAAATCCGAGGCGAGTATTCCGGCGACTTCACTGTAACCGTCAGCGCCGATAAAGCACTTGGTGAAACGCAGATTTTTGATTGCCTCTTCAGTCAGATATCCGCAGAAATCGCGGCGGTCTTCCCGGTATTCACCGCCGATCAGATATACCTTCATATGCTTTTTGAGTGTGTTGAGATTTACCAAAGAATGAGTGAAAACAGTTACATTGTCATATTTCCGGCGCAGTATTGCATATGCCTTTGGGTCTGTGTCCTCGGCCTCGTTGAACATTCTGTCTATCTCTGCGCACAGTGACATAACTGTGGTCCCCGAATCCAGGTAAATTATATCTCCGGACTTAATGAGTTGTGCCGCCGCTTTACCGATGCGCGTTTTTTCTTCAGGATGATGCAACTTGGTCATCTCAAATGAGTATTCATTTGCGCCGGCAATGGCGTCATTGAAGCAAATTCCACCGTATGTACGAATGGCTACACCTTCGCGCTCAAGTTGGGCAAACAGCCGTCGCACGGTGGATTCCGATACATCGAGCATACTCATTGCCTGCTCGATCGATATTTTTCTGGAGGTACGTAAGATCTGAAGAATATTCTGACGACGCTGTTCACTATGCTTCATAAATAATTAGTGTTTCCTTTCAAAGCCATTTGATAGATTACCACATGAAATAATTTAATTTTATCACAATGTGAAATTTCTGTCAATAGAAAAAGATGTTTTTAGAGAAAAAATGAAATATATTTTCATTTTGATTCTGTTTTTGCCCCAACGGAATTTGCGCGATTTGACTGATGCACGCACGTCACAATGTTTTTTTGAAAAAATTTGTCATTCCTATTGACAAGATTGCTCGCGTCGTGTATAATTATTAGTGCTAATATACGCGCACAGCTCGCGTAAAATGAAATGGAGGAAACTATGAAAAAACTTATTGCAATTGTGATGCTGTTGGGCATTCTTATGTCCACTGCCGTGTCGGTATATGCCGCTGACGGCGAAAAAGTCAATGCTATGCTGAACGCCATCAGCGGTAATGAAAATGTCCTTGCATCACTGTCCAAGCACACCACTGCAAATATGTGGGACGGTAATCGCGGCTACAACGGCAATGTTACCGCTTCCTACTGTGACTTCAAGCTGAAGGACAGCGCGGCAGATATCCTTGCTGAAGATGTTGTAAAGTATAACATCGATTTTGCTGAAGGTAAAGAAGACAGCATTTACTATCATGTCTTTGAGGTTATTTGGGATCAGGTCTACACCGTAGACACATTTAGCATATTCCTTCAGACTGCTACATCAACTGCAAATATTGACGGCTTTGATATCTGGCTGAGTGAAACCGGCAAGGACGGATCATTTAAAAAGGTTGTGTCGGTAACCGAACTGTATTGCGGTCAGAAATATGAGATTTACAACGAGGATGGTCTTGATACCGTCATGTATACAACTGAGTTTGAACCGACCAAAGCACAGTATATGAGATTTGGTCTGTCTCAGCTTCGTTGCCGTCATGAAGATGCGCTCAAGCTGCTTTCGGCAGATCTGACGCCCAATGCCAACCCGCACTATTTCCGTATTTCGGAGATTGAGATGATGGGTACACCTGTTCCCGGAACCGGAACAACCGCTGTCGATACCACAACAGCAGCCCCCGTTACTACCCCGGCACCTGTCGAAACTACAGCTCCGGCTCCTGCTGAAACCACCAAAGCTGCTCCTGCCGAAACCACCAAAGCTGCTCCCGCCGACACCACAACAGCCAAAGACCCCAGCAGCAAGGGCGGCTGCGGCGGCAGTCTGTCTCTTGTCTGGCTGATTCCTGTTATGATTTGCAGCGCAGCGGTCGTCGTCCGTCGCAAACATAACTGAGCAGGGATGAACAAATAATAAGGTTCAGATTTGTAGCACTGACAATGGCGTCACCCATGCTGCTGGGTTTCCAACTGTGCCGCGAGTTATGATGTTGCGGGCAAGCTGCTTTCATTTCCAACGACATAAGCGTTTCCAATCTTGCGGTTGCCCGATTCTTCTACGTCAACAAACAACGGCTCAGTGGATACGGTCATGCCATCTTACTATGAGATCACTATCAAGATCAAGCGTGTTCAAGAGAAAACTGCTTCTCAGATAATAGACCTTATCAAAGACAGTATTCGTTGCGATCTGTCATAACTGTACAACAATGACATTCTCAGAGTGCTCTGCATCGGTTATGAAAACGGTAATCTGTCTTCTGCTTGGGCATCCAGCAAGAAGCTGATGGGCAAATTCTTTGACAAGGCTTACAAGGCAATAAGCGAGTTGGAAGACTGATGATCTCCGACCGCTGAAATATCGGCTACAAGCCCGGGTGCGGATAACTTACGGCGTTACGCCGCCGTGCCCGGGTTATTAATTTGACAACAAATTAAAAATACATATACAACAGGAGAAATTAACATGGAAAAGAAACTCAGAATAGGGGTTTTTGGGACTTGGAGAGGTAATGCGTATATCAAGGCTGTGAAATTCATTGATGATGCCGTAGTTACGGCATTGTGTGACAAGGCTCCCAACCGTATTGAGGAGGCAAAGAAAAACTGTGCTCCCGATGTGGCGGTGTTTGATAATTTCGATGACTTCATTGAGTCAGGGCTGTTTGATGCAGTGTTTATCTGCAATTACTTCAACGAGCACGCACAGTATGCCATACGTGCCATGGAGAAAGGAATACATGTCTTCAGCGAAACCATGGCGGCGTCTACAATGGCGCTGTGCGTTAAGCTGTGCCGTGCGGTCGAGTCTACTGGCTGTAAATACATGTTGGCAGAGAACTATCCATTCTCACGCGGCTGTCTTGAGATGAAACGCCTGTGCGAGAGCGGAAAGCTGGGTAAGATCATGTTCGAGGAGGGGGAGTATATACACCCGATGAGTCCCAAGGAGAGTTGGAGATATAATGATCCTTCCATTCACGGGGATTATCACTGGCGGCGATATCTGCCTGTAACATATTACTGCTCTCATGCGCTGGGACCGATCATGCACATTACAAACGCGGTACCGCGGACAGTAGTCGGCATGGCTGCGCCTGACACCAAGGAACATATTGAGCAATATAAAAACTCTCGTACCGACGCAGTCGGTGTAATGCTGTTGGGCATGAGTGACGGTGCCGTGGCGCGTATCAACGGATCATCATACGTAGCACCTCACGGTAACTGGTATCGTGTAAGCGGACTCGAAGGTGGTATTGAAACTGTTCGCGGGGACGAAAAGCGCGTTCGTCTGGTGTATAATTCATGGTCGGTACCGGAGGGAGATCACATGAACAGCGAATACGAGGCTGAGTGGGCATCTGACGGTGACAAGGCAAATCAGACCGGTCACGGCGGCGGCGATTACTGGGTGGTTCGCAATTTTGTGGACGCTGTGCTGTATGATAAACCCGTGTTCTTTGATGTATACCGCTCAACAGCTATGTCAGCTGTCAGCATATTGGGCTGGAGAAGTGTTCTTAACAAGTCCAAGCGCTTCGATATTCCCGATTTTTCAAAAGAAAGAGACAAAAAGAAGTGGGAAAACGACGATCTGACGCCGTTCCCCTCTGCTGATGCCCCCAATACACTTCCCTTCAACAGCCGCGACAAGCTGGACAAATAATTATCGGAGATTATCATTTATATGTTAGACAGAAAGATCCGATTTGCAATAATAGGTTGCGGCCTTATGGGGCGCGAGTTTGCCTCGGCAGCCGCAAGGTGGTGCCATATTACCGCAGATATTCCGAGGCCGGTTATTGTGGGTGTATGTGACCATACCGCGGCAGCGAGAGCCTGGTTTGAAAACAATTTTGATACCGTAAAATACAGTGTCGGCGACTATCACGAACTACTTGACAAGGATGACATAGACGCAGTATACTGTGCTGTCCCGCATAATCTGCACGCCGAATTCTATACAAATATCATTCGTGCAGGCAAGCATTTGCTTGGTGAGAAGCCGTTTGGAATCGACAAGGCCGCCAACGACGAAATAATGCGTGCAATTGACGAAAACCCCGGAGTGGTGGTGAGATGCTCGAGCGAGTTTCCGTATTATCCCGCCGCGCAGGAGCTTATCCGCTGGATAAAGCAGGAGCGCTTCGGTAAGCTGATCGAGGTCCGTGCGGCGTTTTGTCACTCAAGCGACATGGACACGAGTAAGCCGATAAACTGGAAGCGCCGCGTTGAGATAAACGGCGAATACGGTTGTATGGGGGATCTTGGACTTCATACACAGCACATTCCGTTCCGTATGGGATGGAAACCGATTAACGTCTATGCTACGCTTTCAAAGATCATAACCGAGCGTCCTGACGGAAATGGAGGTATGGCGCCTTGCCTGACATGGGATAACGCTGTACTAAATTGCGAGGTCGTGGATAAGGACGGCGGAATATTTCCAATGATAACCGAAACCAAGCGGCTTGCCCCCGGCGCTACCAACGAGTGGCGTTTGGAGGTGTACGGTCTCAAAGCATCGGCGCGCTTTTCGACCAATGATCCCGGTGCCTTCAATTTTACCGAGGCGTGGGGGCGTGAACAGGCATGGTGCCGTGTCGATATGGGATACAAGCCCATGATACCGACAATTACCGGAAGCATTTTCGAGTTTGGCTTTACCGATGCAATTCTTCAGATGTGGGCGGCGTTTATTTGCGAGGTGTGCGCTATCCCGGTTGAATTCGGCTGCATACGTCCCGAGGAAACGGCACTTTCGCACCGGGTATTTACAGCAGCACTTGAGTCACACAAGCAAAAGCGAGCTATACCAATAGATTAAGGCGGGCGCTATTATCCCGCGGGGACGGGTATTCCCGAGTGGCTGGACGTTAAGGAGCTATGTCAACACTGTAAGGCGTATGCTCCACCGTGGAAAGCCTTGCGCGGGAGTCCGTAGTGAGCCTAAAAGAGCTTGATAACTGGACAAAGATACCCCGAGCGTCTGTTGCCAGCCTGCTTTGTTGTCCCTGCCCGCCGGAGCGTACATTTTTTGCGCATAGAGACGGCTGCTGCGGAGCTTTTGACGGCAGGTCATTTGAGCACAACATTTATGACATGGGACCTGCCATGATGGAGTGAGCTGCATTTAAAGTCGGTCTTGCTGTTGAGCAGTTCATGGTAGCAGGAATGAACGGAGGCAAAGCTATTTACGCAGATGCTGGAGCTTGACGAGCGATGTCCGAATGCGCGAGTCATGCTCAGTATGAAGGAGATCAATTTTATATTCGGCGAGGCTGAAAATCCGGTCGTTTCTTATGGCTGTTATCGCGGCGGTAAGGCTCTATCTGGCTGCTGACGGTTTCCGTATGCTGATATCTCCTGTTGAAATGGAGGATGGCACGATAACTTCGAGTCGCATGTGTGCGGTTGTCTGAAGCCGCGCATTCCGGTTGCCGATTTCCTGGAGACTATCAGCCGTGCGGGTGTGACACACCACAGTGCGCTGAGTTATGATGCAACGACTGAGTAGATAGGATACTTTGCATCCCTGCTCGTAATAGAATACGATATTGTGTGAGGTAGTTATGATCAAAAAAATACTGCAGTTTATAATTGTTGTGCTGGTGACGGTGGCAGTGCTGTGCGGCTGTGCAGGTGGCGGTAACGGTCCGGACTCAACCTCCGGTGATACTACACCTGTGCAGGATACAACAACGTCCGAGACCGTGAGCGGTCCCATTGCACTGTCAGGCGAAGTTGAGTATACAATTATCCGATCTGAGAAAGCAGAAACCGAAGTGGTTAACCTGTGTTCGGAGTTGTGGAAAAAGATATATGCTATGGCAGGCAATACGATTATCAACATAAATGATGACTTTGTCCAAAATCCTGACGATGTAAACAATGATGAGCCTGAGATACTTGTTGGGCTGACCAACCGTCCTGAATCGGCAGAGTGCAGTGACAGCTTGCCGACATATCTTGATTTTTCCGTCAAGGTAATGGGGCCTAAAATTGTGATTACCGCAAATACGACGTCCCGGCTGTCCGACGCGCTTGACTGGTTTTACAGTCAGCTTGAAATGCGTGACGGGGTGATTTACTACAACGGCGGAAGCATTGTTGTTTCATACGATGGTTACAAATTTAAGGATATGACTGTATGCGGACACAACATTTCTGAATATGTGATCAAGACATGTGATTCACCTTCCGATTCCGATATTGAATTTGCCGGAGCTCTTGCCGCATGGTTCGGTGAGAATACGGGATATTTGCCCGAGGTCGTCGGAGAGTCCGCTACCGAAGGTCGTGTTACAATTTCAGTTGCGGGAAAGAGCTTGGCAACCGGGGAGCTGAAATCCGGTGATTACATTATTAAGACTGAAGACGGCAATGTTGTCATTTCGGCGGGTGGCATTACGGGGTATAAAAAAGCTATGGAGAAAATTGAAAAGCTGATATCTGACAGCGGCAATAACACACTTGCTTCCGGCATAGATGAGGTGCTGTACGAAACCGGCGTGAGCATTGACGGCAAAAAGGTAGCGTTTATCGGTAACTCATTTGTGTATTACGGAGGGTGTGTGGAGCTGGGGGATCAGCGCCAGCAGGACTATGGCATTTTCTATCAGATATGCCGCGCTAACGGCGAAAATGTTACTGTTTATGATTTTACGTATGGAGGCCATCGTCTGCGAGACTTTACTCCCGACGGAGACAAAACCGGCGGAAGCAACAGTCCCGGCATCGGCAAGGACCTTTTGGCAGACGTCGATCTTTCGGATATTGACATAGTGTTTATATCGGAGGCTGGTGAGAACAATGCCAATTTTGTTAACGATGTCAAAAACGTGATGAAGAGATTCACCAAGCCGGGTGTGCAGTTCGTTTATGTAAATCATTCGTACACCTGCCTGAGAAATCATACCAATATTCTCAATGCGCTGCCGACGTTACGTAAAATGGGTGTGTCAGTCGTTAATTGGGGGCAGCTGGCGTACGATATGATCAGAAGAAAGGCTGAAGTCGAAAACAGCAGCTTCATTTACACTCAGACGACATTTATTAAAAACAAAGGTGATACCCATCACCCCAATCCACTTGCAGGATATATTACGGCGCAAATGTGCTATACTCTCGTCACGAGCAAAAGTGCTGTCGGACAGGATTACTCATTCTGCAGCGACAGGCAGTTCGGCGGTGGAGCCAAAGGCTTTGACGGCTTCATCAGCACACATTATAAGTCGGCATCTGATACTAATTTTACTAAAATTTTCGACACTGAGTCAGAAATGCGCGGAATTCAGGCACTGATTGACGAATATGTCGATAAGTACAAATAATTAACTTGACCACTGCACGGCAGGCTATGCTGTGCAGTGGCTTTTTGTTAATTATTGTTATAATTGCGCCTTGGGAATTGTTTGTCACCATAAAAAATGCTATAATATCACCACAGTTATAGACCATACTGTTTCAACAATAATATGTATCTTAATTTAATTCCATGGTATCACATCGAAATAAAACAGGCAACTTTGATTTGTTGCCTGTTTTATTTATTGCTTTGCTTTTTTACGTTTTCGGGAAAAGCTGAATTATCTTTTTCCCTTGGCGTAACGCGCTCCGAAAGCGGCGCAGGCGCGGTAATCCTGCCCTTCCCTGTCCATCCCGAACGAGTTCCAGACCGCCGGACGGAAAATATCCTTTTCAGGCACATTATGCATACAAACCGGAATACGCAGCATGGAACACAGCGTGATTATATCTGCGCCGATGTGTCCGTAGCTTATCGCGCCGTGATTGGCTCCCCAGTTGTTCATGACGTCATAAGCAGACGCAAAAGGCGAGCCTTCCTTACCGTCGCAACGGGGCGCAAACCACGTGCAGGGCCAGGTATAGTCAGTACGCTTCCAAAGAATATCCGTGACCTCATCGGGCAGGTGAACAGTCCATCCTTCAACCAACTGCACCACAGGTCCCAATCCCTTGACAAGATTAAGTCGCATCATGGTACAGGGCATTTCTGCCTCAGTAACGAACCGGGACGAAAATCCGCCTCCGCGGAAATAACCGTTGTCGGCAGCACACCATTCGGTAGCATCAAGCATCGCAGACATATCGTCGTCAGTGACATCATACCAAGGCTTGACGGTCGGATTGCCGCTCGGATCTTTAGAACACCCGCTATAATCAAGAGCGCCCGCACCGGAGTTGATAAGATGAATAAATCCTCCCGCTTCGGCAGCGTGACCCGTCAGGTTGTAGTCTGCCGCACGTTTTACGGATTCTGCCGACCAACAGGTACGTACGTCTGCAAAGAGCTGAGCGCGGTTTGTCAACAGCTTCATAAACAGCATACTTACACCGTTAAGGGTATCGTTTTCGGTAGCCAGAACAAAAGGCTCGCGGGCGCCGTTCCAATCGAAGGAGCTGTTGAGGATCGCCTCCGGAAAATCGGTGTTTGGATATGCGTCGGTCCACTGCCGCTGTCCCTGAAAGCCTGCCGCGATCGCATTATGACCTATCATTTCCTCTTCGAAGCCCTCGGGAAGATCCGGATTGCCGGACATAAGATCCTGAATGATCAAAGCACACTTTACAGTGAATGCCCAGTCATCCTCCTTCTCGGCATTACTTTTACGGATGAAATCTGGATTTTTGTCAAGTCCCTCGCGGCAATTTTTCCTCGTCCACGCAAGAGCGGTTTCGTACAGATCATGGTCATAAATACCCTTGTCGATCCTTCTAAGAACTTCCACCTCATCAACAGATTCCACCCGCATTCCAAGGTAATCTTCAAAAAAGTCCGCCTGAATCAGCGAGCCTGCAATACCCATTGTCTCCGGTTTCAGGTGACGAATCGGAGGACTTAGTGGTTTCGGGCGCCTCTGTGCTCTCCGGAACAGTTGTTTCAGGGGTAGAGGTCGTCTCAGGCGCATTGGTGGTTTCTTCCGACGGCGTCGTCTCTATCTCGGGAATATACACATTCGTAATAATGTCCGTCTGTGTCGAATCCAGAGTTCCGAAAGCGCAAGCAACGTTGCTGTCGACCTTGCTTGTGGTTGCAGTAAGGTCAGCCTGCCATCTTACCTGAGTCTGACTTCCGATATCACCGTAAAGCTGGGACTTTCCCTGACCGCTCTGACCGTAAATGCGCACATACGCACCGGCAAGCTCCGCATTGTTGCCGCCGTCAGCATAGCATCCGCGCAGGTTAGCCATGAGGTAACACGCGGCTCCGCGATCAATATAAGGCGCATCACCGTAAGCTACTGTATTGTCAGTAGTATCAACGCGGATTACCTGAGTGCCTTCCGGAATATTGCCCATGAGCGTGCGGACATCCGACTCAGTATATTTCGCCTGGGCGGGATCGATCACCAGCCAAAGCACGGCTAATTCTCCGGACTTCAGAATTATCTCGCCCTTTGACATTGTCGCATAGAAGCCACCCTTGAACTTGCTGGCTCCCATCTGCACAGTCAGATTTGCATCACGCGAAGTGGTTACGTCAAACTCATAGTCGTAAAGATCAAGCTCGGATTTCGTATTGTTGTATATTTCAACCAACTGACCGAAATCCTCAGAGATGCCGGGCATTGCCGCAACCTCAGTTATAAGGATCGGCATTCCCGAACCTGTCAGGGTTTCGTCTGCTGCCTGTACAGAAATCCCGCACATCAGACAGAACAGACCGGTTAAGAGAATAATTGATACTACTCGTTTCATTTTTTTGCTCCTTTATCGTATTGGGGGAAACTTTTGATACAATTATAATGTTTCCTCTTGACAAATACAATGCGATGAATTAGAATTATTTATAATTTATTTGAGTGAGGTCAAAACCGATGAACAGCTTTATTCAATCGACAAAATATAGCAGAATAAAACGCGATCAGTTCAAATACCTCAGCATGTTTCACGAAGATTGGACAATTTATATTGTGATAAACGGCGCCTTCCGCTGCAAATTCGACGGCAAGGAAGACATTATACAGAAAGGTGATTTGTATTTTATTCCACCGTTTATTAATTTTGAACGCAGAGTTATCGAACCTATTACCGTTCATTTTATCCGCTTTAGACTATCCGACACAGAAGTCCCGCCTTTTGACCTGCCGCTTGGAAAAATCGCGATTTCTGACACATCCCGTCTTCAAAGCACCCTGCAAATGATGAGTGGGATGTCAAAGATCCCGTACGCCGATCAGAATCGGTATATGTGCCATCTTCTTTGCGACATACTGTTTCAATATTACTATGAAAGCAATCACCTGTTTCACAGTAGCAGCAATATCAACGATCCGCTGGTTACCGATGTTCTGCAATATCTTAAGGAAAATTATCCGAAAAAACTGAACATGAAGGAAATTGCCGCCGAATTCGGGATATCCCCATCGGGTCTGATCCTTAAGTTCCGCAAATCCACCGGAATTCTTCCCATGAGGCACCTTATCAACATCCGAATAAAAAACGCCAAGCAGCTTCTTGTGGACACCTCTCTGCCGCTTTCGGAAATCGCCGAAAAGACCGGGTTTGAAAACGGTTATTATTTCAGCACCGCGTTCAAGAAGGAAGTCGGGCTTTCTCCGTCCGAATACCGTAAAACCTATATAATTTAAGAATACCTCCCGCAGCCGACCGTATCTGCACTGCGGGAGTAGTTTTTTGATTTTTGCGGATCATCAGATCGTTAATATTCACTCCGGGCTAAATTCACACTAAACAATATTTACAATAATAACCCCACTTTGATGTATGTAAGATTTTTCGCAAACATAAATCGTACTGTGTCACATGTCACATTAACAATTCTCAAACAATTGTATAACAAATCACAAATACAAAACTGATATGATATTATACGAATAACGGAATTATGTCCCGAACAAACAATTGAACGGAGGGCGCAGATGTACCGTTCAGGATGAAGGCTTCTCTTTATCTTTCATTCAGCATAAATATGCTGTATGCCGTGAAAATTTGTTTCGGGTCTTTATTACCATGAGGTATATGTTATGCGCGAAAAGGGCAGCTCCCTTTTATAATCGGATACAGTATGCACAATAAGTAATTATCAGAATATTTACGGGCTATCGCGTTGAGCGACAGCCCGTAAATAATTTTATTCATCAATACTCAAGCTCCTCCGCCGAGACGACCTCGCGCGACGAGCTTATCTGCCCGAACCAGAGCGGAGCGTCGGCGTACTCGATCTCTCCGCTCTGGTTGTCATAAGGGTCACGGCGCAGATACCTGCGCGGCGGATCAAACGTAGCGGCAAAACCCGTACAGTTTATCTGACGGAACGGGTCAAGATTACCGAAATAGTGATCCCACAGCTCAACATCTCCCTTGCGAAGTGCCCCTCCGCCAAAGGATGGGTCGGCGGGCAGCCAACCATACGGAGCAACATAAAACTGCGCCCAGTCGTGACTTCCGATATCGTCCGGCTCTACATGGCTTCCGGACTGCCACCGGGCAGGCACTCCCATTGCACGGCACAGCGTAATGAACAACAGCGCCATGACTCCGCAGTCGCCGCGTCCGTTAAGCATTGCAAAGCCGGGTATGAAATCAAGGCACAGATAATCCCGCATATAAGAATACGCAACATGTGTGGTAACGTAATCGTAAGCGCGGCGAGCCAATATCAGAGGATTGCTTTCTCCGGCGGCAAGCTCTGCGGCAAGCGCGCATATCGCGGGAGTAAAACGTATCTGCGGAAGCTCCTCGTCAAGGCAGAAATCAGGCTGCTCCGCTGATACTTCATTGGGGTCGAGGACATTATACGGTTCGCGTATGGTATAGGAAAATTCCACCCAATAATCAGCACCGTCACAGTGTTCTGCATTTATAAAGGCTGTGCGATGCTCGGAGTCGGAAATATACACCGGGTGAGATGACGCCTCAAGCTGTATGTCGCTCTGCTCCGGACATTCGCAGGGATACGGCAGATGCGCGCACACCGTGCTACCCGGTCGGGAATACTTATCGTCAGGAGCAATATGCTCACGGACACGGAAACGGAACGCACGACCTCCCTGCTTCTTCATTATTTCAAGATTTTCATGTAACCGACTGCTCCAATATCTGCTTGCCTCAATGCTGTTTCCCGATTCAAGCTCATCAAGCTGACGGCGGCAGCAGTTCATAACATTGCGCGCAGCGGAGGACTCAAAATATCTGACTCCGCCCCTTCTTATATAGTCTGCATGACCCATGCCTATAAACTTTTCAAGATCGGAGGGACGGCAGGCGGGATATTTCTTCCGGATGCGCTCCAGAAGTCCGTCAAAATCATAAAGGTAGTCGTGCGTCATTCTCTCGGCTATGACTGCCTCCAGTTTAAGCCGAACCTTAAGCCCGTCAGATATATCGCGCTTCATATACCGCTCAATAGCGGAAAGCTCCCCGTCAAAATCTCCTGAATACTTATAAAAATTAATCTCGTCCGGCAGCTCAAGCGCCATGTATTTTATGTTTTCTTCTTTGAATTCTATCATTGCAGTTCCCCTCTCATGCTTTTATTGATCGACCGTAAATAGTCTGTCTTGGCAACAGTCTCTATTAATTATTCCGCCAATACTTTGAATATTTCGTTCCACACCTTTTCATCCTGAGCCGTCATACGGTTCCAGTCGTAGGAAGCAACGAAATCAGCCTTCTGCTTTTCCGTCTCAAGCTCCTTTTTTCTCGTTTTTTTCTGCACAGTTGCGGCATATTCACCCAGATACTTCACAGCATCGGCGGTATAGTTGGGGTTATGACCTTTTCCGCTTTCCAACAGGAAATGAATATTCTTCTTTTGGGACAAGCCGGATCTCAAAACGGTGTAATGCGGATCCATGCTGCACAGCTTATCGTTATCGGAATAAATAAGAAGCACCTTGGCATCTGTTCCGGAAAGAGTTTTTACGGCGTCGTACCCGACAAAATCCGGATTCATCTCACGTTCCAGCTGCATGATCGCCCTGCGGTAGCCCTTCATAGGACCTGCAAAAAACGAATTTACAAGCAATTCAACAGAAACAAAGCCGCACATCACGACAATATGCGAGATATCCGGATGAAGCGCCACTATGTTCAGGCAGGAATAGCCGCCCCAGCTGTGACCGACAACCGAAATATCCGATCCGGACAGTTCGCTGTCCTTTTTTACGCTGTTGATACAGTCATTGAGATCGCAAAGTGACTGTGCCAGACCGTTGGGCGTTTCCCCTCCCGACTCCATGCAACCGGTGTGATCATAGGCAAGCACGAGATATCCCTCTCTGCACAGCAACTCGATCTCCTTCATATATGACCGGTGTCCGCCGCCAAAGCCGTGATCGAAGATAACAAGTCTTCCGGGTATTGCATTGTCATAATGATAAAGATACCCTTTCATCATGTGACCCGCAGAAGCAGTAAAACAGTACTCCTCTTTATGTAATCCCGGAAAATCGTCGGCTGAAAAATAAAACGCTCTGCCGGTGTCGTCGCAACGCGAGCACATCATCCTTTTGTACTGCTTTACAATTTGCTTTTCGAAATTCTTTTTTGCCCCTGCCGTAATTATACCAATACTTTTATTACCGATTTATTGTCCTTGGAGGTATGATTGATCACCGTAAGATATCTCAAAAACTTTTGCTGTTCAGTATAATGTAAGACAAGTATATCACAAACCGCCATCAAGTACAAGAACAAAAAACATTTTTTCCGTATATTTTGACTGTTTCGACTAAAAAACATTTTTACGGGCTTCAAAGATGTCACTTTACGCTCCGTAACCATTTTTGCTCTGTCGCATAATCTTTAACAGAGAGATTTTTCATGGCTTTCACTGCAAATTGCATAAAGCCGAACGGAGGTTTGTTTATGAATGAAAACATAAATCCAGAAGGAGTTCAGCCGTTGCCCCCTTCCGCGAACGCTCGGACGGATCCGCCGCGTGAAACGGACTCCGGAAAAGAACCTGTGCAGCAGATGACAGAATCTGAGGACAAGAGCGGCGAGGGTCGCCTTGCCGTTCGTGTGTTCACCGCCGACGGTGCGATCCCGCTTGAGGGAGCGGCGGTAATTATCCGCGATACCCCTGAAGCCGGAGGAGGTATCGTGGCTTCTCTGCTCACCGACCGCAGCGGGCTTACTCCGGTAATCACTCTTCCGGCTCCCCCGCGTGAGCTGGCGCAGACTCCCGGCAATGTAAAGCCTTTTGCCTCATATGGGATAGACGTCACGCTTGCCGGGTATTACACCCCGGTTTATGAAAGCGTTCCGATCTTCGACGGGATCACCTCAGTTCAAAGCGTAGCAATGATCCCGCTGCCCGAAAACGGGTATTCCGATTCACGCCGCCCCGACAGCACAATAATTTTCCCGGGCTCTCAGAATCCGGGGCTGTAACTTGGAGGTAATTCATGCCTACCGTAACACCTGTCATCCCGGAAACCATAACCGTGCATCTCGGCGCACCAAACGAGCCGGCGCGCAATGTGACGCTTCCGTTCTGGGACTACATAGCAAATGTAGCGTCAAGTGAGATATATCCTTCATGGCCTGAAAACGCGCTTCGCGCCAATATATATGCACAGATCAGCTTTGCCCTCAACCGCATATACACCGAATACTACCGATCACGCGGGTATGATTTTGACATTACCAACTCCACGGCGTACGACCAATACTTTGTCGAGGGACGCGACATTTTCAGCAATGTAAATGAAATAGTTGGCGAAATATTCAACAGCTATGTTGTGCGTCAGGGCAGCGTTGAACCGCTGTTCACCCAATACTGCAACGGAACAACAGTGACCTGCCCGGGGCTTTCCCAATGGGGTACCGTAACACTTGCAAATGAAGGGCTTACCCCTTACGAGATACTTCAATACTACTACGGAGACGATATAGATATCGTCACCAATGTACCGATTGAAAACGTGTCGCCCTCCGCTCCCGCAGTTCCGCTTCGTCTCGGCAGCGGCGGAAACGATGTGCGGAATGTTCAGATACGGCTGAACCGCATCTCGCAGAACTATCCGGCGATACCCAAAATAATTCGCACTGACGGTCTGTTCTCAACTGATACCGAAGAAGCCGTCAAGGAATTTCAGCGCATCGTCGGGCTTACGCCGGACGGTATAGTCGGAAATGCGACATGGTACGCGATCCTGTTTTACTACAACGCGGTCAAACGGCTGAATGAGCTGAACTCCGAGGGGCTTTCACTCTCTGAGATATCGCAGGAATTCCCATTTGTGCTTGAGCTTGGCGCAACAGGTCAGTCGGTAAGAAATCTTCAATATTACATCAACTTTCTTTCTCAGTACTACAACACCATACCGTCGATTGCAATTGACGGTATATTCGGTCCGGAAACGGAAGCGGCGGTCATTGATGTTCAGAACACCTTCGGACTTACCCCGGACGGAATTGTCGGTCCGTTCACATGGCAGCAAATCTATAACGCCTATCTCGGCATAGCACGCACCGTTCCGATCGAATATGTCGCAGGCAGTGGAATACCGTTCCAGGGAGTACCGCTGCGTCTCGGCTCGGAGGGAGAGACAGTTGTTCTTCTCCAGCGTTATCTTACCCGAATATCGCAATCCATCACCGAACTGCCGGAGGTGTCGCCGACGGGATATTTCGGCAACATTACAGAGCAGGCTGTGCGCTCATTCCAGGAATATGCCGGTCTGCCGGTCACAGGCGTTGTGAACGCCGAAACGTGGAACACAATAGTCAGCGTATTTGAAGACGTAAGCGCCGGTGATAACCTGCGTGAGGGACAGTACCCCGGATATCCGATTCAGTGATACGCGCCTCCAAAATTATAAACTTAACCCAATGAAGCATCAGCTACACGGCTTCAACTGAATGCGTTCAATATATCTGGTTGCAAGACAGCCCAAGAAAGGAATGATAACCGACATGAATCAGCATCCGACCGAACGCGAGGCGAGGCGGAATATACAAAGATATCTGCGCCAGCTTTCGTATTTCGAACCTGCGATCCCCGCGCCGCCCATCGACGGAGTAGAGGGGGGAGACACTACTGCGGCAATAAAAGCGTTTCAGAAGTTTGAAGGGCTTCCCGATACCGGAACAGTCGACGATACCACCTTTGATCTGCTTTTCGAATCATATATCTCATCTCTTGAAGAACACTCTTTGCCCGAAAGCATCTCTCCATTCCCCGGAACACCGGAGGGATATACTTTGACCCCGGGCAACAGCACCCCGATAGTACGGCTTGTACAGCTTATGCTCCGTGAAATATCTGCAATATACGATATGTCAGCCAACGTAATAGAAAGCGGAGTGTATGATGAAGCGACCTCTGAGGCGGTTGGCGACCTGCAATACCGCAATCTTCTGCCGGTTACGGGAAACATGGATAAATCCACATGGAACGCCTTGGCTCGCGCCTACGGTCTTTATCTTTTGTACATTGAACCATAATACGGCATAAAGGCGGACGGCGCAGTCAAAAATAAAGACAAAACCTTATAACACAAATAAGGAGCCCAAAGCCTATGAAAAGCAAATTCACACAAAAAGCTCAGAATACACTCGGCAGGGCGCTTGAATGCGCGCGTGAGCTTGGTCACACGTATATCGGCTCGGAGCATCTGCTTCTCGGACTGCTCGGCGAGGACGATTCGGCGGCAAGCCGGCTGCTTTATGCGCGCGGCGCCGATTACGACCGCGTTTTCGCCGTGGCGGCCGAAGCCTCCGGAATCGGAGCGCCAAGCGCTGTGCTTCCTTCCGACATGACTCCGCGGACGCGGCGGATAATAGAAGCGTCGGCTCATGTGGCGGCAAAATATATGCAGAGCTTCATAGGAACCGAGCATATCCTTCTTGCGCTTTGCGAGGAACGCGACTGTGCCGCCGTCAGAATACTGGAGAACATGGGGCTTTCAGCCTCCGACATACGTGCGGATATTACCGCTTATCTTGAAAGTGTATCCGGCAGGATATCGGCAAGATTGCACGAGGGGGCGGGCTCTAAGGGTGAACGCGGACGAAGTATCGAGGGAGCGCCCACTCTTTCAAAATACGGACGTGACCTCACCGCCGCGGCAGCTGCGTGCAGGCTTGACCCCACCATCGGACGCGAAAAAGAAACCGAGCGGGTTATCGGGATACTCTGCCGCAGGCAAAAAAACAATCCCTGCCTCATAGGCGAGCCGGGCGTCGGAAAGACCGCTGTGGTTGAGGGTCTTGCAAAGCTCATTGCCGACGGAGACGTGCCGGAGCAGCTGTCGGGACGGACGCTTGTTACTCTTGACCTTCCCTCAATGATAGCCGGGGCAAAATACCGAGGCGAATTTGAGGACAGAATGAAAAGCGTCATGGAGGAAATATCCAAAAGTCGCTCGATAATCCTGTTCATAGACGAGATACACACAATAATCGGCGCAGGAGCCGCCGAAGGAGCAGTAGACGCCGCAAACATCATCAAGCCTGCGCTGGCTCGCGGTGAGCTTCAGATAATCGGCGCTACAACAGTCAGCGAATACCGTAAGCATATTGAAAAGGACTCCGCTCTTGAACGCAGATTCCAGCCGGTGAATATAGGTGAACCTTCGATTGAAGATACAAAACGCATTCTCGACGGTCTGCGCGCCGGATATGAAGAGCATCATGGGCTGAAAATAACCGACGAGGCAATTGAGGCGGCGGTGGAGCTTTCGGCGCGTTATATAAACGGGCGCTTTCTCCCGGACAAGGCAATAGACCTTATTGATGAGGCGGCGGCAGGAAAACGGATAAAACTTTCCACGCGTCCGGGGTCGATGCGCAGCTACGAACGTCAGCTGAGAGAGGTAAGACGCGAAAAGGAAAACGCCATAGGAAATCAGGATTTCGAGCGCGCCGCAGCACTGCGCGATACCGAGAACGAGCTTCGGGTGCTTTGCGCCGAGGCGATGAAACAGCAGACCGACGGCACAGAAGCGGTCAATGCCTCGGACATTGCCGAAATAGTCACGCGCTGGACGGGCATTCCGGTAAGCTCGGTGACCGAGGATGAATCCCGCCGGCTTGCCGAGCTTGAATCACGGCTTGAAGCCCGCGTGGTAGGTCAGAACAAGGCAGTAAAAGCCGTTACAGCAGCAATACGCCGCGGTAGGCTCGGCATCTCCGACCCGCGCCGGCCGATAGGATCTTTTATTTTTGCCGGTCCGAGTGGGGTCGGAAAAACAGAGCTTTGCCGCGCACTTGCCGCAGAGCTTTTCGGTTCGCAGAGCTTTCTTGTACGATTTGACATGTCGGAATATATGGAAAAGCACAGTGTTTCGCGTCTTATCGGCTCGCCGCCGGGTTATGTCGGTTACGACGAGGGAGGACAGCTGACCGAACGTGTACGGCGTATGCCCTACTGCGTGCTTCTGTTTGATGAGGTCGAAAAAGCCCACAGCGATATCTTCAATCTGCTGCTTCAGATACTCGAAGACGGAAGACTTACCGATTCTCAAGGAAGAACCGTCGATTTCCGCAACACAGTGGTGATCCTGACATCAAATATCGGAGCAAGATACCGGGATAAAGGAAACACGATAGGCTTCGGCTCAGCCAGCAGCGGCGTAAGCTCTGAGAGCATCGAAGAAGCCACCCGAATAAAGCGAGCGCTTGAGGATACCTTTCGACCCGAGCTGCTTAACCGCATAGACGAGATCGTTGTATTCAACCGCCTCGGAGATAAAGACGTAAGGCAAATATGCCGCACAATGCTTTATGAGCTTGCCGGACGGTGCAGCGTGGGAGAGAATGGATTTACTCTGTCTTTTGAGGACAGCGCCATTGATTATCTTTGCCGCCGAGGTTATGATCCTACGCTTGGCGCACGTCCGCTACGGCGTGTCATTCAGCGAGAAGCCGAGGAGATGATTGCAGGTTCGATACTGTCAGGAAAAATTTCCCGCGGCAGTCAGGTGACGCTTTACGCTTCACCCGACGGCGAAAAATTGTTGATATGTATGAAATAACCCGATGATTTTTGCATTTTTCGTATTGACTTAATTTCTTTCTCATGATATAATACTGCCACAAGACTAGATTTTCAGCTCAAAAAGGAGTACAAAATGAAATACAGCAAAGATTATGTTGCAAAAATCATCGAAAGCGTTGAAAAGCGCAACCCCGGTGAACCCGAGTTCATTCAGGCAGTAAAAGAAGTTCTCGAATCCATTGAACCGATGCTTGCGGTGCGTCCCGACCTTGTTGAGGCGGGCATTGTCGAGCGTCTTGTCGAACCGGAAAGATTTGTTACCTTCCGCGTGGCTTGGGTCAACGATGCGGGCGAGGTCTGTGTGAACCGCGGCTACCGCGTACAGTTCAACTCCGCCATCGGTCCGTACAAGGGCGGTCTGCGTCTGCATCCCAGCGTAAACGCCTCCATCATCAAATTCCTCGGCTTTGAGCAGACCTTCAAGAA
>ERZ779869.1073-NODE-1073-length-27003-cov-5.727252_pt1 | contig 27003 bp, 27 predicted proteins | sample MGYA00511557_ERZ779869 | MGnify/ENA primary metagenome ERZ779869 (study PRJEB29588, sample SAMEA2154620) | human gut metagenome | biome: human gut; feature: human-associated habitat; material: faeces | place: Denmark | collected 2008/2010 ... | reverse complement strand
GCGGCGCGCTGGCGGTCGACCGCTACGGGTTTTCCGGCATGGTGACGGAAAAGATCCGTTCGCACCCCAATATCACCGTTGTGGAAGCCGAGGCGACGGAGGTGCCCGCCGGTCCGGTCATCGTTGCGACCGGCCCTCTGACCTCCGATGCGATGAGCGCCGCCATCCAGCGCTACTTCGGCGACCAGGAATACATGAGCTTCTTTGACGCCGCCGCGCCGCTCGTCACCTTTTCCTCCATCGACATGGAAAAAGCCTGGTTCGCTTCCCGCTATGACCGTGGAGATGCGGATTATGTAAACTGCTCGATGGACAAGGACGAATACCTCGCCTTTGTCGAGGCCCTCCGGACGGCGGAGGAGGCACCGGTCCACGGCTTTGAGGACAAGCATGTCTTTGAAGGCTGCATGCCCGTGGAGGTCATGGCCCGCCGCGGCGTGGATACGCTGCGCTACGGCCCGCTGAAGCCCGTCGGCCTGAAGGACCCGAAGACAGGCCGCGAGCCCTATGCCGTCGTCCAGCTGCGAAAGGACAATGCGGCAGGCTCAGTCTATAACATCGTCGGCTTCCAGACCCACCTGAAATTCCCGGAGCAGAAGCGGGTGTTTTCCATGATCCCCGCGCTGCACGACGCGGAGTTCGTCCGCTACGGCGTGATGCACCGCAATACCTTCCTCGATTCCCCGCGCCTGCTCGACCGCTATTACGCTGACCGGCGCGACCCGCTGGTCGCCTTTGCCGGGCAGATGACGGGCGTCGAGGGCTATGTCGAGTCGACGGCCTCCGGCTTCCTGGCCGGCTGCAGCATGGCGGCGAAGCTCAAGGGCGGGCCGCTCCCGGATTTCCCGCGCGAGACGGCCATCGGCGCGCTGGCGGCCTATATTTCGGATGAAAGCGTGACCGTGTTCCAGCCGATGAACGTCAACTTCGGCATTCTGACGCCGCTGGACCGCCGCGTCAAGGGCAAGGCCAACAAGAATCTCGCCATCGCACAGCGTTCGCTTGCGATCATCGATCAAATGACAGGGCAGGAGGGAACCGAATGAGAATACTCGTAGACGCCATGGGCGGCGACAACGCCCCGGATCAGATCGCGCTCGGTGCGATCCAGGCCGCGAAGGACTTTGGCTGCGAGGCCGTACTGGTCGGCCGCGGCGAGGCCATTTTGCAGGCGCTCAAGGACCAGGGGATCGAGACGCTTCCCAAGGGCGTGGAGATCGCCAACGCCGACGACGTCGTCGATATGCACGACGACCCGGCGACGGTCGTGAAAAAGAAAAAGGATTCCTCCATGGTCGTCGGATTGACCATGCTCAAAGAGGGCGGCGGCGACGCGTTCGTCTCCGCCGGCTCGACGGGCGCACTGCTTTCTGCGGCGACGCTGATCGTCCGGCGCGTCAAGGGCATCCGCCGCGCGGCGATGGCGCCAGTTCTTCCGAGCGGGGAGCACGGCGTCATGCTCATCGACTGCGGCGCGAACGTCGAGTGCACGGCGGAATATCTGCTTCAGTTTGCGTATATGGGCAGCTTCTATGCCAAGAAACTCATGGGCTGCGAGAACCCGCGCGTCGGCCTGCTGAATGTCGGTACCGAGGACACCAAGGGCGGCGAGCTTCAGCATCAGGCTTTTGCACTGCTGAAGGAGGCGCACGAAGATGGGCGCATCAATTTCGTCGGCAACGTCGAGGGCACGGGCGTTTTCGCCGGTGCGGCGGACGTTGTAGTAACTGACGGCTTTACCGGCAACGTCCTTCTCAAGAGCACCGAGGGCGTTATCAAATATATGATGAAGCAGCTCAAGGGCGTGTTCTATAAGAACACTGCCAATAAGCTCGCAGCGGCGGTGCTGAAAAAGGATCTCGGCGTCATGAAGAAATCCATGGACGTCAACGAGGTCGGCGGCACGGCGATGATCGGCATCAGCAAGCCCGTCATCAAGGCGCACGGCTCCTCCAACGCCGCATGCATCTTCTCTGCGATGCGTCAGGCGCAGAGCTTTGCCGAGTCCGGCATAATCTCCGACATAGAGGCAAACATCGAATACATGAAGCTCAGAACCGAGGCAAAGGCGGAATGAACGAAATAACTGGTCTGGAAGAAAAAATCGGCTATCAGTTTAAAAACAAGCAGCTTCTCGAAACGGCGCTGACCCACAGCTCCTATGCCAACGAGCGCCATTCTCCCGCCTGCCAGAGTTATGAGCGGCTGGAGTTCCTAGGCGACTCGATACTCGGCATCGTGACGGCGGATTTCCTGTATCACCATGAGCCAGAGCTGCCGGAGGGGCGCATGACACGGCTGCGCGCGGAGCTCGTCTGCGAGACGAGCCTGCACAAGGTCGCGCTGGAACTCGGCATCAGCGAATATATGCGCCTTGGCCGCGGCGAGGAGCACACCGGCGGACGGCAGCGCCCGTCGATACTTGCGGATATGGTCGAGGCGATTATCGCCGCCATGTATATCGACAGCGGCATGGATCAGGCGCGCGAGTTTATAATGACCCGCGTTCTCAAGGACGCAAAGATCGACGACAACCACCGCACGGCGGATTACAAGACCGAGCTTCAGGAGCTTGTGCAGCGCCGCAGCAATCAGCATATCAGCTATGAGCTTATCGGCGAGAGCGGCCCCGACCACTGCAAGACCTTTACGTTTCAGGTCTGCGTCAACGGGCTTCCCGTCGGCGAGGGCAGCGGAAGAACGAAGAAGGAAGCCGAGCAGCAGGCCGCCGGCAGAGCGCTGGAGGCGATGAGAGAGTGAGCGCGAGAGAAAGCATCATCCCCGTTTTCGTGCCGCACCTCGGCTGCCCGAACGACTGCGTGTTCTGCAACCAGCGCCGCATATCCGGCGCGCAGGAGCCTGCAGGGGTCGAAAATGTGAAAAACGCGATAGAGTCAGCAGCCGCCTTGCCCCACAACGGGGCGAAGCGGCAACTGGCGTTTTATGGGGGCAGCTTCACGGCCATCCCATCCTGCCAGCAGGAGGCGCTGCTGGGCGCGGCGAAGGAATATCTTGACCGCGGCGAGATAGACGCGATACGGCTTTCCACGCGGCCTGACGCAATAGACGGCGCGGTGCTGGCACGGCTGAAGAGATACGGCGTGGAGACGATAGAGCTTGGCGCGCAGTCGCTGTGCGACGAGATACTGCTGCTGTCCGGCCGCGGACACACGGTGGAGGATGTCGTCAGCGCGTCGAAGCAGATAAAGGCCGCGGGCTTCCGGCTGATACTCCAGATGATGACCGGACTCCCCGGCGACAGCGTGGAGCGCACGGTGGACACGGCGAAGAAGATAATCGCCCTGCATCCGGACGGCGTGCGCATATACCCGACCGTCATAGTGCGCGATACGGCGCTTTACGATCTGTGGCAGGCGGGGGAGTATAAGGAGCACACGGTGGCCGACGCGATGGAATACTGCGCGGCGATCGTACCGCTTTTCGAAGCGGCGGGGATACCGATAATCCGTCTCGGCCTGAACCCGACGGACGAGCTGTCCGGCGGCGCGGCAGCGGGCGGCGCGTATCATCCGGCGCTGGGCGAGCTCGTGAAGAGCCGTCTTATGCTCGATAAAATGCGTGCGGTGCTGAACGGCGTCCCTGCGGGGAGCAGGGTCACGCTCGGCGTGAATAAAAGCCGCGTTTCGCAGGCAGTCGGCCAGCATCGGGGAAACGTCTCCCGCCTGACGGCTGAATTCGGCCTCAAAGAGCTGAAAATACGCGGGATAGACGCGGAAAATGATGAAATTTCCATAGTTTCCATTGAAAAAACCTGAGATATATAATATAATAACTTGTTAAGTTTTAAAATCAGAGGTTATTCATTTGTACTTAAAAGCACTGGAGATACAGGGATTCAAATCCTTTGCCGATAAAACGCGGCTTACATTTGAAAAAGATATAACCGCCATTGTCGGGCCGAACGGCTCCGGCAAGTCGAACATATCCGACGCCATACTCTGGGTCATGGGCGAGCAGCGGACAAAGGCTCTGCGCGGCGCGAAGATGGAGGATGTCATCTTCGGCGGTACGGAGAAGCGCAGCCCGCTGGGTTTTGCGCAGGTGTCGCTGATAATCGACAACTCTGCCCACATCTTCGACTATGACAGCAGCGAGATAATGCTGACCCGCCGCTATTACCGCAGCGGCGACAGCGAGTATTACATAAACCGTGAGTCGGTCAGGCTCAAGGATATAAACAACCTCCTCATGGATACCGGCCTTGGCCGCGACGGCTATTCGATCATCGGCCAGGGGCGCATCGCGGAGATCGTCTCCACCAAGAGTACCGACCGGCGCGAGGTATTCGAAGAGGCGGCGGGCATATCCCGTTTCCGCTACCGCAAGGAGGAGGCGGAGCGCAAGCTCGAAAAAACGGAGGAAAATCTCCTCCGCGTGAACGACAAGATAGAAGAGCTTGAAATTCAGGTCGGGCCGCTGAAAAAGCAGGCCGAGACCGCAAAAAAATATCTGAAGCTGCGCGATGAGCTGCGCGTGCAGGAGATATCCGTCTGGATGGAGACGCTGGACAAGCTGCGCTCCCAGGCGGACAATATCAAGACCGAGTACGAGCAGTCCAAGACCGAGCTGGAGCAGGCGCGGGCGGAGCTTCAGGCGCTGTATTCCTCGTCCGAGAGCATAACGGAGCGTATGCACCAGAAGGACGTCGAGACGGAGCACGCGCGCGAGCGCCTGTCCGCCGCCGAGGCCATGGCCTCCGAGTGTGAGGCGAACGCCGCGGTGCTGCGCGCCAACGTCCAGAGCAGCAAGGAGAGCATGCAGCGCATGCTCGACGATATCGCGGATCAGGAGAACCGCGTCAGCGAGATACGCGGCCGCATTGACGAGGGGCAGAAGCGCATTGACGAAATAAACTCTGCTCTCCGCGAGCTTGAGCAGAAAACCGCACAGAATAACAACGTGCTTGACGGCTGCCGCATGAAGCTGCAGAGCCGTGAGCAGGTAGTGAACCAGCTTTCCGAGCGCTCGACGAAGCTCAATATCGACGCGCGCAGCATGGATTCACGTATAAATATGCTCTCCGAGATGGAGAAGGACTATGACGGCTACTCGCGCGCGGTCAAGACGATAATGCGTGAGATGCAGCGCGGCAACCTGCGCGGGGTTCACGGCCCCGTCGCAAATCTTGTCCGCACGGACGATGAGTGCGCCCTCGCAATAGAGACGGCGCTGGGCGCCGCGGCGCAGAATATAGTCGTCGACACCCAAAACGACGGCCGCAGCGCGATAGAGCTTTTGAAGCGCATGGACGCCGGACGGGCGACATTCCTGCCCGTTGATACCATCCGCGGCAGCGTGATGCGCGACGCGCCGGTAAACGACCCGGGCTTCGTCGGCATCGCAAGCGAGCTCGCGGAGTTTGACAGCAAGTATGAGCAGATATTCCTGAACCTGCTGGGCAGGACCGTCGTGGCGGAATCTCTCGCCGCCGCGGTGCGAATGTCGAAGGCGAGCGGGAACCGCCTGCGCATCGTTACGCTGGACGGACAGCTGATAAACGCCGGCGGTTCGATGACCGGCGGCAGCAGCGCCAAGGGCAGCGGCATAATCTCCCGCGCAAACGAGCTTGAGAAGCTGAAGAAGCAGCGTACCGGCCTCGCCGAAAAAGTGAAGTCCTGCGATGCGGAGCTTGAGCGGGCAAAGTCCAATCTTGCCGCCGTCCGCTATCAGCTGGATATGGCGCTGGAGGATCAGGCGGAGCTGCGCAGCGGCGTCTCCTCGAACGAGGCGGAGAAGCGGGCGACCGAAAATTCGGTGCACCAGCTCTCGCTCCTACTCGACAGCCTGACCGGAGACAGCGAAGCGCGGCGGAACGCCGTCGCGGCGCACGAGCGGCAGATAGAGCAGTTCGAGCAGCGGCTTGAAGAGAAAAACGCGAGACTCGCGGAGATAAACGCCGATATCCGCGCGATAAAGGACGAGATAGCGAAGATAAGCGCAAGTAAGATCGAGCTTGAGGGGAAGCGCACCCGCGCCGAGAAGGACGCGCAGCAGCGCAGCAGCGACATCATCGATCTTGAGCGCCGCACCGCGAAGATAGAGCAGCGCAAGCTCGCCGCCGAGATGGAGGAGAAGCAGCTGTTGGACAAGCTCTGGGATAACTACGAGCTGAGCCACAGCGCAGCGAACGCCGTGCGCCAGCCGGTGGAGAATCTTCAGAAGGCGACCAGGGCGATAAACGAGCTGCGCCGCGAGATAAACTCTCTCGGCAACCCGAACCTGGGCGCGATAGACGAGTATGAGCGCGTCAACACCCGCTACGAGTTCCTGACCGGTCAGAGGGACGACGTCGACAAGGCCAAGAGCGAATTGCTCGGCATAATAAACGACATCACCTCCGAGATGAAGGACGTATTCCTGACGCACTTCCGCCAGATAGACGAGTGCTTCCGGCAGACGTTTCTGGAGCTGTTCGGCGGCGGCAAGGCGGCGCTGGTGCTTGAGGACGAGAACAACGTCCTTGAGTGCGGCATAGAGATAAAGGTTCAGCCGCCCGGCAAGGCGCTGTCAAATATCAGCTTGCTCTCCGGCGGCGAGATGGCCTTCGTCGCGATCGCGCTGTATTTTGCGATCTTAAAGGTGCGCCCGACTCCATTCTGCGTCATGGACGAAATCGAGGCTGCGCTCGATGAGGCGAACGTCACGCGATACGCCGAGTACATGCGCCGTATGTCCGACAAGACGCAGTTCCTTGTCATCACGCACCGCCGCGGCACCATGGAGGAGGCCGATATGCTCTACGGCGTGACCATGCAGGAAAAGGGCGTGTCTACCGTGATAGAGCTTGACCTTGAAAATGCGCAGAAAACGATAGAGGAGTAAACACATGGGATTTTTCGATAAAATATTCGGCGGCCTGACCAAGACCCGCCTCAATCTTGAGGATCTTGAGGAGATATTCCAGAGCTACAAGCCCGATAATGATGACTTCTATGACGAGCTTGAAGAGCTGCTCGTGATGTCCGACGTCGGCGCGGCGACCGCGGCGACGGTCGTACAGGGGCTCAAGAAGATGACATGGGAGCGCCGCTTCCGCTATGGCGACGAGGCGCGCGAGGGGCTTATCGAGATACTGACAAAGCTTCTGAACGTCGGCGACACGGCACTGAAGCTCGACACCAAGCCCTCGGTCATCCTTATGGTAGGCGTCAACGGCGTCGGCAAGACGACGACCAACGGCAAGCTCGCCGCTCAGCTCAAGGCGGAGGGAAAAAAAGTCCTGCTCTGCGCGGGCGACACCTTCCGCGCTGCCGCGGCCGAGCAGCTCGGCATCTGGGCGGAACGCTCCGGAGTGGACATTGTCCGCCACGAGGAGGGCAGCGACCCCGCCGCCGTCGTGTATGACGGCATCTGCGCTGCCAAGGCCAGAAACAGCGACGTCATAATCATCGACACCGCCGGCCGCCTGCACAACAAGGCCAATCTCATGAACGAGCTGAGCAAGATACGCCGCATAATAGACCGCGAACTGCCGGAGGCGGACGTCGAAACGCTGATGGTGCTCGACGCGACCACCGGCCAGAACGGACTTCTGCAGGCCAAGCAGTTTCTTGAAAGCTCCCGCCTCACCGGCATCGTCCTCACAAAGCTTGACGGCACAGCCAAGGGCGGCATAGTGTTTGCCATCACGAGCGAGCTGAACATTCCGGTCAAGTACGTCGGCGTGGGCGAGGGGATAGACGACCTCATCCCGTTTGACGCAAAGACCTTCGCGGAGGCGCTGTTCAAATGAAGATAATCCTTGCGAGCAATAATAAAAACAAGATGCGAGAGTTCCGCGAGCTTCTCGCCGGAACGGACGCGGAACCGATCAGCCAGCGCGACGCGGGCTGCGACTTCGAGGTCGACGAAACCGGAACGACCTTTGAGGAGAACGCCTTTCTGAAGGCGGACGCGGTATTGAAAGCTACCGGCTGCATCGCCGTCGCGGACGATTCCGGTCTGGTGGTCGATGCGCTCAACGGCGAGCCGGGGATATACTCCGCGCGCTACGGCTTCGGCCACGACGCGAGCGACGCGGACAGAAACAGATATCTGCTCGGCAAGCTCGGCGACGAGAAAAACCGCCGTGCGCGCTTTGTCTGCTGTGTGTGCTGCTGCCTGCCGGACGGCAATACGATAACTGCGCGAGGCGAATGCGAGGGCGAGATACTCGACGCGCCGCGCGGCAGCAACGGCTTCGGCTACGATCCGCTCTTCCGCCCGCTGGGCTACGATGTCAGCATGGCGGAGCTGAGCGCCGACGAGAAAAACGCGATATCTCACCGCGGCAAGGCGATGAGAGAATTTATAGAGAAGTTTAAGAGGTATTATAATGGCATTGACAAGTAAGCAGCGCGCCCAGCTCCGCGGCCTTGCGGCAGCGGAGGACACGATAATTCAGGTCGGCAAGGGCGGCATAAACGAAAATTTGGTTGCATCTGTAAGCGCAGCTCTCGCGGCGCGCGAGCTTGTGAAGGGCAAGGTGCTGGAAAACTCCATGCTCACCGCCCGCGAAGCCTGCGACGCGCTCTCCGTGGCCTGCAAGGCCGAGCAGGTGCAGGTGATAGGCACAAAATTCGTGCTGTATAAGCGCAACGAAAAAGAACCGAAAATAGTTCTGGTCAAAGACAAAAAGAAAGCCAAGTAATCACAATAAGGACAGGAAAATGAGAATTGTCGTGTATGGCGGCAGCTTCAACCCCCCGCATCTTGGGCATGTTGAGGCCGCCAGAACCGTCAGCGCAGAGCTTGCGCCGGATAAATTTCTGATAATACCGACGAACGTATCGCCGCATAAGATGCTCGCCGAGGGCAGCCCCGAGCCGCGGGCGCGGCTCGAGATGTGCCGCCTTGCCTTTGCCGGTATCCCCGGCGCGGAGATATCGGATATGGAGCTGCAGCGCGAGGGAAAGAGCTACACCGCGCAGACCGTGGAGGAGCTGCGGCGCAGCTACCCTGATGACGAGCTGTTCCTCGTCATGGGGACGGATATGTTCCTTAGCTTTGAGTCATGGTACCGCTTTGAGTACCTGCTTGAAAACTGCACCCTCGCGGTGCTCGCGCGCGATGAGGACGAGGACGTTCAGCTCATCCGCCAGCGCGATGTGCTAGCGGAGAAGTACGGCGCGAAGGTTGTGATCCTGAAACACGACCCCGTCGCCGCAAGCTCCAGCGATATCCGCGAGAGGCTGCGCTTCGGCATCGGCTCGGAGCTGCTGCCGGACAGCGTGTATTCCGAGATAATCCGCCGCCATTATTATGACGCGCGGCCGGAGCTGAGCTGGCTGCGGGCAAAGGTGATGCCGTATCTCACCGAGAAGCGCGTAGCGCATGTCCTTGGCTGCGAGAACGAGGCCGTCAGTCTCGCAAACCGCTGGGGCGAGGATCCTGAGCGCGCCGCGGTGGCCGGAATACTGCATGATATCACGAAGAAGCTCAGCGCCGAAGAACAGTTGAAATTGTGCGAAAAGTATGGTATCATCAACGACACCGCCGAGGTCGCAAACCCGAAGCTGCTGCATGCCAAGACAGGCGCGGCCTTCGCGAGGGAGCTGTTCGGCATCGAGGACGATATATACGGCGCGATCCGTTGGCACACCACCGGCAAGCCGGACATGACGCTTCTGGAGAAGATAATATATCTTGCCGACTTCGTGGAGCCGACGCGGGATTTCCCAGGCGTTGAAGAGCTGCGCGAGCTGTGCTTTGAGGATATAGACGCGGCCATGGCCAAGGGGCTGGAGATGAGCCTTGAGTTCATCCGCTCCGGCGGCGCGGAGCCGTATAAGGACAGCGTTGAAGCCTGCGAATGGTACGCCGCGCTGGTTGATTGATTTTAATTAGGAGGCAAAACAAATATGCTTACTTCCGCTGAAATAGCCGCCATTGCCGCAAAGGCTCTGGACGATAAAAAGGCAAGAGACATCAAGGTTCTGAAAACCGATAAGCAGACCGTGCTGGCCGATTACTTCGTCATCTGCAACGGCACCTCGTCCACGCATATCAAGGCGCTGGTCGACGAGGTGGACAAGCAGCTCTCCGAGGCGGGTGAGCCGCCCATACGCCGTGAGGGTCTGCGCTCCGATATATGGGTGCTGATGGACTTCGGCTGCGTCATCGTCCATGTGTTCACCGACGAGGCCAGAAAGTTCTATAATCTTGAGCGCCTCTGGAGCGATGCGGAGGAGGTCGATCCCTCATCCCTTCCGCGCCCCTGATTACAGGGGCTTCCGGAAACAGATTCTATAAATTAAAGAGGGATTGATCAAAATGAAATACGATTTTACAGCGATAGAAAAGAAATGGCAGGCAAGATGGGAAGAGACCAAGCCCTATGCCGCCGTCACCGGCAGCGATAAGCCCAAGTTCTACGGCCTTATCGAGTTCCCGTACCCCTCCGGTCAGGGACTGCATGTCGGCCATCCGCGCCCATTCACCGCGATGGACATCGTCACGCGCAAAAAGCGCATGGAGGGCTATAATGTCCTGTTCCCGATCGGCTTTGACGCTTTCGGCCTGCCGACCGAGAACTACGCTATCAAGAACCACATCCACCCTGCAATAGTCACCAAGGACAATATCGCAAACTTCACCAGCCAGCTCAAGATGCTGGGCTACGGCTTCGACTGGGATCGCGCCGTCGATACCACCGACCCGAAGTATTATAAGTGGACGCAGTGGATATTCCTCCAGATGTTCAAGAATGGTCTTGCCTACAAGACCACCATGCCCGTCAACTGGTGCACCAGCTGCAAGTGCGTGCTTGCAAACGAAGAGGTCGTTGACGGCGTGTGCGAGCGCTGCGGTGCTCCGGTCATCCGCAAGGAGAAGAGCCAGTGGATGCTGAAGATCACCGCCTACGCCCAGCGCCTGCTCGACGATCTGGACGATGTCGATTACATTGAGCGCGTCAAGATCCAGCAACGCAACTGGATCGGCCGTTCTACCGGTGCGGAGATAACCTTCAAGACCAACATCGGCGACGAAGTCACCGTTTACACCACCCGTGCCGACACCCTGTTCGGTACGACGTATATGGTCATCTCGCCCGAGCACCCGCTGCTCAAGCAGTGGCAGCCGCATATCGCCAACTGGTGCGACGTTGAGGCCTATCAGGCCGAGGCCGCCCGCAAGTCCGATTTTGAGCGCGGCGAGCTGAACAAGGACAAGACCGGCGTCCGGCTCGACGGCATCGAGGCCATAAACCCCGTAACTCACAAGAATCTGCCGATTTTCGTCTCAGACTACGTCCTCATGGGCTACGGCACCGGTATCGTCATGGGCGTTCCGGGGCACGACCAGCGCGACTGGGAGTTTGCCACCAAGTTCGGCCTGCCGATAATCGAGGTCGTCTCCGGCGGCGACGTGACCAAGGAAGCCTTCGTCGCAAAGGACGACAGCGCCATCATGGTCAATTCCGGTTTCCTCAACGGCATGACCGTTAAAGAGGCCATCCCCGCGATGAAGAAATACGTTGTGGAGCAGGGCTTCGGCAAGGAGAAGGTCAATTATAAGCTGCGCGACTGGGTATTCTCCCGTCAGCGCTACTGGGGAGAGCCGATCCCCCTCGTCAACTGCCCGAAGTGCGGCTGGGTCCCCGTTCCGGAGGAGCAGCTGCCCGTCGTGCTGCCGCAGGTCGAGAGCTATGAGCCGACTGACGACGGCGAAAGCCCACTCTCCAAGATGACCGACTGGGTCAACACCACCTGCCCATGCTGCGGCGGCCCCGCCATGCGCGAGACTGACACCATGCCCCAGTGGGCCGGCTCCAGCTGGTATTTCCTGCGCTACATGGATCCGCACAACGACAAGGAGCTTGCGAGCAAGGAAGCTCTTGAATACTGGTCTCCGGTCGACTGGTACAACGGCGGCATGGAGCACACCACGCTGCACCTGCTATACAGCCGCTTCTGGCATAAGTTCCTGTACGACATCGGCGTCGTGCCCACCAAGGAGCCGTATGCCAAGCGCACCAGCCACGGCATGATCCTCGGCGAGGGCGGCGAGAAGATGTCCAAATCCCGCGGCAACGTCGTCAACCCGAACGACATCGTCGCGCAGTACGGCGCGGACACCATGCGCCTGCACATCATGTTTATCGGCGACTTCGAGAAGGCCGTCACCTGGTCGAACGACGCCGTCAAAGGCTCCAAGCGCTTCCTTGACCGCTGCTGGAACCTCATGGATATCGCGGCCGACGACGAGAAAGTCTCCGCCAAGAACGAGTCCATCATCCACAAGACCATCAAGAAGGTCACTGAGGATATAGACAGCCTCAAGATGAATACCGCTATCGCCGCGCTCATGACCATGGTCAACGAGTTCTACTCCAACGGCCTGACCAAGGGCGACCTTGAGCAGCTTCTGCTCATGCTCAGCCCCTTCGCGCCGCACATGGTGGAGGAGATGTGGGAGCTGACCGGCTACGCCGCAAAGACCGGCAAGATGGCCATGCAGATGCCCTGGCCGAAGTACGACGAGGCCAAGACACATGACGCCACCCGCCAGATGGCCGTGCAGGTCAACGGCAAGCTCCGCAGCACCATCACCGTCGCCGCCGACGCGGATGACGAGCACGTCATCGCAACAGCTTGTGCCGACGAGAAGATAAAGCGCCAGATGGAGGGTATGCAGCTTGTAAAGACCATCGTTGTCAAGAACAAGCTTGTCAATCTCATCCTCAAGCCCGCAAAGTAATTATTGACAACGGGACTTTAAGCAGGTATAATAGTAACGTTGAAAAGCCAATTCATTGGCCCTTGAGGTGCCGCATGGCACTTTTGGAGGGAGGGAAATAAATGTCTGAAATATATGTCAAGGAGAACGAGTCTCTGGACAATGCTCTTAAGAGATTCAAGCGCAGCTGCGCTAAGTCCGGCGTTCTGGCTGACCTGCGCAAGAAGGAGTACTACCAGAGCCCCAGCGTCAAGCGCCGCAAGAAATCCGAGGCCGCTCGCAAGAACAAGAATAAGCGCTACTATTGATCAATAAAAACGCAGCATCTTTTGATGCTGCGTTTTTATATGCCCGCTCCGTATTTTTCTGCCAAAATGCAGTGCTGCAGCCCTGCGCCTGATTGACTTTTTGCACAAAAGTTGTTAAAATAAACACTAAGCAGAACTTTATTTTACATAAGGAAGTGGTTTTATGAATCTGACTCCTGAGCAGCAGGCTCTGCTCAACGGCGAAAAAGGCGAGATGATGGCCAAGGTCATGAAGACCCTCGTCATGTATGGAGACACTTTTGGTGCGGAGCGCATGGTTCCCGTCACCAGCGAGTATGGTCATACAGTCATTTCATACGGTCTGGCCGCGCTCAAGCCTGTTTATGACCTATTTGACCGGCTCATCGACGCGGGGCTGACCAACGGTCAGAAGTTTACCGCGGATCCGCGCCCGCTGGATAAGAATGTGCCGACAAGCTTTCTTGAGGACATCGTGTTCAAGAAAATAATGTACACCCAGCAGGATCGCTTTGAGGAGCAGCTCCGCAAGCTCGGCATTACGGATGAGGACGCCTATTCCTGCACCTGCTATGTTGATCAGATGGGGAACAAGCCCAAGAAGGGCGACGTGCTCAGCTGGGCGGAAAGCTCCGCCGTCGTGTACGCAAACTCCGTCCTCGGCGCGCGCTGCAACCGCAACTCCGGTATGATCGAGCTGATGGGCTCCATCGCTGGCTTCGTGCCTGAATTCGGTCTGCTGACCGACGAGGGGCGCAAGGCCACATGGATAATCGACGTCAGGTGTGAGCATAAGCCCGAGGCGCAGCTGCTCGGCTCCGCGATCGGCATGAAGGTCATGGAGGAAGTGCCGTATGTCAGAGGTCTCGACAAGTGGCTCGGCACGGAGCTTGACGACGAGGCATGTACATATCTGAAGGACTTCGGCGCGGCGACGGCCTCCAACGGCGCGGTCGGCCTGTTTCATATCGAGAACCTGACTCCGGAAGCGAAGGAGCAGGGCGTAGCGCTCATCAAGGAGGGCGCGCAGGTGTACGTCATTGACGACGCCGAGCTTCAGCGCGTGCAGGATAACTATCCGGTCATCTGGAAGGACAAGAACGCGAAGCCGGAGCTGTGTTTTGTCGGCTGCCCGCATATGACGCTCAAGCAGATGGAGGACTGGGCGGACGCGATAGGCGAGAAGCTCAAGGCCAACGGCATGGACAAGATAAGCGTCCCGACCGTGTTTACCGCGTCTCCGGCGGTCATAAAGGAGCTGAACAGGGGCGTCTACGCATCGAAGCTCGCCAGCTACGGCGTGATCGTCAGCTATATCTGCCCGCTGATGTACATGAATAACCCGCTGTGCAAGAAGAAAGCTGTCATCACTTCGTCCAACAAGCTGCGCACGTATACAAGCGCGCGGTTTTATAAGGAGAACGAGATACTTGACATCATCACGGCCAAGGAGGAGAAGAAATGAAGCAGTTCAAAGGACGGGTCATAGTTCCCGGAACATGTACGGCGGAGGCTCTGGTGAGCCACGGCGGCTTTAACACCTTGGCAAGCTACCAGATGGCGATGATGTTCGGCGATAAAAAGGTCAAGTGCGGCGACCAGAATAATCCGGATCTGTATAAGCAGTCCATGCTGGGCAAGGCGCTCTGCCTGCCGCAGACGATAGGCTCAACGACCGGCGGCATGGTGCTGTATACCGTGTGCTCGCGGCATCTTCAGCCTGCGTGCATGCTCTTTAGCATGCCGATAGATTCTCTTGCTGCATCCGGCGCGATACTCGCAGACGTCTGGACGGATGCGAAGATGCCGGTCGTCGACCAGCTCGGCGACGAATTCCTCGAATACGTCAAGACCGGCATGACCGTCACCGTCAAGGACGACGGCGTCGTTGAAGTGGAATAAAATGCTGCATCCCCCATGACGTTTGCGTCATGGGGGATGTTTGTAATCCGTGGACTTGAATCCCCTACGGGGACTAGGCGGCTGACGCCGCCGTCACCGGAGCGCGGCCGAGTCGAACGACTACCAATACCAAAATCAGTCGATTTTGAGAATAAATAAAAAATCAAATCGAAGCCCAACGAAGTGGGTTCGATTTGGAAAAGGAAGAAGGAGCTAACATAGTGCAGTTTTCGCCGCAAGGCGGAAACGGAACAGTGTTTGCTCCTTCTGACGTGGTGCACCGAGGCAATCCAAATTCGAACCCGTATCCTTATTTGCAAGGGCGGTGGTTGCTTCATCAAAAGTGATGGTTTTCGTACCGTCCTTGTAGTTGAAAGTAATCAGCATTTTATCGTCATACAGATAGATCGCGTTGACAAAGGTGTCGATCAGCATTTGCCGATGCTCCTTTTTGGATACATCCAGCTTGCGGAAACGATGGAGCCAAAACATCATCTGCTCTTCTGTGATCTTGGGTTTTGCCAGCTTCTCGCAAGCAATCATATTTTCCAGTTCGTCCTTTGCTGCTTCAAGTTCATCCAATCGGGCTTTTGTGGATTTGTTGAAGATACCTTGCTGGATGGCATTGAGCATATTATCAATGGCGGCCTCGGTATCTTTCAGCTCTTTTTCGTAGAGCGGCAGGCTGGAGCTTTCCCGATTCTGTAATTCCATCAGCATAGAAACAATGGCTTCTATCGCCTTGTCGTCCATGACCATCTTCATGGTTTCATCTACTACCAAATCCTCGATCCATTGCTTTTTGACTGGTTTCTTGTGGCACTCTGCACGTTTCTTCTTTACAGATACGCACTTGTAGTAGTGATGAACAAGCCCCGTTCTGCTCGTTCCGCTCTCTCCGCAGAGATAGGCTCCGCAATAACCGCAGAACAGCTTGGTCGTCAGTAAATAATCGTCCTCTGCTTTATGACGGGCAGGAGCCTTTTTGTTCTTTGCCATCTTTTCCTGCACACGATCAAACAAATCTTTGGGAACAATGGCAGGAATGCCATCCGGGATAATGACTTCTCTGTAACTGTACTCACCAATGTATCTTCGATTGTTCAGCATGTGCTGGATACTGTTGTAGGTCATTTCCTGTCTGCGGGTATTCTTGATTCCTTTCTCATTGAGCCAATCACGAATCTGCGTCATAGTCGCACCTTCATCATATCTCTTGAACGCTTCAAGGACAAAAGGCGCGGTCAACGGATCGATCTGGAAATACTGCTCGCTGTCAATGACATATCCGAGGGGAGGGGTGCCGCCGTTGTATTTGCATTTCAGCGCGTTTTCTGTCATGCCCCGTACAACTTTTTCTGCAAGGTCAGCAGAATAATATTCAGCCATTCCCTCAAGCATGGATTCCAACAAAATACCCTCGGCTCCATCGGAGATCGTTTCGGTTGCGGAAACAACTTTTACTCCGTTTTTCTTGAGCTGTGCCTTATATCGTGCGCTGTCATAGCGATTTCTTGCAAAGCGGTCAAGCTTCCAAACGATAATCATGTCAAACAGCTTTTTACTGCTGTCTTTAATCATTGCCTGAAACTCCGGGCGGTTATCTGTTTTGGCGGAGAAGGCACGGTCTATGTAGTGCCGCAGAATCGTAATGCCGTTCTTTTCCGCAAAGGCAGTACACTCTCGAAGCTGACCTTCAATGCTTTCCTCTCTCTGACTGTCGGAGGAATAGCGGGCATAGATCACGGCTTTCATTCTTTCTCCTCCAGCATCATTTTTTTAAGCGTCTCCTTCAATCGCTCGTTCATGGCAGAACCGGGGTCGAAGCACATCTCGATAAACCTGTCCATTTCCGGATAAGACTTTTCGACCTCCGGCGTCTTACAGGCATAGTACATTCCGTGGGGATCGTCTGTTCTTCCATACAGAAAATCCATGGATACATCGAAGTAATCCGCGTATTTCAGCATGATCTCGGCGGGAACGGTAGAGACGCCGGACTCATATTTGAAAATGCTGGACTGTGCCGTGCCGAACATTTTTGCGATTTTCGTTTGAGAGAACTGCACGCTTGCTCTCAATGCTTTCAGTCTGTCTCCGATGATTTTCATCATGTCCCCTCCAATCCTTGTGAGGATATTATACCTGGAAACCACCATCATGTCAATCACGAATTAACATAATATATACATTCTATGCTCGATAGAAATAGAGGGGCTTTGCTCCTCTTGACTGCTCAAAAACACGCCCGCGAACATCTGTCAAGTCCGCAGAATGCGAGGCGAAGCCGATGCCTTGACCGGTGGTTGCGGGTGTGTTACGAATGGTGTCATTTTCAGAAAAGCGCCGGAACGGTGCGCAGCCGATTTTGCAAAAATCGTTCAGAGGGGGTTGGGGAGCTTTCCCCAACAAGCGAAAAGTGGCGCCAAGCCACCTTGCTTGCCACGAATGCTGTAAACATTCCAAATGGCGTATGGATGAAGAATCAAGACGGTTGTCTGGCCATAAGAACCCAGCGAAAATGAAAAGATTTCATCACGAAAATCGTCAAAAATAGTAGAATTTCCAGATCAGTTGTGTTATAATTATTTTGTATCTTTATAAGCGTTTGACCAAGGAGGGTGCAAAATGGCCGTTAGTTATAAAAGACTTTGGAAACTGCTCATCGATAAGGATATGAAGAAAGTCGATCTGGAGCGCAAAGCCGGGATCACGCACTATGCACTGAGCAAACTCACCCAGAGCAAGGACGTCTCCACCGAAGTTCTGGGCAAAATCTGCGCGGCGCTGGATTGCACAATTGAGGATATTATGGAATTCGTACCGGAGGAATAACATGGAAAAGAAAAAAGTGTTTGTAATTATGCCATTTCAGGATCAGTTTTTTGAGGTCTACGAAATGCTAAAAATGCAGTTTGCTGACTCTTTTGAATTCACCAACGCAGCGGATGAAGGAAATCAGCAGAACATTCTTAAAGATATTGTTCAACCTATTTATGAAGCAGATGTCGTTATTGCGGACTTAACGGGGCTTAATCCTAATGTGATGTATGAATTAGGATTGGCACACTCATTCAATAAAAAAACCATTACGATAACACAGGACGAATTATCTACGCTTCCGTTTGACTTAAAGCAGTATAGAGCTAAAGACTATAGCACTCACTTTAAAAAGTTCGCTGAGTTGCTTGATTATTTGAAAATCAACCTAAACGGAGCGGTTGATAATTCTGTTATCTATGGGAATCCCGTAAAAGATTTTCTCGAGTCAGCAGGGATTAGAGGGGTTTCGTGGTTTGCTGAAAAGGAAGCTGTTGAGTTATGCGATGAGTCTGACAAGGGGTTTATTGACTTTTTGGCAGACATTGAAGCAAACGCGGAAAAGTTGACATCAACTATCAATGAAATGACCTGTGAGATGCAGGAAATGAATGATGGCGTATCAAGAAGCTCTTCCGAAATTGATCGTGTCAATAAAAACGGTGGTAATAGTACTGCTGCGTTTGTCAGAAAAGAAACTAAAAAGGCAGCAAAACACATCGAGACATTTAGTTCAAAACTCAGGGGGCATAACAAAAACATGTCAGAGTTATGGGACGAAATCGAGAAGAATTCAATAGGTTTGCTCGAAAACCCGTTCTCGAATAGAACCGAGAACCGAGATGGACTCATTAAATATCTTAAGTCGCTGTATGACATGAAAACTGCTGCCGCTGGAAGCGCAGAATCTATTAGCGGGCTTCGAACTACGATGCAAGGCATTGTCGGCATTGAACGTTCTATGAATCAGGCCGTAAGGTTTGCGAATGAAGACTTAACTACCTATGTCAATTTCACAGAAAGGCTTTGTGCATCTATTGAAAAGATTCTTATCAAAGCCCGTTTTGTGGTTGGAGATATTGATTACGAAAACATCGAGCAGGTTTGCGATGCCGAACAAAACTAAGAATTAAAGCAAAATCGAACGGACAACATTTCCTTAGGAGGAAATTGTTGCTTCCGTCTGTAAACGGAGGAACATACAATGGCAAAGATACAATCTGTCGAACCCAACATTGCTGATTTGGCGAATGGATGGCTGCGATCCTATAAGCTCCCATATAAGCTGGAGCAGGAGTCCTTAAACACCGAAATAGATCAGGCTCTGAATGACTATGCCTCTAAAAGCGGCGGTGCAGGTGGAAACCGACCGGACGCTAAACTGTTTCTGCAAGATAAGAATCTGGTCAATTATCCGATTCTTATTGAGTATAAGGGATATAAGGATAAGATTGTCTTGCTTGACGCCGACGGCAGGGTTGCTAACAAGACGGCTAAGAATCAGCCGGATTTCAAAACGATCAACTCTTATGCCGTAAATGGCGCAGTCCACTATGCCAATGCGCTCCTGCACTATACGAGCTACACCGAAATTATCGCAATCGGTATGACCGGATATAAGGATGACGCTGGCAAACTCCAATATGAAATCGGTGTCTATTATGTTTCGAAAAGCAATTTCGGCGTTGGGCAGAAGGTAGACGACTACACGGATTTTTCGTTCCTCAAGAAGGAAAACTTTGACCAATTCATTGAAACGGTCAAACAGTTGCATTTGACGCCCGAGGAAATCGAAAAACTCCGAGAACGTCGTGAGCAGGAGATTAACGCCAGCCTCGTCAAGCTCAATAACGACATATACCAGAACGAAAAGGGCCTTAGTGAGCGTGATCGTGTTTATCTTGTGGCTGCTTCTATTATTGCAACACTCGGCGTCCCCGGGAAAGTAGCTGCGCTTGAGAAAGCGGAATTGAAATCTTCCACTGAAGACGGAAATCGTGACGGAGACATCATTCTTCGCAAGATAAAGGCATTTTTGAACGAGAAAAACTTACCTAGTGAAAAGAGAGATCTGATTGTCAGGACTCTTCAAAACACGCTGACAACCGACAATATCAACAAAGTCGAAAACGGCGAAAGCCAACTCAAGCGTGTATTTACGAAAATCATTGACGACCTCGGAATATACTACAAAATCGGTCTCAGCACCGATTTCACCGGCAAGCTGTTCAATGAAATGTATAGCTGGCTTGGTTTTTCGCAGGACAAGCTCAACGACGTTGTTCTAACGCCTTCTTATGTAGCAACACTTTTAGCACGATTGGCAAGAGTGAACAAGGATTCTTATGTGTGGGATTTCGCAACGGGTTCCGCAGGACTTCTTGTTGCCTCGATGAATGAGATGCTGATTGACGCAAAGGAGAAAATCAAATCTCCTGACGAGTTGGCACGAAAGTCTGCACAGATCAAGGCGACACAGTTGCTCGGTTTGGAAATCCTTTCGGAAGTTTATATGCTGGCCATTCTCAATATGATTCTGATGGGTGACGGCAGCTCACATATTTTGAATAAAGACTCTTTAAAAGAGTATGACGGCACTTATAAAATCAAGAGAGTGGATGAAGAGGGGCATGAAGTGGAGAAAACTATCGATTTCCCTGCTGATGCCTTTATTCTGAACCCGCCTTATTCAGCCCCTGGCAATGGAATGGTTTTCGTTGAAAAAGCCCTCTCGATGATGAGCAAAGGCTACGCCGCAATCATCATCCAAAATTCCGCAGGCAGCGGCAAATCAACGGAATATAACAAGAGAATTTTGAAACACAGCACTCTGCTTGCAAGCGTCAAAATGCCAATAGACCTTTTCATTGGAAAGTCAAGTGTCCAGACGAATGTTTATGTTTTCCGTGTTGGTGAAGCACACCAGAAAGACGACACCGTAAAGTTCATCGACTTTTCCGTTGACGGATATACGCGAACAAATCGCAAAAAGGCAAGCTGTAATCTGCGGGATACCGACCACGCAAAAGAGCGTTATCAGGAACTGGTGGATTTGGTGCGTTTCGGTAAATCAAAGCTGAATATCTTTACCGAAAAGGAATACTATGAAGGCAGAATTGATCCCAACAACGGCGCAGACTGGAATCAGACGGCTCCAATCGACACAAAGCCGACACTGGAAGATTTCAAGAAAACCGTCAGCGATTATCTGGCGTGGGAAGTATCAAATTTGCTGAAAAATCAATCCACGGAGGATGACCGCCTGGGAAAATGAATGCCTCACTTAACGAGAAGTTGAGGGCTGTTAAGTGGGGCGAATTTAAATACAAAGAAGTCTTCAATAGAATAGAACAAGGCAGGCGTCTGAAAAAAGATGATCAGATAGATGGAACTATACCGTTTGTTATGTCTGGAACGACTAATGCAGGTGTCGTTAACTACATATCAAATCCAGTAGCTTCATTCCCTAAAAATGCAATCACGATTGATATTTTTGGAAATACATTTTATCGTAATTATGCTTTTGGCGCAGGGGATGATACTGGGGTTTACTGGAATGATGCAACCGCCTATTCATCAAATGCAATGCTCTTTTTTGCGGTCGCTATGCAAAAGTCGATGATGGGAAGATTTTCTTATGGGAAAAAGCTTAGAAGTTCTCAAAGCGAGGACTTTACAATGCACCTTCCAGTGACAGATGATGGCGCAATTGACTTTGATTTTATGGAGTCCTTTATAGCGGAGCTGTCCGCTTACTTAACAGTAAGCGGACTGGATAATTACGAATTATCCAGTGATGAAGAAAACGCACTCAAAAACTACCAATCGCTTAAATGGGATACCTATAATCTTGAAAAGCTCTTTGGCAAATCGACACGGGGAAAGCGTTTGAAAGGCGATGACCGCATTGCAGGTACGCTTCCGTTTGTCACTGCCGGCGAAGCATCAGAAGGCATTTCCGCATATATCAGCAACGAGGTCGAGGTGTTCGAGAAGAACACTACAACGATTGATATGTTCGGTTCTGCTAAGTATCGTAATTACAAGTACGGAGCAGACGATCATGTGGCAGTTGTACATACTGAAGCCGTTCCAATGAAAGCGGCGATTTTTGTCACCTCCGCTTGCCATAAGGCCGCTCATACCGGAAAATTCGATTATGGCCATAATTTCTATGCCAAAGATGCCGATGCACTTTACATATCTCTGCCGGTGAATGAAGCGGGCAACCCTGATTATGGTAAAATGGCGATAATCATTTCTGCTATTCATAAGCTGGTTATCAAAGATGTTGTTTCCTTTACAGATAGGAAGATTGCAGGGACAAAAGAGGTCATTGCTAAATAAGTCTAATGAACCACGAAGTCGGAGGCGAAAGAAAAATGAACAACTCAAAACTCCAATCTGCAATATCAGCGTTCGTCAAAAACAAAAAGTCCAACGCTGCATACTACGACGATAACTGGACCGAACGCAAAGAGCGGAAAACATACAGAAGGTGACCCACAATGCCCAAAAAGAAAAACACAGAAATAACCATTCGTTCCGCCGCTGCAGAGTATCTCACCTATGTGGCTGCTACCGGCGACGCACCGGAGAGTTTCGAGATGCGGTATGAAAAGGAAAACATCTGGCTCACCCAGCGAATGATGGCGGAGCTGTACGGCGTGGATGTTCGGACGGTAAACGACCATCTGAAAAAGGTATACGGCGATGGAGAGCTGCCGGAGGAAGCAACTATCCGAAAATTCCGGATAGTTCAAATGGAGGGCAGTCGGCAGGTCTCCCGTGAGGTCATCCACTACAATCTGCAAGCAATCATCGCCGTCGGCTTCAAGGTGGGCAACGACCGCGCCGTGCAGTTCCGCAAGTGGGCGGGGCAGATCGTCAAGGACTACACCATTCAGGGCTGGGTCATGGACAAGGAGCGCCTCATCAAGGGGCACATGTTCACTGACGAATACTTTGAGCGCCAGCTTCAGAATATCCGCGAGATTAGGCTGTCCGAGCGGAAGTTCTATCAGAAGGTGACCGACCTCTACGCCACGGCATTTGATTACGACAAAAATTCCAGAACGACGCAGCTTTTCTTCCAGACGGTGCAGAACAAGCTGCACTACGCCGTCCACCGCCATACCGCCGCGGAGCTGATCATGGAGCGCGCCGACGCAGACAAGGAGCACATGGGGCTGACTACCTGGGAGGCGGCGCCGGAGGGCAAGATCGTCAAGGCGGACGTGAGCATCGCCAAAAACTATCTCTCCGAAACCGAGATGACCTATCTGGAGCGGATCGTTTCCCTCTATCTGGACTATGCGGAGCTTCAGGCGGAGCGAAAGATCCCCATGAGCATGGAGGATTGGGCGCGGCGGCTGGACGGATTTTTGGAATTCAACGGGAATGAGCTTCTCACCGGACCGGGCAAAATCAGCGCCGAGGCGGCAAAACTCCACGCCGAGAGCGAATATGAGAAATACCGCATCGTGCAGGACAGGCTGTTTGAAAGCGATTTTGACAGATTCCTCCAGCTTGAGGGAGAAGTGAGTTCTGCCCATGAGGAATAATTTCTAAACGCAAACAACCGCCCATTCTCCGATGGAGAGCAAGGAGGTCATTTCGTTTAGGGCGGTTGTTTGGGAGGCAAAAGTAGTCACGAGCGGATGAACACGCGATAAGATAGAATAAACCCAGTAATACAATTTCGGTAGCGGCTACCGAAAATACTTAATGTGTGGTATAATAACCATAAAGAGAGGAGGCGCACCTATGGACGAAAAAGAAAAGCGCAAACGCGGCAGACCGAAAATCGACGCTGACTTTACCGAACAACTCGTCACCAGCCGTCGCGCCCAGCTTAACGCCAAGTATATGTTCGATGGAATGGTTCTCGTCAAGAACAGCCCGGAAATCACCGAACCAGATATGCTCTGGAAAGAAGACGCTGCTACTTCCAGTGCAACGAGCAAAAACGGGATTCTTGAACAACTCGGCAGAATGGTAGAGCAGGATCATCTACACACGGATGACTGTGTATTCTTTGCAAATAAAGCCATAGATGCCTTAAAATCTGGTTATACCTCCAGAGAAGTTGAAAAGGCATTACGCGCCATACGGATGGCAATCAAGAAGGCCGATGGGACACCGGAAAACAGCTATGAGCGATACCAGATCACCATGGCGATTAACGATTTGATCAGCATGAAATGAATTTCGGTAGCCGCTACCGAAAATATGGAGCAGAGTCGATCTCTATCGTATAAACAACACTCTTTCCGTTTGCATTGACATTCGCCCCGGTTGCTGATATAATACGAACACAATTCAAGACATCAGACACCATGCAGACACCGACAAGCTTTGCTTGACCGATGTCTGTTTTCATTTGAAGCGAAAGGAAGTGATGCGAAGAACAAACACCTAAGACACCCATGACACCTGATCTTAGCTGTAAAGGATAGGTACAGCATACAGTATCTTTACAGGAGGCAAGTTCATGGGCAGAAAGAAAAAGCTCATTAACAACTCAAATATTCCACAGTATGCCATTGAAACTGTCGCCCGCTGTCTCTTGCCGGATATAATCGCTTACTATGAAAGTAAGGAAGGTCAGCGGGAGTTTGCGGAGTGGAAGCAGCAGGAAGATAACAAAGACGTAAGCGGTGATAAAATCGCCTGATATATACAGGCTGTGCATGTAAAATTCAACTTGCCTGCACAGACTTAAAACTACAATACAATTTCGGTAGCCGCTACCGATAATGGAAAACAAAGCAGGGAGCAGCCCGTTAAGGTTGCTCCCTGTTCGCATATTCGCTCAGTCTATCATTCTATGTTCAGGCGTGCCCTTGATATATTCTTCGATGCCGCCGTTTAGGACAAGCTCTGCATATTCCAGCGGCTTGTTGTAAACAAGCCAGTCCAATTCTCCGCGCTGGAGCATAGAGGCGTCCAGCTCATTCTCGACAGCGGTGCAGTTTATTGAAATCATCGAACCGTCGTCATACTTCAATTCCACACAGGCGGTGTCTATATTGAACTTACAGGATAGCAGCTTTTTCATGGTCGGCTCCTTTCAAAAATCATTGATTTACGGCAATTATAACGTACATAAACAGAGGCGGATGTTTCCAACTATACCATCACGAACACCCCCCGTTTCGGTTTACGCGGGCCTCGCGGCTTTGATTCGGGACGTTTAATGACGCCATTACGGAAATGCGTATCCTCAAAACGCTCAAAGAAAACAATAAATCCGAATCCATCTCCAACCGGAAACGGGTTCGGATTATATTGGTTTGGTGCGAGTGGTGATACAGAACTTTTTGAAAAAGCCAGTAATATCAACGGTTTTCAAGGCGGACGAGTAGCAAATAACTTGTATATATCCCCTTTTCGGGCGACTGTTTTTAAGACAGCCGCCCTTTTTCTATACCCAAATTCAAGTGTTGTGATTAGGGTGCGAAAGCCTCTGTTTTTTCCTCTCTGACCGCCGCAAGCAGGCGGGCATGGATGTTTTCCTATGGATCACATCCGAGAGGCAAACCGGAGGCTTTTTTCATCAAAATCAACACTTTTCATTTTCAGAGGAAGGAGGTGCGAAGATGGCTGTATTCCGTATCGAAAAGACCAGGGATTACACGGTCATGTCCAACTACCATCTGCGGGATATGTCGCTGTCGCTGAAAGCGAAAGGGCTTTTATCTCTCATGCTGTCCCTGCCGGAGAATTGGGACTACACCATGAAGGGCCTTGCCCGTATCTGCAAGGATGGCATTGACAGCATCAGCGGCGGCATCCGGGAGCTGGAGGCGCACGGCTATCTCGTCCGGGCGCGTGTCCGCAACGAGAACGGGCAGCTTGGCTCCATCGAGTACACCATCCTGGAGCAGCCGAAGGAGCCGGCACAGACGCCCGCGCCTATCTGGGAAAAACCTATACGGGAAAATCCAATACAGGTAAAGCCAATGTTGGACGCCCCTATTCAGGAGAACCCCGCCCAATTAAATACTAAAGAACAAAATAAAGAATTATCAATTACGCAAGGATCAAGTCCTATCCCATCAAGTCCCCCTACCCCCAGAGAAAAAAGCAGGATCGGACAGGACAGGATGCGGGAGCGCGAGAGCTACCGGGAGATCATTTTGGAGAACATCGACTACGATATCCTTACCCAGGATGAAAAGCTGGACAGGGACCGTCTGGACGAACTGGTGGAGCTCATGGTGGATACCGTCTGCTCCAACCGGGAGATGATCCGTATCGCCGGGGACGACTACCCCGCCGAGGTGGTGAAGTCCCGGTTCTTGAAGATCGACAGCTCCCACATCGAGTATGTGCTGGAACGGATGCGGGAGAACACCACCTATGTCCGCAACATCAAGAAATATCTGCTGGCGGCGCTGTATAACGCGCCGGTCACGATGGACAGCTATTACACATCCCTTGTCAGCCATGACCTGTACGGCAGCGGAGATCGGAGGTGAACGCCTTGCAGGAAGAAATCACGCAGAAAACCCTTGCGCTTTGTGTGGAGGCCAGCAAAATGACCGCCCAGCTCTTGCAGCAAGCCATGAAGAAGGTGCTGGCAGATATGGAGAAGCACAAGAAAAATCCCCCACTCCGGCACGGCAAGCAGACGCTCCGGCAGCTTATGAAGCACAACACCGGCGTTTCCAACATCGAGATCACGGATCAGAATATCCGGGCCTTTTCTTCCACGGCGAAGAAGTACGGCCTGGATTTTGCGTTGAAGAAGGACACTTCCGGCGAGCATACCCGTTACCTGGTGTTCTTCAAGGGCCGGGACGCCGATGTGATTACAGCGGCCTTCCGGGAGTTTTCCGCTAAAAACCTGAGCCGCGAGAAAGCCCCTTCCATCCGGCGCAAGCTGGAAAAGGCGCAGGAGCAGTCCAAAACGCAGCACAAGGAGCAGGAGCGCGGCGAAAAGGTCAAGACCAGAGAACGGAGCGTGGAGCGATGAAGGACAAACTCAAAAAATATCTTCTGCCAAACCTGCCGTATCTGTTCTTTGTGTATCTCTTTGATAAGCTCTGCCAGGCGGTGCGGCTGGCGCCGGGGCTTGACGCCTCGGAAAAGCTGCTGCATATCGGGCAGGGCTTTCAGACGGCCTTCGCCAACTCCGCACCCAGCTTTCACGCGCTGGATATCTGCGTCGGCATCCTCGGCGCAGTCCTCGTCCGGCTGACGGTGTATGTCAAGGGTAAGAATGCGAAGAAATACCGCAAGGGTATTGAATACGGCTCTGCCCGCTGGAGTGCATAATTTTAAGTGTAAATGACACATACATGGACGCACA
>ERZ779869.1049-NODE-1049-length-27457-cov-7.808810_pt1 | contig 27457 bp, 22 predicted proteins | sample MGYA00511557_ERZ779869 | MGnify/ENA primary metagenome ERZ779869 (study PRJEB29588, sample SAMEA2154620) | human gut metagenome | biome: human gut; feature: human-associated habitat; material: faeces | place: Denmark | collected 2008/2010 ... | reverse complement strand
AAATACCAATTATTGCAGACAGATTTGTAGAAAAAGAATTTGGAACAGGATGTGTTAAAATTACACCAGCACATGATCCAAATGATTATCAAGCTGGATTAAAACATAATCTAGAAATAATAGAAGTATTTGATGATAGTTCAATTATGGGAGATTTAGTTCCAGAATATAAAGGAATGCCTGCAATTGAAGCAAGAAAATTAATTGTAGAAAAATTACAAGAACTAGGAAACTTAGTTAAAATTGAAGATTATACACACAATGTTGGAAAATGCTACAGATGTCATAATACTATTGAACCAAGAATTTCAGAGCAATGGTTTGTGTCAATGAAAGATTTAGCAAAAAGAGCAGCAGATGCAGTTAGAAATGATGAAGTTAAGTTCGTACCAAAAAGATACGAAAAAATGTATTTCAACTGGTTAGATAATATCCAAGACTGGTGTATATCAAGACAGTTGTGGTGGGGACACAGAATACCAGTATATTATTGTGACGAATGTGGACATATACATGCAGCAAAACAAATGCCAGAAAAATGCGAAAAATGTGGTTCTAGTAAATTACATCAAGACGAAGATTCATTAGATACATGGTTCAGTTCTGCATTATGGCCATTTTCAACATTAGGTTGGCCAAATACAGAATCAGAAGACTACAAAACATTCTATCCAACAAATGTATTGGTAACAGGGTATGATATCATAACATTCTGGGTATCAAGAATGATGACACAAGGATTAGAATTAACTGACAAAAATCCATTTAAAGATGTTGTTGTACACGGAATTGTAAGAGATTCACAAGGAAGAAAAATGTCAAAATCATTAGGAAATGGAATTGACCCAATTGAAATAATTGACCAATATGGTGCGGACGCATTAAGATTTTCAGTACTTTCTGGAACAACAATGGGAAATGACATTAGATATATGCCAGAAAAACTAGAACAAGCATCAAACTTTGCAAATAAAATTTGGAATGCTGCTAAATTCATAATAATGAATACACCAGACGAAGATAAAGTAAAAGAATTTTGTCACAAAGTATATAACCATGAAACAAAAACATATAATCCAGATTTATTAACAATAGAAGACAAATGGATACTAAACAAATTAGACAAATTGGTAGCTGACATCACAAGAAATATTGAAAATTATGATTTAGGAATTGCAATTGACAAGATTTATAACTTCATTTGGAATGAATTTTGTGACTGGTATATCGAAATGGTTAAAACAAGAATTTATAGTGAAAATGAAGAAACAAAGATTGCTGTAAGTGATATACTAAACCATGTATTTGGAACATCACTAAAATTATTACATCCATTTATGCCATTTGTAACAGAAAAAATTTATAGTAAGCTATATAATGATGATGAAAGTATAATGATTTCTGAATATCCAACATTTAATGAAAAGTTTAGTTTTAAAGCTGAAGAAGAAAAAATGGAACAAATAAAAGAAGCAATTACAGGTATTAGAAACGTTAGAACAAAAATGAATGTACATCCATCAAAAAAATCAAAACTAATATTCATAACTAAAAAATATGAAGAAGTTATAAAAGCTTCAGAGGATTTTATAAAGAAATTAGGATTTGGTGAAGAAATAATTGTTCAAGAAAACAAAGAAAACATACCACAAAATGCAGTAAATGTAGTAACCTCAGAAATGGAAATATTCATACCATTTACAGACTTAGTAAACATAGAGGAAGAAACTTTAAGACTAGAAAAGGAAAAAGAAAAAATACTAGCTCAAAAAGAAATTACTGACAAAATGTTAGGAAATCCAGGATTTGTGGCAAAAGCACCAGCAGCAAAAGTAGAAGAAGAAAAACAAAAACAAGCAAAATTTAATGAAATGATAAAAGCAATAGACGAAAGAATAGAAAATTTGAAAAATATGTAAAACCTATGTGGGAAAATAGAAAAAATTGTTTTTTTCTATTTTCCCATATTTAATAAAAGAATAATTTATACTTGACAAAACTGAACAAATGTTTTAAAATATAACCACAATAATAGAATATAATACATATGTCAGAAAAAATATGCTATTATAAATACTTTGTATAGGAGTGGTGGTTGTGAACATTGAAAAAACAAAGTTAATAGAATTAAAAGAAAAATTTGATTCTATTATTAACAAAGAAGAAAAAGAAAATATAGAATTTTGGTATGCAAGAGATTTGCAAATACAGTTGGGATATAAAAGATGGGAGAATTTCATTGAAACAATAAAAAAAGCAATGAAATCTTGTGCAAACACTGGTATAACAGTAGAAGATCATTTCCGTGAGGTTACGAAAATGATAAAGTTAGCTAAAGGAGCTAAAAGGACAATACAGGATTATATGCTTACAAGATACGCATGTTACTTAATTGCCCAAAATGGAGATCCTAAGAAAGAAGAGATAGCATTTGCACAAACATATTTTGCTTTACAAACTAGAAAACAAGAAATTATAGAAGATAGAATAAAATTAATTAACAGATTAGAAGTAAGAGAAAAACTAAGAGAATCAGAAAAACAACTATCTAAAAACATTTATGAAAGAGGAGTGGATGATTTGGGGTTTGCAAGGATTCCTAATTTCCCTAACCTATATGTTAGGAAAAAGCAAAGTCCTGAAAGAAGAACGCCTAGAATATATTCAAATGAAAATTCAAATCCAGGAAAGATGACTAAAATAGACCCTAATACAAATCCTAAAATTAAAAAATAAGTATAGGATTTAAAATGAGAAAAAAGAAAATTAATAATAAGCATAAAAATAATACTGCCTAGAATAAGCCCAATACCAAGTGGTATAAGCACAGTGAAATTTAAACTTGAAATAGCAGCAAGGTAGCTTGAATAAACACCAAGCATCATTAAAATTACAGTTTTACTAACACCAGGAATAACGAGCCCAGCAGACATAACAAAACCTGCTAAAATTAAGTACAGGTTAGAAAAAGTAGAAAGTGAAGAAACAGCATTGTTTTCCAAAACAATTAAATAAATACTAAAAACAAAACTTAAAATTAAACACATAATATGATAGAAATTAACTTTTGAAACTTCCGATTGTTTAAAAACCATAGGAAGGCTTCCTAAAATTAACCCAATAAAAGCATAAGAAGTAATTACATAAAAATTATCATATGCAACTTGTAAAAAGTTACTAAATAAAAAAATCCCCACCAAAGTTCCTAAAATGATAGGAAAAAGAAAGGTGGCATTTTTTTTTATGTTTTTGAAAAAATGCAAACAAGCGTCAATAAGCTTTTCATATAGGCCAAAAGTAACACAAAAAACTCCGACTACTAACCCCAGGAAGAATTGCACCAGCACCAATTAAAATACCAATAAAGAAATTTTTCAAAAAAACCACCTACAAATAATATACGTGGAAGTAGTGAATTTATGTTATAATTTACAAATTGCATGAAAAAGGTTTCATATATTTTTTTTAAAATTCCGTTCTCCAAGGCGTTTAAAATTTGTTAGATAATTGCTATGTTGACATAAAATGACAAAAATGCTATAATAAAAAAGATGCAAATATTTGGAGGTAAATATGGAAAACACAGATAAACTAGAGGAATTTATTGATACTTATTTACAAGAAATGCACAAAAAATACAAAGATAATCCAACTGTACAAGATAAATTAGAACATATTGCAAGAGTAACTGTTTTAACTGAAAAATTATGCCCTAATGATAGATTAGCAAAAATTGCAGCAAAATATCATGATATAGGAAGATTTCCACAAATGGAACTATTAGGTTCATTTAATGATGGAAAAGTGTTGCATCATTACCTTGGAGAAGATTTTATAGCAAGAGCAGTATATCAAGGAAAATTAGAACCATCAAAAGAATTAGAAACTATTAGACTAGTAGTTTCATATCATGCAAGAATGAGTTTTATGCCATATAAATCTGAAATGCCAAAACAAGCAATAAATATGGTTGATTCAATTGGTAGAGTGGATGATATAGAAAATGGTTGTATTGGCGCGGTAAGCTATTTAGAAAGAGAAGCAGTAACAGATGCTAAAGGATATAAAAAAGAAAATCCAGAAATAGATCAAACAAAAGTATCTCCAGAGGTATGGGAATTCTTCCAAAAAGGGGAGAAATTTGATAAAATGAAATTTTGTAAAACATATGCAGATTACACACTATTTGCAGCAGTATTAGCAATTACATCTTTAAAAGGCAAAGATAGAGCATTGGCAAAACAAGCCCTAGGGTTGCCATGTAAAGGATCGTGGCTAGAGGGGCAAGAAAGAAAACAATATACTTCAGCCTTAGAAGGGTATAAAGATATATTTTCAAGACTAATAGAAAAAGAAAAAGCAATGGAAGCATATAAAATTTTAGAAGGATTTTATAAAGACAAGCCAAAAGACATTGGAGAAAATGACGGAGGAGAAGAAAAATAAATTTAAAAAAATATCATTTTATTGAAGATAAGTAAAATGATATTTTTTTTGTTATCTGCATTCCTTTATTAAATAAAAAATGATATAATATTTTGCATTAAGGAGAAAAAATGGTAGCAGAAGTTATAATAAATAGCATAGCAAAAGAATTGAATAGAAGTTTTGATTATATAATCCCAGAAAATTTGATTTCAGAAATAAGAATTGGGAGCAGAGTTTTTGTGCCATTTGGAAGACAAAAACAAGAAGAGGGATTTGTAATAAATATAAAAGAAACATCTGAATTTGCCAACAAAGAAATAATACGAGTAGAAGACAATTTGTTAAATGAAGAAAATATAAATTTAGCAAAGCTTATGGCAAGAAGATACTTTTGCAATATATCAGACTGTATAAAATTAATGTTACCACCAGGAGCAGGAAGTAAAAATTTTGAAGGAAGAGTAAAAGATAAAACAGCAAATTTTGTTTATTTAAAAAAAGATATTGATGAAATAGAATTCTTAATAGAAACAGAAAAACTAAAAAGTGAAAAGCAAATAAGAATTTTAAAATTTTTAGAAGAAAATGAAGGCATATATATTACAGACCTGGAGATGATTACAGATACAAGCCATGCAATAATAAAAACTTTAGAGAAAAATGGCTACATAGAAATAGTAGAGCAAAAGGTAGAAAGAAATCCATTTAAGGATAGAAACATAAAAAGAGATAAAAAACTTAAGTTGACAGAAGAACAACAAGAAGCTTTTGATAGGATAAAAGAGAGCAAATTCAATGAATTTTTAATATATGGTGTAACAGGCTCACGGAAAAACAGAAATATATTTACAACTAATAGAACATATGCTAAATAAGAAAAAAACAGCAATTGTATTAGTCCCAGAAATATCTTTAACACCACAAATGGTAGATAGATTTTTATCAAGATTTGGAGATGTAATTGCAGTTTTACATAGTAAATTGTCAGTAGGAGAAAGATATGATGAGTGGCAGAAAATAAAATCACGGAAAAGCAAAAATAGTAATTGGGGCAAGGTCTGCGATTTTTGCACCAATAGAAAATTTAGGAATAATTATAATAGATGAGGAACATGATACATCTTACCAATCAGACATGCCACCTAAATTTAATGCAAAAGACATTGCAAGATATATGGCAAAACAAAAAGATATACCAGTAGTTTTAGGAAGTGCTACACCAGATATAAATACATTTTATAAAGCAAAGGCTAAAAAAATAGAACTAATAACTTTAACAAAAAGAGCAAATACTTCAAGCCTTCCAGAAATAGAAGTAGTAGACTTAAGGCAAGAACTTGCAAATGGAAATAGGTCAATTTTAAGTACAAGCCTACATGATGCAATAGAGCAAAACCTAAAAGAAAAAAGACAAACAATATTATTCTTAAATAGAAGAGGATTTTCAACATTTGTAATGTGTAGAGATTGTGGATACACAGTAAAATGTAAAAGGTGTAATATAAGTCTGACTTACCATAATAAAGAAAACAAATTAAAATGCCATTATTGCGGATATGAAATTGATAATATAAAGGTTTGCCCAAAATGTGGAAGCAAAAAGGTAAAATATTTTGGTACAGGAACACAAAAATTAGAAGATGTTATAAACAAAGAATTCCCAGAGGCAACAACAATTAGAATGGATATAGACACAGTAAGCAAGAAAAATTCTCATGAAGAAATACTAAATAAATTTAAAAATGAGAATATAGATATATTAGTTGGAACACAAATGGTAACAAAAGGTCACCATTTTCCAAATGTAACACTAGTTGGAGTAATTACTGCAGATGGAAGCTTAAACAATGGCGATTATAGGGCAAATGAAAGAACTTTTGATTTACTAGTACAAGTCGCACGGGAGAGCAGGAAGAGGGAATTTACCAGGGAAAGTAATAATACAAACATACTCTCCAGAAAACTTTTGTATAGAGTGTAGTAAAAAACAAAATTATGATGAATTCTATGAAACAGAGATATTACTAAGAAAGCAGTTGAAATATCCGCCATTTTGCGATATAATAATGTTTGCAATAAATTCATCTGATAAAGAAGAGGTACGGAAAAGCATCTGAAAAGTTATACAAAATATTAGAAAAAAACAATAATGGAGCGATAAATATATTTAAACCAGTACCAGCACCAATAGATAAAATAAAGAATAGATATAGATGGAGAATAATTTCAAAATGTAAGTTAAACAATAATGTAATAGACATTATAAATAAATCATTAGAAGAATTTTACAAATGTAAATTTAAAAAGACTAAAATTTCAATTAGCACGAATCCAAATAATATGAGTTAATTTAAGGGGGCAAAAGTATGGCACTAAGAATGATAAGACTAGAAGGAGACGAAATATTAAGAAAAAAATCAAGACCAGTAGAGAAAATAGACGATAAAGTAAGAGAATTAGTAAAAGACATGATAGAAACAATGCATAAATATGATGGAGTAGGGCTTGCAGCAGTACAAGTAGGAATTTTAAAGCAAATACTAGTAATAGATACATATGAAGAGGGGTCACCAGTATATGTATTAATAAATCCAGAAATAGTAAAAACAAAAGGCTTAAGAGAAGTAGAAGAAGGATGCCTAAGCTTTCCAAATAAGTTTGCAAAGGTAAAAAGACCAGAAGAAGTCGTTGTAAGAGCATTAGACGAAAATGGAAAGAAAATAGAAATAAAAGCAAAAGAATTGCTTGCACAAGCAATATGCCATGAAGTAGATCATTTAAATGGAGAAGTTTTTATAGACAAAATGATACCAGGGACATTAGAAATAGTAAATCCAGAGGAAAAACAATAATCTATATGAAAGGAAGGAAATGACATGAACATTTTATTTATGGGCACACCAGACTTTGCTGAAAAAGCACTTGAGAAAATATATGAAGCTGGTCATAACATAATAGCAGTAGTAACAAACCCAGATAGACCAAAAGGAAGAGGCATGAAAATGATAGCATCACCAGTAAAAGAATATGCTATTTCAAAAAACATACCAGTATATCAGCCAGAAAAAGTAAGGAACAATCCAGAAATAATAGAAACAATAAAAAAATTAAACCCAGAAGTAATTTGTGTAGTAGCGTATGGCAAAATACTTCCAAAAGAAATATTAGAGACTCCAGAACTAGGCTGTATAAATGTACATGGTTCACTTCTCCCAAAATATAGAGGAGCAGCACCAATACAATGGGCAGTATTAAATGGAGACAAGACAACAGGAATAACAACAATGTATATGGATGAAGGAATGGATACAGGAGATATGATACTAAAAGAAGTAGTAGAAATAGGAGAAAACGAAACAACAGGAGAACTTTGGGAAAGACTAGCAGAAGTTGGAGGAAAACTTTTAGTAGAAACTCTGGAAAAAGTTGAAAAAGGTACAGCACCAAGACAGAAGCAAGGAACAGATTTTACAGTAGCGCCAATGCTAAATAAAGAAATGGCAAAAATTGATTGGGAAGAGAAAACTGCTTTAGAAATAAAAAATCTAGTAAGAGGATTAAACCCAATAATAGGGGCATATTCAATATTAAATGGTAAAAAACTAAAAATATGGAAAGTAGAAACATTATCAAATGAGAAGTTTATGGATAAATACGAAGAATTTAAAGAATATAAACAAAAATATGAAAACATAACTTCAGGAACAATTATATATATAGACAAAAAAGAAGGTATATATGTAAAAGCAAAAGATGGGGTAATTTTGCTACTAGAAGTGCAAGCAGAAAACGCAAAAAAAATGAATGTGCAAGACTTCTTAAGAGGAAATAAAATAGAAGTTGGAGAAATATTATACACATAAAATATTTTTTGAACAGATAAATCTTTTGTGAAAAGTCATGGTCAAAAAATGAAAGTTTTTTGAATTTATTTTCAAAAACCTTTCATTTTTTTTATATTCTATGATACAATAATACATAAATAAAAAGATAGAGTTAAATAGTCTATGAAAAATTGTAGCGGAGCACAGCGTGCTCCATATAAAAAGATGGGGGAGTATTAATGGAAGAAATAAATATGCAAAATTTGCCTGAACATATTGCAATTATTATGGATGGAAACAGAAGATGGGCAAAAAACAATGGTTTATCTACAAAAGAAGGACATAAGGCAGGAGCAAAAAACCTTGAAAATATAGCAAGATTTTGTAATAGAATTGGAATAAAATATTTAACAGTATATGCTTTTTCAACGGAAAATTGGAAAAGAAGTAAGGCAGAAGTAGCTGCATTAATGTTTATATTAAAAGCAAATTTAGATGCAATGCTAAGAAGAATGGACACAGAAAATATAAAAATTCGAGTAATTGGAGAAAAGGAAAATATACCAGCAGATATACAAACTAGAATAGATAAACTAGTTGAAAAAACAAAAAATAATACAGGACTTATATTAAATATTGCCTTCAATTATGGAGGAAGAGCAGAACTAGTACATGCCACTAAAGTTATAGCAGAAAAAGTAAAAAATGGGGAATTATCTTTGGACGATATAAATGAAGATACAATTTCTGAAAACATATACACAGCAGGTCAACCAGCTCCAGACTTAATGATAAGAACAAGTAGAGAACTTAGAACAAGCAATTTCTTACCATGGCAACTTACATATACAGAATTCTATTTCCCAGACAAACACTGGCCAGAATTCTCTGAAGACGACTTAGTAGAAGCAATAAAAGCATATCAAAGAAGAAACAGAAGATTTGGCGGAAGACCTGATGAGAAAAAATAAATGAAAGAAAAAAGGAGTAGAATATGAAACTAAAAAGAATATTAACTGGTGTCATTGGACTACCAATAGTGGCACTAATTTTAATATTTGGAAATAAATATATAATAGATGCCGTTTTTGCAATTGTAGCATTAATATCAATACATGAATATTTTAGCGCAATAGAGAAACAATATAAACCAGTAAAATGGCTCCGGATATATTGCAGCAATACTTATAGCATTTATACACGTAATTCCAGTAGAAATTTGGACTAAAATTTTAATAATGTTCATACCAACAAGTATAGTATTGTTATTTATAAATGTTATAGCAACATCAATGAAAGTAGAACCAAAGGATATATTTGCAACATTTTTTGGAATATGTTATGTAATAGGATTTTTGGTATTTTTACCATTACTATACAGCACACCAAATGGAAAATTTTTAATATGGTATATTCTAATTGCAGCATGGGGAACAGATACTTTTGCATATGCAGTAGGTATGAGATTTGGAAAACATAAACTAACAAAAATAAGCCCTAAAAAATCAGTAGAAGGAAGCCTTGGAGGAACAATTGGAGCAATAGTTTTAGCATTAATATACACAGTAATAGTACAAAAATATGTGAACTTAAACCTTTCTTATACATTTGTGGCAATAACAACATTGGCTTTAAGTATATTAAGTCAATTGGGAGACTTAGCTGCATCTAGCATAAAAAGAGAAATGGAAATAAAAGACTATGGAAACTTAATACCAGGACACGGAGGAATGCTAGATAGAATAGACAGCATCATATTCGTTGCCCCTTTCGCATATTTTTTATTAATATTATTATAACCCCTAACGAGATTGGGCGGATTATGGAGGAAAAATGTTTAATATATTGCTAAATATAATAAAAATAGCATTTTTATTAGGATTTTTAATATTCATACATGAAGGAGGGCACTTCCTAGTTGCAAAGTTATGCAAAATAAAAGTAAAAGAATTTGCAATAGGATTTGGCCCTATAATCTGGAAAAAACAAGGTAAAAACACCAAATATGTATTAAGACTTATACCACTAGGAGGCTTTGTTGATTTATTAGGAGAAGAACAAGCAGTAGATGAAGAAGGGTCATATAGTAAAGCAAACCAACTCAAAAAGATTGTAATACTATTAGCAGGTGGAATGGTAAACATTATATTTGGATTAGTAGTTTATTTTATATTAATAACCTCTGTAGGAAACTTTGTATCAACAACAGTTGATCAAACTGTGGAAAACTATGCAGCTGAAACGGCAGGAATGCAAGAAGGAGATAAAATAATCCAAGTAAATGGCAAGGAAATAAAAAGAAAAAGTCAAATAGATAAAATATTAGAAAAAAATAATGGCGAGGAAATAAATTTACTTGTGGAAAGAAATAATGAACAAATACAAATAATATTAACACCAACATTAGAGGAAAATGCCACAAGAAAATATTATTTAGGAATAATTTTTAAAGTGGCTCCAAAAAGCTTTACTGGAAATTTATATTATGGATTTTGGGATACAGTGGAATTTTCTGCTTCAATTATAGATAATGTAAAGCAACTATTTACAGGAAATGTTGGTGTAGACCAACTAACCGGACCAGTAGGAATATCAGAAGTAGTTGTAAAAACTGAAAACACAACACAATTTATATATATTTTAGCACTTATATCTTTATCTTTAGGAGTGACTAACCTATTACCAGTACCTCCTTTAGATGGTGGAAAAATTTTGCTAGTGCTAATAGAAGGAATTATTAGAAAACCAATAAAAGAAAAGGTAAATGTAGCAATACAAATGACAGGATTTTTCTTAATAATGGGATTGGCAGTTCTAGTTACGTACAATGATGTGTTAAGGATATTTTAGTAAAAAATGATAAAAATGTTTTACAAAAGGAAGGAATGACTTTTAAAATGTCAAACGCAGTAAGAGATGTATTTAATGATTACACTAAAGGAAGCAATATTTTAGATGCTAGTATAGAAAATGTAAATTTGTATAAAAAAACCAATAAATTAGAAATAGATTTAAAAACAGATAAAAAAATAAATGTTGGAGAAATTTACTATTTTGAAGAATACTTAAAAAATCAGTTTAAAATTAATAATATTGATATTGAATTTAATTATACAATAGATGTAGAAAATACTATTGAACAAGATTGGGAAAATATTAAGAAATATTTATCTAAAAATTTTCCACTTATAAAAACTATTCTTCAAGGAAGCAGAGTAGAATTAGACGGAAATACTGTGTATGTGGTCCTAAAAACAACCAATTCTGCATTTTTACATTCATATAATATAGATAAAGTTTTGGAGGATTTAATTAAAAAACTTTATAATCAAAAAATAAAGGTAAAATATAAAGAAGAAGTTGAAGAAGATTACGAGGAAAAACAAAAACAATATTTAGAACAACTTGGAAAAGATGCTTGCCAAACAATAATGGAAAATAATAAAACAAATATGGAATTCTTGCATGCTGAAGCGGAAAGTGCTGAACCTGTAAATAAATTAGATATAGACGACCCAGTAATAATAGGCAGAAGTGCAAATATTAAAGAGCAAGTTGTAAAAATTAAAGATTTAACAGCAGATTATGGAAAAGTTGCATTAGAAGGAAAAGTGATTTCTACAGATTCAAGAGAATTAAAAAACGGAAAAACTTTGGCAATGTTTAACTTATATGATGGGACAAGTACAATTACTTGTAAATCTTTTATAGATCCTAAAAAACAAGATTTAGAAGGAATATTAAAGAGAATTAAAAACTCTGGAAGGCTTAAAATTCAAGGAAATGCACAATATGATAACTTTGCAAAAGAAATAGGAGTTATTGCTAATGTAGTAGTAGAAGTACCTCCTATTCCAGAAACAACTAGAATGGATAATGCAAAAGAAAAGAGAGTAGAATTACACTTACATACTCAAATGAGCCAAATGGATGCAGTATCATCTGCAACAGATTTAATTAAACGTGCAGCAAAATGGGGAATGAAATCAATTGCGATTACAGACCACGGTGTAGTACAGGCTTTCCCAGAAGCAAACCACACAGTTGAAGATAATAAATTAGATATAAAAATAATATATGGTGTAGAGGCATATTTAATACCAGATGAAGAAATTCCAGAAGGAGTAGAAGAAGGATACAAAAAAATAAGACCATATCACGCAATAATTCTAGCGAAAAATCAAAAAGGTTTAAGGAATTTATATGAGCTTATTTCTGTAACACATTTAAACTATTTCCATAAAAGACCAAGACTTTTAAAAAGTGTTTTTGAAAAATATAGAGAAGGTTTAATTTTAGGAAGTGCCTGTGAACAAGGAGAACTTTATAGGGCAATTGTAAATAAAAAACCAGAAGAAGAAATAAGAAGAATTGCTTCTTATTATGATTATTTAGAAATCCAACCACTAGGAAACAACGCTTTTATGCTAAGAGATGGAACAGTCTCTAGTATGAAAGACTTAGAAGATATAAATAAAAAAATAGTAGACTTAGGAGATGAACTTGGAAAACTAACAGTTGCAACTTGTGATGTGCATTTTATGGATCCACAAGACGAAATCTATAGAAGAATATTAATGGCAGGACAGGGATTTTCAGATGCAGATCATCAAGCACCATTATATTTAAGAACAACAGAGGAAATGCTAAATGAATTCCTATACTTAGGAAATGAAAGAGCATATGAAGTAGTTGTAACAAACACAAATAAAATATCAGATATGTGTGAAGTAGTTTGCCCAATTTCAAAGGAAAAATGCCCACCAGTAATTGAAGGGGCAGAACAAGAAATAGAGGAAACCTGTACAAATAGAGCAAAAGAATTATATGGAGACCCATTGCCAGAAATTGTACAAGCAAGACTAAAAAGAGAATTAGACTCAATTATAAAAAATGGATTCTCAACATTATATATAATTGCACAAAGACTTGTTAAAAAATCTAATGAAGATGGTTACTTAGTTGGATCAAGAGGTTCAGTTGGTTCATCATTTGTAGCAAATATGCTTAGTATAACAGAGGTAAATTCACTTCCACCACATTATAGATGCCCAAAATGTAAATATTCAGATTTTACAGATTATGGAATACCAAATGGTGTAGACTTACCAGATAAAGATTGCCCAAAATGCGGAGCTAAATTGTGTAAAGACGGAATGGATATACCTTTTGAAACATTCTTAGGCTTTAATGGAGATAAAGAACCAGATATAGACTTAAACTTTTCTGGAGAATATCAAGGAAAAATACATAGATATGCAGAAGTAATATTTGGAAAGGGAAAAACTTTTAAGGCAGGAACAGTTGGAACAATAGCAGATAAAACAGCTTTCGGTTATGTAAAAAATTATTTTGAAGAAAGAAACATACCAGTAACAAATGCTGAAATTTCAAGACTTGTACAAGGATGTGTTGGTGTAAAAAGAACAACAGGACAGCATCCAGGAGGTATTATAGTTGTACCACATGGAAGAGAAATATATGAATTTTGCCCAGTACAACACCCAGCAGATGACCCAAATTCAGATATTATAACAACACACTTTGATTACCACTCAATAGATAAAAACTTATTAAAACTAGATATGCTAGGACATGATGATCCTACAGTAATAAGAATGCTACAAGATTTAACAGGTATTGACCCTAAAACAATCCCACTAGATGATAAAGAAACAATGAGCTTATTTACATCAACAAAGGCATTAGGAGTAACACAAGAACAAATAAACTCACCAGTAGGAAACTATGGAATACCTGAATATGGAACAAAATTTGCAAGAGGAATGCTTTTAGATACAAAACCGACAACATTTGAGGAATTAATTAGAATATCTGGTTTGTCACATGGTACAGATGTATGGTTAAATAACTGTCAAGACTTAATAAATTCTGGAACTGTAACACTTATGGAAGCAATATGTACTAGAGATGATATTATGACTTACCTAATGAAAAAAGGTTTGGAACCAGGAGATGCTTTTAAAATAATGGAGGTTGTACGTAAAGGCAAAGCAACAAAAGATCCAGAAAAATGGGCAAGTTATGAGGAAATAATGAGAGCACATAATGTTCCAGAATGGTATATGGAATCTTGTAAAAAGATAAAATATATGTTCCCAAAAGCACACGCAGTAGCGTATGTAACAATGGCATTTAGAATAGCATGGTTTAAAGTACATATGCCACTTGCATATTATGCAGCATATTTTTCTATAAGAGGTGCAGAAGATTTTGATGGAGAAATAATGCTAGGGGGAAAACAAAGAGTAAAAGACAAAATGAAAGAATTAGATATGCTTGGAAATAATATGTCTGTAAAAGAAAAGGGAATGTATACAGTTTTAGAATTAGTAAATGAAATGTATGAAAGAGGATATGAATTTTTACCAATTGATTTATATAAATCTGATGCAAAAAAATTCAAAATAGAAGATGGCAAAATAAGACCACCATTTTCAAGTATAGCAGGACTTGGAGGAGTTGCAGCAGAAAGTATACAAAAAGCAGTAGAAGAAGAAAATGGAAAATTTATCTCAATAGATGAATTCCAGTTAAAATCAAAAATAGGGAAATCTGTAATAGAAATGTTAACAAAATTTGACTGCCTAAAAGGAATGAGCAAAAGTAATCAATTGAGCTTATTTGATTGTTAGAGTGTTACTGTTCAGCTTAAAGCATAAATATATAATATTTTCAATTTGCGAAGCTCTAAGCAGACTAACTAATATAACTAATATGTGGATTCTAAGTGAATGCGTCTGAACGCTAGTATAATTTAGAATTTAAATGAGTAAGGTCGCTTCTCATTTAAAATATTATATATTTATGCTTTAAGCTGAACAATGACTGAATGGTAACCCATTTTTTTTCATAAAATATAGACAATTGGGAAAAAATAGTATATATTGGTAAAGTAAAAAAAGAAAAACGGAGGAATGATTTATGGAATTTCATGCAAATGAAGGAAAAAATATAGAAATAGAAGTAAATGGAACTACATATTTAAGACATGCAATAAAAACAAGATTTGTAAAACAAGGAGAAGATTATATAGAACTATTTAGAGAATATGTTTTACCAATATATGAAGAAGGAGATATAGTTTCTAGCAGTGAAAAAATAATCTCTTTATGCCAAAATAGAGTAGTAAAAAGAGAAGATATAAAAATAGGATTTTGGGCAAAATTCTTATCAAAATTTGCATCACATCCAAATACAGGCGTTGGAGTTGGAGAAACAATAAAAATGCAATATGCAATAAATAAAGTCGGTTTATTAAGAGTATTATGGGCAAGCTTTGCAAGTGCTGTTACTAAACTATTTGGTAAAAAAGGAGTATTTTATAAAATAGTAGGACAAGATGTAAGTGGATTAGATGGCTTCTATGACCATGTTTGGTCTGAATATAGAGATATAGGAATAGAAAATCCAGCAGATCCAGATAAAGTATGTAACGAAATAAAAGAAAAATTAGGAATTTCATGTATGATAGTAGATGCAAATGACCTAGGACAAGAATTATTAGGAACATCAGATGATATAGCAGATAGAAAAGAGGAATTATTAGGAATAATAAAAGATAACCCAGCAGGACAAGGAAGAGAACAAACACCAATAATATTAATAAGGAAGAAATAAAAAAATTGTTGCATTTTGAATATTGGTTCTGTTATAATAGTAAAAATAAAAAAGAGGTATAAAAATGAAAAACTATTTGAAAAAAGTTAATTATATATATTTAAAAATGGCTTTTTTGATAGTTATTTCATTTTTATTTTTAAAATAAGGGATTTTTTATTCCCTTATTTTTTTTTGTAAAAATTATATGAAAGGAAGAAAAATATGGAGGAATTTAACAAAAAAATAGTATTAAAAGATGGAGAAGAATACTATGGATATGGATTTGGAGCAAATATTGAGAGCATATGTGAAATAGTTTTTAACACATCAATGGTAGGTTACCAAGAAATAGTATCAGACCCATCATACACATACCAAATGGTCGTGATGACATACCCGTTAATTGGAAATTATGGAATAACAGATGAAGACTATGAAACAAAACAGCCAACAATAGGAGGACTAATTGTAAGAGAATATAACGACTTGCCAAGTAATTTTAGATACACAAAAACTTTATCAGAATACTTAGAAGAAAACAATATTCCAGGAATATATGGATTAGACACAAGAAAGCTAACTAGAAGTATTAGAGACAAAGGAAGCAGAAAAGTAATAATTACTGATATAAATACAACCAAGGAAGAGGCTTTGAAAAAACTAAAAGAGTATAACATACCAAAAGATGCAGTAAGTAAAGTTAGCTGTAAAAAGAAATGGTACTCAAGAACAGCAAATGCAAAATTCAATATTGTTGCAGTAGATTGTGGAATTAAGCTAAATATAATAAGAAGCTTAAATAAAAGAGGATGCAATGTAACAGTAGTTCCATTTAATACTCCATATGAAAAAATAGTGGAATTAAAACCAGATGGAATATTCTTATCAAATGGCCCAGGAGATCCAGAAGATGTAACAGAAGTAATAGAGTTAGTTAAAAAACTTAAAGGAAAATATCCAATATTTGGAATATGTTTAGGCCACCAAATGATAAGTTTAGCATATGGAGCAAAAACATATAAATTAAAATTTGGTCATAGAGGAGGAAATCACCCTGTATTAAATGTTGAAACTGATAAAATAGAAATTACAAGCCAAAACCATAGTTACGCAGTTGATGAAAAAAGCTTAAAAGGAACAAAACTAGAAGTAACACATAGAAATATCTTAGACAATACAATAGAGGGAGTAGAATGCAAAAAAGATAAAGTATTTAGTGTACAATATCACCCAGAAAGTGCTCCAGGACCACAAGACAGTAGTTATCTGTTTGACAAATTTATAGAATTAATGAAATAAAATGAAAGGAATGAATAAAAAATGCCAAAAAGAAAAGATATAAAAAGTGTATTAGTAATAGGCTCAGGACCAATAGTAATAGGTCAAGCAGCAGAATTTGACTATGCAGGGACACAAGCATGTTTAGCCCTAAAAGAAGAAGGATATAAAGTAATACTTGTAAACTCAAACCCAGCAACAATAATGACAGATACAAGTATAGCAGATAAAATATATATGGAGCCATTAACATTAGAGTATGTTGCAAAAATAATCAGATATGAAAGACCAGATGCAATACTTCCAGGAATAGGAGGACAGACTGGTTTAAATATAGCAATGCAACTTTATAAAAAAGGAGTACTGCAAGAATGCCAAGTAGAATTGCTTGGCACAAGTAGTGAAAGTATAGAAAAAGCAGAAGATAGAGAAAAATTTAAAAAACTATGTGAAGAACTTGGAGAACCAGTAATAGAATCCTCAATTGCACACTCGATAGAAGAAGGGCTAAAGGCAGCAAAAACTATTGGATACCCTGTAGTATTAAGACCAGCATTTACCCTAGGAGGAACAGGTGGAGGCTTTGCAGATAATGATGAAGAACTAAAAGAAATAATAAAACATGCATTAAAACTTTCGCCAGTAAACCAGGTATTAGTAGAAAAAAGTATAAAGGGTTATAAAGAAATCGAATATGAAGTAATAAGAGATGCAAATGACACAGCTATAACAGTATGTAATATGGAAAATTTAGATCCAGTAGGCATTCATACAGGAGATTCAATTGTAGTTGCTCCGAGCCAAACATTAACAAATAAAGAATATCATTTATTAAGAGATAGTGCTTTAAAAATAATAAGGGCACTAAAAATAGAAGGCGGATGTAATGTTCAATTCGCATTAGATCCACATTCATTTAAATATTACTTAATTGAGGTAAATCCAAGAGTGTCGCGTTCATCAGCACTAGCATCAAAAGCAAGCGGATATCCAATAGCGAGGGTTTCAGCGAAAATTGCAATAGGAATGAGATTAGATGAAATAAAACTTGCAAATACTCCAGCAAGTTTTGAACCAGCACTTGACTATGTTGTTACTAAAGTTCCAAGATTCCCATTTGACAAATTTGTACTTGCTTCAAATAAATTGAGCACTCAAATGAAAGCAACAGGAGAAGTAATGAGTGTTGGAAGAACTTTTGAGGAGAGTTTACTTAAAGCAATAAGGTCATTGGAAATAGGTGTATGCCATATTTATATGAGTAAATTCAATAACATGGAAACAGAAGAATTAATGAACTATATAAAAGATGGAACGGATGATAGAATTTATGCTATAGCAGAATTAATAAGAAGGCATATAGATTTAGGACTTATTTATAATATAACTAAAATAGATATGTTTTTCTTAGAAAAATTAAAAAACATTGTAGAAATGGAAAAATTAGTATCTGAAAATATTGGAAATATTGAAGTCCTAAAGAAAGCCAAAAAAATGGGCTTTAGTGATAAATATATTGCTATATTATGGAACAAAACGGAAGAAGAGATATATTATTTAAGAAAAAAAGAAAACATATATCCAGTATATAAAATGATAGATACATGTAGTAGTGAGTTTGAAAGTTATGTGCCATATTTCTATTCTACGTATGAGCAAGAAAATGAATCAATAGTAAGTAATAGGAAAAAAATAATTGTTTTAGGAGCAGGACCAATAAGAATTGGGCAAGGAGTTGAGTTTGACTATGGGTCTGTTCATGCAATAAAAACAATAAAGGAAGCGGGATATGAAGCAATAATTATTAATAATAATCCAGAAACAGTATCAACAGATTATACAACAAGTGATAAATTATATTTTGAACCATTAACAGTAGAAGATGTAATGAATATAATAGACTTAGAAAAACCAGAAGGAGTTATTGCATCACTTGGAGGACAAACTGCAATAAATCTGGCAGGACCGCTTTCAAAACTTGGAGTAAAATTAATAGGAACAAATGTGGAAGCTATTGAAAGGGCAGAGAACAGAGATAGCTTTGAAAAAGTTATGGAGAAATTGAAACTATTACAACCCAAAGGGAAAGCAGTAACAAACATAAAAGATGGAATAAAAGTTGCAGAAGAAATTGGCTATCCAGTATTAGTTAGACCAAGCTATGTTTTGGGTGGAAGAGCAATGCAAATAGTTTCTAATAAAAAAGCTTTGGAAAAATATTTAAAAACAGCAGTTGAGGTAAATACTAAACAACCAGTTTTAGTAGACAAATACATAATTGGTAAAGAATTAGAAGTAGATGCAGTGTGTGATGGAAAAGATGTGTTTGTAGCAGGCATAATGGAGCTGGTTGAAAAAACGGGAATACACTCAGGAGATAGCATAAGCATATATCCAACATTTAGTGTAAGTGAAAAAGTAAAACAAACAATATTAGATTATACAGTAAAACTAGGGCTAGGAATTGGAATTGTTGGATTATACAATATACAATTTATTGTAGATAAAGAGGAAAATGTATATGTAATAGAAGTAAACCCAAGGTCTTCAAGAACAGTACCATTTATATCAAAAGCAACAGGATATTCTTTAGCAGATATAGGAACACGTGTAATGCTGGGAAAATCATTAAAAGAACAAGGAATAACCAAAGTTTATCCAAAAGAAAAAGAAAAATGGTATGTAAAAGCACCAGCATTTTCGTTCTCTAAACTAAATGGGATGGACACATATTTATCACCAGAAATGAAATCAACAGGAGAGGCAATAGGGTACGACACAAAATTAACAAGAGCATTGTATAAAGCTCTTCAATCTACAGGAATGAACCTAGCAAATTATGGAACAATATTAGTTACAATAGCAGATAAAGACAAAGCAGAAGCTCTTCCACTTATAAGAAGATTTTATAACTTAGGCTTTAATATAGAAGCAACAAAGGGAACTGCAATATTTTTAAAAGAACATGGAATAAGAACAAGAGCTAAAAAGAAGATAAGTGAAGGAAGTGAAGAAATATTAGATTCTATGAGAAAGGGATATGTAAATTATGTAATAAGTACCAGAGATGTAGATTCTATAGACCAAGAAACAGATGGAACAAAAATAAGAAGATGTGCAGTAGAAAATAATATAGCAATGTTCACAGCTTTAGACACAGTAAGAGTATTATTAGATGTGTTAGAAGAAATAACATTATGCATATCAACAATAGATGAATAATTTATTTAAACATTGAGTTTATGTTTATTTTATGCTAAAATTTTAAAGGTGATTGTTTTGAATATACAAGAAATGCAAAAATATTGTATTGAAAAGTTAATAGAAAATAATATAGATGATTACAATTTAAAATCAAAACTTTTAATCTGCACAATAATTAATAAATCTAAGGAATATTTGCTAATTCATGATAAAGAAGAATTAGCAGAAGACAAAATTTTAGAAATAAAAAATAATCTAGATAAAATTATAAAAGGTTATCCTATTCAATATATAACTGGTAAGCAGGAATTTATGGGATTAGACTTTTGGGTAAATGAAAATGTTCTTATTCCACAACCAGATACAGAAATTTTAGTAGAAGAAGTTATAAACATTTCTAAAACAATAGAAAAACCTAAAATCTTAGACTTGTGCACTGGAAGTGGAGCAATTGCTGTTGCATTGAAAAAGTATATCAAAAATGCAAATATAATTGCATCAGACATTAGCTCTAAAGCCTTAGAAGTAGCAAAAGTAAATGCAAAAAATAATGATGCAAAAATACAATTTATTAGGTCAGATTTATTTAACAATATAGACAATAAATTTGATATAATAGTTTCAAATCCACCATATATAAAAACAGAAGTAATAAACGAACTAAGCTTAGAGGTTCAAAATGAACCACATATAGCTTTAAATGGTGGACAAGATGGCTTAGATTTTTATAGAAATATTGTAAATAATGCATATAAATATTTGGAATGTGATGGATATTTAGCATTAGAAATAGGATATGACCAAAGACAAGAGGTTGTAGAAATTATTGAAAATAGCCATAGTTATAAAGAAGTATATTCGAAAAAAGATTTAGCCGGAAATAATAGAATAGTAATATGTAAAAGGAGATAAACAAAATGTCTTTTTCATCAGATTTAAAAAATGAATTGTTAGAATTAAAAATGTGGGACAGTAATAGCTCTCTAAAACAAGACGAACAATTGGCAAGGCTTTGCATTAGGGAAGCCTTTATAAAATCTGGATTTATAAATTCACCAGATAAAGAATATCACCTAGAAATACTATATAAAACAAAGAAAAAAGCAGAAGAAATGAAAAACTTATTAGAAAAATGCGGGATAGAAAACGTTGGAATTACTAAAAAAGGAAGCGGAACTATTGTATATATAAAAGATGGAGAAGGTATATCTCAATTCTTAGCATTAATAGGAGCAAATAGTGCAATGTTAAGATTTGAAGAAACCAGAGTAATAAAAGAAACAAGAAACAATATAAACAGAATAGTAAATTGCGAAACAGCAAACCTAAATAAAACAATAGATGCATCAGTTGAACAAATAAAAAATATTAAACTATTAAAACAAAAACACAAATTTCATACATTGCCAGAGAATTTACAAGAAATAGCAGAATTAAGGATAAAAAATCCAGACGCTTCATATGAAGAACTTGGAAAAATGCTTACCAAACCAATAGGAAAATCAGGAGTAAGCCATAGACTAAACAAAATAAATCAGATAGCAAAGGAAATTTAATATGAAAGAATTAGGAATATATGTGCATATCCCATTTTGTAAACAAAAATGTAGTTATTGTGACTTTATATCATATTGTGATAAAAACGATTTAATAGAAAAATATATTAAGGCATTAAAACAAGAAATAAAAAACAGTTCAGTAAATGAATATGAAATTTCTACAATATATATTGGAGGAGGAACTCCATCATACATAGAAAGTAAGTATATTAGCGAAATTTTAAAAACTATAAAACAAAAATATAATATTAGTAGAAATGTAGAAATTACAATAGAAGTTAACCCAGGAACAGCCACTAAGGAAAAACTTAGAGATTATGTAGAAGCGGGAATAAATAGAATAAGTATAGGTTTACAGTCTTGTAATAATAATCTATTAAAAATGATAGGAAGAATACATACATATGAGGAATTTTTAAGTACATATAAATTAGCACGAGAAGTAGGATTTAAAAACATAAATGTAGACTTAATGATAGGACTTCCAAACCAAACTTTAGATGATGTAAAAAAATCTTTAGAAGAAATAAGTAAATTAAACCCAGAACATATATCTGTATACTCATTAATAGTAGAAGAAGGAACACCTATAGAAAAGAAGATTGCAAATGGGCAATTGAAACTACCAAACGAAGAATTAGAAAGAGAAGAATATTGGGAAGTAAAAAAATTCTTAGAAAGCTTAGGATATAAACATTACGAAATATCAAATTTTGCAAAAACAGGATATGAATCTAAACATAATTTAAACTGTTGGGAGCAAAAAGAGTATTTAGGGTTTGGAGCGGCAGCACATTCGTATATGAAGAAAACGAGATACTCAAATACAGAAAATATAGAAAAATATATTAATCAAGAAATGCAAAGTGAGCAGTTACATATTGTGCATGAGGTACAAAAAGAGGAAGAACAAAAAAAGGAATATATGCTCTTAGGATTGAGAAAAATAGATGGAGTACAAATATCAAGTTTTAAAAATAAATTTGGATGTAATCCAATAATGGAATTTAAAAATGAATTAAAAAAACTTACACAAGAAGGACTTATAAAAATAGACTTAGACCAAATAAAGTTAACTGAAAAAGGAATTGACTTAGCAAATATAGTATGGGAAGAATTTATTTAAAAAAATTAGCAAACTGTAGTCTTACAAATTATGTGAAACAAAAGCTACTACAAATTTTAGAAGAAAAGAGCTTGACAAAAAGATATTTTGCTATATAATAAAAATACATTAAAAAGAAAAATATATGTATAAAAGAACATTGAAAAATAAAAGGGACAGGTTCTAAGCCCGTCCACCAAAAATAAAAAACGAATGAGGAGGAAGAAAATGAACAGAAAACAAGAAAAACACACATCAAAAGGAATCACACTAATAGCCCTAGTAATAACAATAATAGTAATGTTAATACTAGTAGCAGTAACAATAAGTATGGCAATAAATGGAGGGCTATTTGAAAAAGCAGGGAAAGCAACAGGAGATACAAAAAATGCAATGGATGCAGAACAAGCTTTAGCAAGTGGACAAATAACAATAGATGGAAAAGTATATGAATCAATAGATGATTACTTATATGATAAAACAAATGATGATGGAACATTAAAATCAAATGCAAAATATGAAAGTGATGGAAAAACAGCCATAATACCAAAAGGATTCAAAATAATAGAAGATACAGAAGGTAAAAAATCAATAGATGCAGGACTAGTAATACAAGATTCAGCAGGAAATGAATTCGTGTGGGTGCCAGTAACAGTAGTTGGAACAACAGAAGCAGAAAAAGAAACAAATTTCGAAGCAATAAGAAAAGATGGGTATGAGAATGGCAAATTACAAACCTTGGTATCAAAGGGCAGGGTAACAGAACCATTTGCAAAAGGATATACAGATGGAAAAGGAACAGAAGAAACAAGAGATTACCAAGACATGAGAACAAGTGTAATAAAAAATGGAGGATTTTACATAGGAAGATATGAAGCAGGAGTAGAAGGAGATACACCAAGAACAGATAAAGCAAATGGAACATCAAAAATGGTAGTACAAAGAGATAAAATCCCATATAACTATGTTGGCTGGGGCTCAAGCATGAGTAATTATGAGGATAATATAACAGATGATAGTAAAAACCAAGGACATGGAGCACTATACTTAAGTAAACATATGTATGATGGAAAAGATGTGGGAGTAACACCTACACTATGCTATAGTATACAATGGGATGCAACACTTGCATTCATAGGAGATGAAAATTATAACAAGGATAGCACATCAAAAGGAAATTACAGAAATAATGCCTGGACAATAAACAGAGAGACAGCAAAATATACTACAAGTCCAAGTAGTGATACAACATGGACATCAATTTCAAATGAAACAAATAAAACAAAAACCAAAACTGCAAGTGAAAGAATTTTATTAACAACAGGTGCAAGTGAAGACTTTAAAACTAAAAATATTTATGACTTGGCAGGAAATGTAAATGAATGGACAAATGAGGCAATTGAGGCTTATTCTACGACTTTCCGTGTCCCTCGTGGAGATAGTTACGACGGCGATGGTAGTTACTTTCCTGCTTCTTATCGTAGCAACGTCCTTCCGAGCGGTTGCGTCAAAACAGTCGGCTTTCGCCCCGCACTTTATATAAAATGATGTAGGGGTCGTCGCCCACGGCGACCCGCAATAATAATTGCCAAGCAACGCTCCCTTTAGGGGGCGTTATTTTTATACAACATATAATAATTAATGTTGTAAATTTTATTTCACATCAAGTGTAAATCAACAAATTTTACATTTTAATTTTTAAGGGTAGAATTTGCAAAAGCGTGATATGAGTTAAGTGAGAAGTTTGGTGTATAGATAACAAAAATTGGTAAATAATTAGTATAAGTAAATAAAATTTACATATTTTTATATGAAGGGTGATTTTAAAATGACATATAAGTTTACCAATAGAGCACGAGAAGTTGTAGAAATTGCAAATGATTTAGCAATTAGTTTAGGTCATAATTATGTTGGAACAGAGCATTTATTATATGGTTTAGCAAAAAAAGAAGGATGCCTTGCAAGTAAAGTGCTAGAAAAACAAGGGATAAATTCAAAAAAAATTCTAGACAAAATAGAAGAATTAATAGGAGAAGGAGATAAAAATATTATATCTGTAATAGGACTAACTCCTAGAACAAAGCGAATAATTGAAAATGCATTTAAAGAGGCAAAAAAACAAAATTCCGAATACATAGGAACAGAACATTTACTCGTTGGTATAATAAAAGAATCAGATTGTGTTGCTATGAAAATCATGCTTGATTTAAACACAGATTTTGAGAAAATGTATAATGATATTTTTAATGTTTTAGATAAATATGAAGTTGATAAAAACAATAATACAAGAAACAAGGGAACAAAAGAGCAAACCCTAAATCAATTTGGAGTAGAATTAACTCGGAATCGCATATAATGGAAGCCTAGACCCAGTGATTGGAAGAGAAAACGAGATTACTAGAGTAATACAAATATTATCAAGAAGGACAAAAAATAATCCTTGCTTAATAGGAGAACCAGGAGTTGGAAAAACCGCAATCATAGAGGGATTAGCTCAAAATATTGTTTCAGGGAATGTGCCAGATACTTTGAAAAATAAAAGAATATATACATTAGATATTTCTGGAATGGTAGCTGGTGCAAAATATAGAGGAGATTTTGAGGAGAGAATAAAAAAATGCTTAAAAGAGGTAAAAAAAGCAGGGGATATAATTTTATTTATTGATGAAATTCATACAATTGTTGGAGCAGGGGCAGCAGAAGGAGCAATAGATGCATCAAATATTTTAAAACCAATACTTGCAAGAGGAGAAATTCAAATAATTGGTGCAACTACAATAAAAGAATATAGACAATATATTGAAAAAGATAGTGCACTAGATAGAAGATTTCAAATAATTATGATAGAAGAACCAAAGGTAGAAGATGCAATAAAAATAATATCAGGGCTTAGAGATAAATACGAGGCACATCATAATGTAAAAATAACAGATGAGGCAATAGAGACAGCTGTAAAATTATCTGGAAGATATATACATGATAGATTCCTGCCAGATAAAGCAATTGACTTGATTGATGAGGCAGCATCAAAAGTAAAAATAGAATTATATACTGAGCCAAATACAATAAAAAAACAAGAAAAAAGACTGATTGAAGTATCAAAAGAAAAAGAAGAAGCAGTTCGAGCACAGGATTTTGAAAAAGCTGCAAAATTAAGGGATATAGAAAAGCGAGAACAAGTGAAATTAGAAGAACAAAAACAAACTTGGGAATCTGAAAATAATAAAACAATTACAACAATTACTAAAAACGATATAGAAGAGGTAATTTCAAGAAGTACAGGAATACCAATACAAAAATTAAATCAAACAGAAAATGAAAAACTGAAGAATTTAGCAGAGGAATTATCTAAAAAGGTGGTTGGGCAAAAAAAAGCAATAGATGCAATTAGCAAAGCAATAAAAAGATCAAGAATCGGACTAAAGGACCCTAATAGACCAATAGGCTCATTTTTATTTTTAGGACCAACAGGAGTTGGAAAGACAAAACTTTCAAAAGCACTTGCAGAAAGTCTTTTTGGAGAAGAAAATGCAATGATTAGGTTAGACATGTCCGAATTTATGGAGTCACATAGTACAGCTAAAATAATTGGCGCACCTCCAGGATATGTGGGGTATGAAGAACAAGGAGGATTAACAGAAAAAGTAAGAAGAAAGCCATATTCTTTAATACTTTTTGATGAAATAGAAAAAGCTCATCCAGATGTATTAAACTTGCTACTTCAAATACTAGAAGATGGAATATTAACAGACTCACATGGAAGAACAGTAGATTTTAAAAACACAGTAATTATAATGACCTCAAATATTGGTGCAAGATTAATAACAGAAAAGAAAACATTAGGTTTTAAACAGGATGATTTAAAAAGTGACACAGTAGAAGTTAATAAAGATGTTATGGCAGAATTAAAAAAACAGTTAAAACCTGAGTTTATAAATAGAATTGATGAAATAATTGTGTTTAATAAACTAGGAAGAGAGGAACTAAAACAAATAGTGGATTTAATGTTAGAAGAGACTTTAGAAAAACTAGAAAAAAGGAATATAAATGTAAAGGTAGAAGACAAAATAAAGGACTTAATAGTAGATAAAGGAACAGATTTTGTATATGGAGCAAGACCATTAAGACGTGCAATGCAAAATATATTAGAAGATAAAATTGCAGAAGAAATATTGGAGGGAAATTTACAAGAAGGAGATCATGCAGAAATGGTACTAGAAGAAAATAAAATAAAAATAAGAATAAAATAGATGGTAATTTGCATTACTGTTTAAAAAAGATAAAGACATCCGCCAAATCTCGTCGGGGTTATATATTTTATTTTTATCGCTGCCCCATCCTAGAAAATGTAATTCGCTTTGCTCAAACATTTTCTACGGCGGTCACCCCGGAGTCGCTCCAAAAATAAAATATATAAGCCCCTGCGTTTGGCTACC
>ERZ779869.1045-NODE-1045-length-27489-cov-3.376613_pt1 | contig 27489 bp, 26 predicted proteins | sample MGYA00511557_ERZ779869 | MGnify/ENA primary metagenome ERZ779869 (study PRJEB29588, sample SAMEA2154620) | human gut metagenome | biome: human gut; feature: human-associated habitat; material: faeces | place: Denmark | collected 2008/2010 ... | reverse complement strand
CAGAGAAGCGGAAAGCCGATTGCTCGGCGTAGAAACGAACATAACCAACTGGCAGAGAAAGCAGAACCGCAATCAGAATTTCTCCGCCGATGTGCCGTATGACATGGAGAAGCAGCGGGCGGAAAGCCGGGAGTTCCTTGACGATCTGGTGTCAAGGGATCAGCGCATGATTCCGTCCCTGATGACGCTTTGCCATACGGCGGAAAGCAAGGAGCAGTTGGACGCCGACACCGAATCCATCCGCCAATGCGCAAGGAAACACCTCTGCTCGATGAATGTCCTGCGGTGGCAGCAGTTAGAGGGGCTGAATACCGTTCTGCCTTACGGTGTTCCGAAGCTCTCCATCCGCAGAACCCTGACGACCGAAGCGCTTGCGGTGTTCATGCCGTTCCGGGTACAGGAAATCTGCCACAGGAACGGGATCTATTTTGCCAACAACGCCATCAGCAAGAATATGATCATGGTTAACCGTGGGGAACTGCTCAACGGTAATTCCTTTATTCTCGGCGTATCGGGCGGCGGCAAGTCCTTTGCCGCAAAGGGCGAGATTATCAATCAGGTGCTATCCAGCAACGCCGATATAATCATAATAGATCCCGAACGAGAGTATTCACAGCTTGTAAGGGCAATGGGCGGTGAGGTAATACACATCTCTGCCACCTCTGCAAACCATATCAATGCTATGGATATGACGAAGGAGTACGGAGACGGTGCAAACCCGGTTATCCTGAAATCCGAGTTTATTATGTCGCTGTGCGAGCAGCTTATCGGCGGTACGAACTTGGGAGCAAAGCAGAAATCCATCATTGACCGCTGTACCGCTTCCGTGTACCGCACCTATCAGCAGAACGACTATAAAGGCGAAGTGCCGACCTTGCAGGATTTCAGAAACGAACTCTTGAAGCAGGACGAGCCGGAGGCAAAGGAAATTGCCCTTGCTATTGAGCTTTTCACAAACGGAAGCCTGAATACCTTTGCGAAGCATACCAATGTGGATACCAACAACCGCCTGATCTGCTACGATATTCTCGACCTCGGCAAACAGCTTATGCCTATCGGTATGCTTGTTGTGCTTGACAGTATCTTAAACCGTATCACGCAGAACAGGGCGAAGGGCAGAAATACCTTTATCTTTATAGATGAGATTTATCTGCTGTTCCAGCACGAGTATTCCGCTAACTTCCTGTTTACCTTGTGGAAGCGTGTCAGAAAGTACGGAGCTTATGCGACGGGTATCACGCAGAATGTGGACGATCTTTTGCAGAGCCATACCGCAAGGACAATGCTCGCAAACTCCGAGTTTATCATTATGCTCAATCAGGCTTCTACCGACCGTTTGAAACTTGCCGAGCTGCTCAACATCTCCGATTTGCAGATGAGCTATATTACCAATGTGGAAGCCGGACACGGATTGATTAAGGTGGGCAGCTCCCTTGTACCGTTTGCGAATAAGTTTCCCAAGAATACAAAGCTGTATAAGCTGATGACAACCAAACCGGGCGAGAGTGCGTAACTCTCGCCTTTGCCTTATAGAAAGGAAAACCTATGAAAACAAAAATTTGCGTAATTCTGATTGTGGCGTTTGCAGCTCTTTTTTGCACAAGCGCCTATTTTATTTTTGACCATTACAGACAGGAAGAAAAGCAGACGGAGCTTTACGACAGCCTTGCTGAACTTGTGGATTCTGCCGCAGAAACAGAGGAAGAACCCCCAGAGCCGATTTTATACACCGAAGAAAAGACGGTGCTGCCGGAGCTTGCCGAACTGTATCAGCAGAACAACGATTTAGCGGGCTGGATTCGCATAGAGGACACCAATATCAATTACCCGGTAATGCACACGCCGGACAATCCTGACTTTTACCTGAAGCACGGTTTTGACAAGGAATACAGCGATTACGGCTGCCCTTATGTGCAGGAGAATTGCGATGTGCAGTTGCCGAGCGACAATGTGATACTCTACGGACACCATATGAAAAATGGCTCAATGTTCTGTGACCTTGAAAAATTCAAAAGTCAGGACTTTTGGCAAGAGCATAAAACTTTTCTCTTCAGCACCGTAACGGACAGATACGAATATGAGATTGTTTCTGTATTCAAGACCTTCGTTTATTCGGATAGTCCCGATTCTTTCAAATATTATCACTTTGTAAATGCTGAAGCATCGGAGGATTTCTCCGCATTTGTTGATAAGTGCAAGGAGCTATCCCTTTATGAAACCGGGGTGTCGGCAGAATACGGAGATAAGCTGATAACCCTTTCCACCTGTGAATATTCCCGCACAAACGGAAGGCTTGTAGTGGTGGCAAAGAGAATTTCTAATTAAGCGGCGGCAAAAAGCAAGGAAACGGAGGTGAGATTTTGGCTGATATAAAGACGAAGGACGCTGTAAAAGGTACAATAAAAACGATTGATAAAACCGCCACCCTCGGACAGCGTATGAAGCAGGCGTATGTTCAGACAAAGGAAAAAGCGGAATACGCCACCCACGCTCAGGAAAATAGTGCGGAGGAATACGCCGCTGACCGTTTAGAGGGCGGTGCTGATTGTCTTACTCACAAAGCGGCTTATCAGTTTGATAAGCAGGGACGAAAAGGCGTGGAAGCAACGAAGCAGAACATTTCAAAGGCGAAAGACGGAATCCGGCAGTTTAAGGAAAAGCGGACGGCGGAAGCTCTGAAAAATCAGTCTGTCCGCACTCCCCGAAACAAAGGTGTAAAAGCTGTTCAGGAAACGCAAAAGACGGTAAAGCAGTCTGCCCGTTCTTCAGGCAGGAAAACAATCAAGACAGTCGAGAAAGGCTCGGCGAAAACGGCTCAAAGGACGGTCAAGACTGCCGAGCAGACTGCTAAAACCTCAATCAAAACAACAAAGCAGGCGGCAAAGGCGGCTCAGAAAACGGCACAGGCTACAGCAAAAGCCGCTCAGAGGGCGGCGCAGGCTGCAAAAGCTACCGCAAAAGCGGTTGCAACAGGTGTAAAAGTAGCGGTCAAAGCGACCATTGCCGCAGTCAAGGCGATTATAGCGGCAACAAAGGCGCTGATCGCCGCCATTGCTGCCGGAGGCTGGATTGCGGTTGTGGTAATTATTGTGATTTGCCTGATTGCACTTTTACTCGGTTCTGTGTTTGGGATATTCTTTTCGGGCGAGGACAGCGGAACGGGTATGAGTATGCAGACGGTGGTGCAGGAAATCAACACGGAGTATGATACCAAGCTGCAAGCTGAGAAAGGTGCTGTGACCTATGATGTGCTTGAAATGAGCGGAAGCCGAGCCGTGTGGAAAGATGTGCTTGCCGTTTATGCCGTAAAAACAAATACGGATCAAGATAACCCACAAGAGGTTGCGACAATGGACGATTCCAAGAAGCAAATCCTGACGGACATCTTTTGGAAGATGAATCAAATCAGTTCCCGAACAGAGAGTAAGACGGAAACGCAGATCACAGAAACCGATGACGGTCACGGAAACATTGTACAGACGGAAACAACTGTAACGCACACCTATCTGTATATCACGGTTTCTCATAAGACAGTCGATGAAATGGCGGCTCAGTACGGTTTCAATCAGGAGCAGAAGGACTATCTTGCTGAGTTGCTGAAAGATGAGAATAATTCCCTTTGGTCGCAGGTACTTTACGGCATTACGGGCGGCGATGGACAGATTGTAACCGTTGCCCTCTCTCAGGTGGGTAATGTAGGCGGAGAACCGTATTGGTCGTGGTACGGTTTCGGCTCTCGTGTAGAATGGTGTGCCTGCTTCGTGAGTTGGTGCGCCAATGAGTGCGGCTATATTGATACCGGGGTTATCCCGAAATTTGCAGGCTGTGTCAACGGCGTTCAATGGTTTAAGGACAGAGGACAATGGCTTGACGGATCTGCCGAGCCTGTTCCCGGTATGATTATCTTCTTTGATTGGGAAAGCGACGGTGAATCCGATCATGTGGGTATTGTTGAGAAAGTCGAGAACGGTATCGTTTACACCGTAGAGGGAAATTCCGGCGATAGCTGCCGAATCAATCAATATTCTGTGGGGCATTATGAGATATTGGGGTACGGTGTGCCTGCCTATTAAAAGCAAAAGCCGCTTGCAGTAATGCAGGCGGCTCATTACATATGTTTTAATTTAATCTTAACCGCATAATCGTTGTCCTTTTTACCATTTTAATTTCTTCCGTGCTATTGTATCAGTGTAAGGAGGAATGTGTTATGGCAGCGATATGGAAATCAATTCACAACTTTGAAGATAAATTTGACCGAAATGCAGAGCGTTTTGCATTTCATCATCCGTATCTGGCGTTTTTTGCTATGTTTATCGGAATGCCGCTTTTTATTTTAATAGCTGTTGCTGTTTCAACAACACTTATAGCAATACCGATAGCGTGGATTTTCGGATGGCTGTAATTATCTTTATAAAATTTTAATTTCGTGCGTATCTTGATAATCCCGTTTTAATGCGGAAGGTAGTAAAATTCAAACAGTACAAGGAGGGAAAATTATGACGATTGTTGTTTGTACGATTGGTCTGTGTGCTACGGCACTACTAATTTATTATGTTTATGTTTTAATGAAAGGAGATTCCAAGTGATGAGTACAGTAATTCAATACATATTGTACCTTGCCGTTCTCGTTATCCTTGCAATTCCGCTGGGGGCATATATCAAAAAAGTAATGAACGGCGAAAAAACCTTTTTATCAAAAATCCTTACACCCTGCGAAAATGCAGTATACAAGGTAATGAGAGTCAACAAAGATGAGCAAATGAACTGGAAAAAGTATGCGGCTTCCGTTCTTATTTTTTCCGGTATCGGGCTTGTGTTCCTGTTTTTGCTTCAGCTTTTGCAAGGCGTTCTGCCCGGAAACCCGCAGGGGTTGCCGGGAGTCAAATGGGATTTGTCCTTTAATACCGCTGTCAGTTTTATAACGAATACAAACTGGCAGGCATACAGCGGTGAATCCACATTAAGCTATTTGACACAGGCACTCGGACTTACCGTGCAGAACTTTGTTTCCGCAGCTACGGGCATTGCCGTTCTGTTTGCCCTGATACGGGGATTTATAAAAGTCAAAGCAGATGGATTAGGCAGCTTTTGGGTAGATATGACGAGGATAATAATTCATATCCTTATTCCGCTTAATTTAGTGATTTCTTTGTTGTTGGTCGGCGGCGGTGTAGTTCAAAACCTAAAAGGCGCTGAAACGGTATCTCTTGTTGAACCGATTGCGGTGAGTGCAGACGGCGAAATTATTGAAAACGCTGAAATTGACCTTGATACAAATACCGTAACAGTTGACGGCAAAAGAATTGAAGATGCAGAAATTGTTACCGAACAGTTTGTACCTATGGGTCCTGCGGCAAGTCAGGTCGCCATTAAGCAAACAGGCACAAACGGCGGCGGTTATATGGGCGTTAACTCCGCTCATCCGCTGGAAAACCCGAACGCTTTTACCAACTTGATTGAAATGCTTTCCATTTTGTTGATTCCTGCTGCGCTGTGTTTCACCTTTGGAAAGGCAGTAAAGAATAAAAAGCAGGGCATTGCAATCTTTATGGCGATGTTTATATGCCTTGTGCTGGCACTCGGCACGATTGCCGTCAGCGAACAGCTTGCAACACCGCAGCTTGCGCAGGACGGCGTCAACATCTCTATGATTGACCAAGCAGGCGGCAATATGGAGGGTAAAGAAACACGGTTCGGTATCGCTTCATCCTCTACTTGGGCGGCGTTTACCACAGCAGCTTCCAACGGCTCTGTAAACTCGATGCACGACAGCTATACACCACTCGGCGGTATGGTTACAATGCTTCTTATGCAATTAGGCGAGGTTATTTTCGGCGGTGTTGGCTGTGGTCTTTACGGTATGCTTGCTTTTGCTATTCTAACGGTATTTATAGCAGGGCTTATGGTCGGCAGAACGCCTGAGTTTTTAGGCAAAAAGATTGAACCCTACGAGATGAAATGGTCTGTTCTCGTATGCCTTGCAACGCCGATTGGCATTCTGATAGGAAGCGGTATTGCAGCGATCATTCCAAGCGTTGCGGATAGTTTGAACAACGGAGGCGCACACGGATTTTCAGAATTGCTGTATGCTTATTCTTCCTGCGGAGGCAACAACGGTTCTGCATTTGCAGGGTTTAATGCAAACACGGTATTTTTGAATGTTTCCTTAGGACTTGTAATGCTGTTTGTCCGTTTCCTGCCGATTGTCGGAACGCTTGCGATTGCAGGAAGTCTTGCCGGGAAGAAAAAGATTGCAACCACAGCCGGAACGCTTTCTACTACAAATGCAATGTTTATATTCTTGCTGATTTTTATTGTTATGCTTATTGGTGCGCTCAGCTTTTTCCCGGCACTGGCGCTGGGACCGATAGCAGAATTTTTCCAAAGTATTGCGTAAGGAGGTAGCGTTATGGTACAGTCAACAAAAAGTGCTTTTGCCGATAAAAAAATGCTTGGCAGAGCAATCAAAGATTCATTTATTAAGCTAAGTCCGAAAACACAAGTGCAAAATCCCGTTATGCTCTTGGTGTATATATCTGCAATTTTGACAACCGGATTATGGATTATTTCTCTGTTTGGCTTCAAAGATGTTTCCAGTGGATATACGCTGGCGATTGCGGTGATTTTGTGGTTTACTTGTATATTTGCAAATTTTGCAGAAGCCATCGCTGAAGGCAGAGGTAAAGCACAGGCGGATTCTTTGAGAGCCTCTAAAAAAGATGTAGAGGCACATAAGATTCCCTCTGCTGACCGAAAAGAGCAGATTACAAATGTATCCTCTGCTACACTCAAAAAGGGTGATATTGTTATTGTAAAAGCGGGAGAACAGATCCCCGGCGACGGTGAAGTAATAGAAGGCGCTGCGTCAGTTGATGAAAGTGCGATTACGGGTGAATCTGCCCCTGTAATTCGTGAGGCAGGAGGTGACAGAAGCGCCGTAACCGGAGGAACTACCGTATTATCCGATTGGATTGTAGTACGAATTACCAGCGAAGCCGGAGAAAGCTTCCTTGATAAAATGATTGCTATGGTTGAGGGTGCGGCAAGAAAAAAGACACCTAATGAAATTGCTTTGCAGATTTTCCTCATTGCGCTTTCCATAATCTTTATTCTTGTTACAATGTCGCTCTATACATACTCTGTATTTTCGGCAAAGCAAGCGGGAATAGAAAATCCCACTTCTATTACAACACTGGTAGCCTTGCTTGTCTGCCTTGCGCCTACCACCATCGGCGCACTGCTTTCGGCAATCGGCATTGCCGGAATGTCGAGACTGAATCAGGCAAATGTTCTTGCTATGAGCGGCAGAGCAATTGAGGCTGCCGGAGATGTGGATATCCTTATGCTAGATAAAACAGGAACTATTACCCTCGGTAATCGGCAGGCTCACGCATTTATTCCGGTAGACGGCACAAGTGAAGAAGAACTTGCTGACGCAGCACAGCTTTCCAGTCTTGCAGATGAAACGCCGGAAGGCAGAAGTGTTGTGATTCTTGCAAAAGATAAATACGGAATAAGAGGCAGAGAGCTTTCAAATAAGGATATGATGTTTATCCCTTTCACGGCAAAGACTCGTATGAGCGGTGTTGATTTTGACGGTAATGAAATTCGCAAGGGTGCGGCTGAGGCAATGCAACTATATGTCACCCACGCAGGTGGTATTTATTCTGAAGAATGCGACCGTATCGTACAGGATATTGCAAAGCAAGGGGGAACGCCTCTTGTTGTTGCTAAAAATCATAAAATACTTGGTGTAATTCATTTGAAAGACATTATTAAACAGGGGGTTCAAGAGAAATTCGCTGATCTTCGTAAAATGGGCATCAAAACCATTATGATTACAGGTGATAATCCGATGACTGCCGCCGCTATTGCCGCCGAAGCAGGTGTAGATGACTTTCTTGCAGAAGCAACCCCGGAGGGCAAACTTCAAATGATTCGTGATTTTCAAGCGAAAGGTCATTTGGTGGCAATGACGGGAGACGGAACAAACGACGCCCCGGCTCTTGCACAGGCTGATGTAGCGGTTGCGATGAATACCGGAACACAAGCGGCAAAGGAAGCCGGAAACATGGTGGATTTGGACTCATCGCCTACAAAACTGATTGACATTGTTCGTATCGGAAAACAGCTTTTAATGACAAGAGGAAGTTTAACGACTTTCTCCATTGCAAACGATGTGGCAAAATATTTTGCCATCATACCTGCGCTGTTTATGGGACTGTATCCGGGACTTGCCGCACTCAATATTATGGGGCTGCATTCCCCGCAGAGCGCTGTGCTTTCAGCGATTATTTATAATGCGCTGATTATCATTGCGCTGATCCCGTTGGCATTAAAGGGTGTAAAATATCGTGAGGTTCCGGCAGGAAAGCTGTTGTCACGCAATTTGCTGATTTATGGCTTGGGCGGGCTTGTTGCTCCATTTATCTTTGTGAAACTGATTGATATGCTGCTGGTCGTTTTGGGATTGGCGTAAGGAGGTATAGAGATGAAAGCATTAAAAAATTTATTGCCGAAAGCGGCTGTCATTTTCCTGATTTTCACGGTAATTTGCGGTATTGTTTATACGGGTGTTGTAACAGGGATAGCACAGATCATTTTCCCTGATAAAGCAAATGGTAGCATTATAGAGGTTGACGGGAAAAAATACGGCTGTGAGCTGCTCGGTCAGCAATATACAGATGACGGACATATGTGGGGACGCATTATGAACATTGATGTTTCAACCTACAAGGATGAAAACGGGAAAACTCTGATGTATGCTTCTCCGTCAAACCTTTCTCCTGCAAGCGAAGAATATGAGGCTTTGGTAAAAGAGCGTGTGGAAAAATTGCAGGCGGCAAACCCAGATATGGGCGAAACAACAATACCCGTTGATCTTGTAACCTGTTCCGGCAGCGGACTTGATCCGCATATTTCCCCCGCTGCTGCTGAATATCAGGTGGCAAGAATAGCAAAAGCCAATAATATGACAGAGGATGAAGTGCGGGAAATTATTGATGAATGCACGGATGGCAGATTTTTAGGTATCTTTGGTGAAGAAACCGTCAATGTTCTAAAAGTTAATTTGATGTTGGACGGTATTTTATAATCTTAAACCGGAGAAGAAGCAGGGGTGTTTTAAGCGCTTCTGCTTCTTCTTTATATAATCTTAATGCAGACGTAGGGTTGCTTATGTGAATTTAATGCAAATAAAGATAGAATAAAGGAGGCATAAAAAAGCGATTAAGATAACGAGGATATATACGCTATGCAGAAAAGAAAAAAATCAAAGCATTATCATATCACATCTTTTCAAATTATTATTTTGGGGTTTCTATCTGTTATTCTGATCGGAAGCCTGTTGTTAATGCTTCCGATTGCTACCCGCAGCGGCAACGCCACATCATTTTCCGACGCATTATTTACCGCCACATCAGCGGTTTGTGTAACAGGATTGATTATACACGATACGGCGACCTATTGGTCTGTGTTCGGACAAGGTATCATTTTGTTATTGATTCAGATCGGCGGAATGGGTATTGTTACAATCGCCGTTTCGATTGCGGCAGTATCAGGACGCAAAATTGGGCTGATGCAGCGAAGTACGATGCAGGAGGCAATCGCAGCGCCGAATGTCGGCGGTATTGTTCGGAGAACGAAGTTTATCTTAAAAACAGCCCTTTCTGTTGAATTGATTGGTGCGGCTGTTTTAGCTCCTGTTTTTTGCAGAGATTTCGGATTTTTCAAAGGAATATGGTATGCGCTGTTTCATTCTATTTCTGCATTTTGCAATGCGGGATTTGATTTAATAGGTGCAAAAAAGCCGTTTTCCTCATTGACTTCCTATTCCGTGCAGCCAGTCATAAATATTACTATTATGGCGTTAATCGTAATCGGGGGCATAGGCTTTCTGACTTGGGAGGATATAAAGAACAATAAATGGCATTTCAAAAAATATCGTATGCAAAGCAAGGTCATTCTTGCGGTAACAGCCGCTTTAATACTTCTGCCCGCCGTTTACTTTTACTTTTTTGAGTTTTCCCGATTGCCGTTCCCCGAAAGAGTATGGACGTCTCTGTTTCAATCGGTTACGCCGAGAACTGCCGGTTTTAATACGGCGGATTTAACATTAATGAGTGAAGTTGGGCAAATGCTTATGATTATGCTGATGCTGACAGGCGGCTCTCCCGGCTCTACCGCAGGAGGTATGAAAACAACGACGCTCGCTGTCCTTGTTTCATCTGCATTGTCTGTGTTCCGAAAAAAAGAACACACCCACTTTTTCAAAAGGCGGATTCCTGACAATACGGTAAGAAATGCGGCTACGATTTTTTTAATGTATGTTACTCTGTTTCTTGTCGGCGGTATGATAATCAGCCGGATAGAAAATATACCGATAATAACTGCTTTGTTTGAAACAGCCTCTGCAATCGGTACGGTTGGATTGTCGCTTGGAATTACGCCTGAGCTTGGAATTGTCTCTCATATGATTTTAATTTGCTTGATGTTTTTCGGCAGAGTCGGCGGTCTGACGTTGATATTTGCTGCAATTTCAGAAAAAACATCAAACGGCTCAAAATATCCACAGGAGAAAATAACAGTAGGTTAAAGGAGAAAAACGATGAAATCTGTTTTATTGATAGGACTTGGAAGATTTGGACGCCATATTGCTATGAAGTTGGATGAACTGCATCATCAGGTTATGGCGGTAGATAAAGAAGAACGGCGAGTAGAGGCGGTTCTTCCATTTGTGACAAATGCTCAAATTGGGGATTCAACAAACGAGGACTTCTTATGTTCTCTTGGTGTGCGGAATTTTGATGTGTGTATTGTAGCAATCGGAGATAATTTTCAAAATTCATTAGAAACCACTTCGCTTTTAAAAGAACTTGGAGCAAAAATGGTTGTATCCCGTGCTGCCAGAGATGTTCACGCTAAATTTCTTTTGCGAAACGGCGCTGACGAAGTGGTCTATCCGGAACGCCAGCTTGCCGATTGGACGGCAATTCGTTATACCGCCGATCATATCCTCGATTACATAGAGTTAGACGAAGAACACGCTATTTTTGAAATATCTGTGCCAAATGGGTGGGCTGGAAAAACAATCGGTCAATTAGATATACGGAAAAAATATGACATTAACATTATGGCTCTCAAGCATAACGGTACGATGAATTTGAGAATAAGTCCCGACACTTCTTTGCCAAAGGACGATACGATGCTTGTTCTCGGAGATATAAAGAGTATTCAAAAATGTTTTCATATTTAATTTGTAAAGGAAACCGGAGATATGAAAGAACTTATTTTAATTTGTATAGTTGTGTTTGTGTCTGCTTTTGGTTACTTTATTATGAAAAAAGTGGATATGTTTCTTGCAGAAAATAATTTGCAAGCAAAGGAAGATAACCCATCTTCTTCGCTCCGTATTGCATTTGAAACTTTTGATTTAGTCGAGCAGTCGGCAGAACTGTTAGAACGATTTTCAAAGAAAGCTCCAAACTGTGAAATCATACTTTTTTACGGCTCAGCCGAAAAGATCGAAAAAGGACTGAAAAATCAGGAACTTGATTTTGGTTTTATCGTAGATACCTGCCACGATTTTTTGGATGGAGGTTTTGATTCTCTGCTTGTTTCGGTCAAACAAGGTTCGGTTATTTCTAATTCGGTAGGACTTTCGGTTCTTCCGCTCGACGAGTCAGAAAAAGACCTGAAAATTGTTTGGATTGCGGATGAAGGGAATCACAAAAAGAAGATGTTTGCAGGGTTATTACGGAACTTTTTCAAAGAGCAAATCCATATTCGGTGAGCACAAATGCAAAAAAGGTGAAAGTGTGGTATAATCTTTATACAATCTTAATGTCAGCGCCGAAATGCTTGTCAGAAATTTATTTGTTTTCGTTTATAATAATTGTTATACAGGAGGTGAGCGTATGGGTGAATCCAGACTAAATCCGGATGAGCTGTTAAAGGTAATCCAAGTCGAAGAAGAAAATCAAACCAAAGGGCATTTGAAAATCTTTTTTGGATATGCAGCGGGTGTAGGGAAAACGTATGCCATGCTCAAAGCGGCTCATATAGCAAAAAATCAGGGTATAGATGTGGTGGCTGGTTATATCGAACCGCACGCACGCCCTGAAACAACAGCGCTTTTGAATGGTTTGGAACTTCTTCCTACCAAAGAAGTAGAATATAACGGAATCACGCTGCACGAATTTGATATTGATGCGGCACTGAAAAGAAAACCACAGCTTATGCTTGTAGACGAGCTTGCTCATACAAATGCACAGGGGTGCCGTCACACAAAGCGCTATCAAGATATTAAGGAGCTTTTGAATGCGGGGATAAATGTTTATACAACTGTTAATGTTCAGCATATTGAAAGTCTCTGTGATGTAGTTGCATCCATTACAGAAATTTTTGTACGGGAACGCATTCCGGATTCCTTGTTTGACAATGCTGATCAGGTCGAATTAGTAGATATTGAACCGCAGGAACTGATTGACCGACTTAATGCCGGAAATGTCTATAAGGAAGCACAAGCAAAACAAGCCGTAGAGAATTTTTTTACCGTAGAAAACTTGACAGCACTTCGGGAAATTGCACTGCGCCGATGTGCAGACCGGGTAAATATCCTGACGGAGAACGCTCGGTTGAAAAGCCACGGCGATTATCATACAGACGAGCATATCCTTGTTTGTCTTTCTTCGTCTCCCTCTAATGCGAAAATCATTCGTACCGCTGCGAGAATGGCTACTGCTTTCAAAGGAACTTTCACGGCGTTGTTTGTGGAAACTCCGGATTTTTCGGTATTGAGTGAGGAAAATGTGAAACGCCTGCGTTCCAATATGCGTCTTGCTGAACAGCTTGGCGCAAAAATCGAGACGGTTTACGGAGAAGATGTTTCCTTTCAGATTGCAGAATTTGCAAGGCTGTCCGGTGTTTCCAAAATTGTGATCGGACGAAGCTCCGGGGTAAAACGCCACTTGTTCAGCAAACCGACTTTGACAGAAAAGCTGATTGCGAGCGCTCCTAATTTGGACGTACATATTATTCCAGATACAGTTTCCAATGAGGCTGTTTATCGGTTGAGAAAAGCAAAGAAAAGAAATCACATCATTTTTTCCGCTGCTGATATATTAAAGTGTATTGTGATCCTGCTTGTTTCCAGCTTGATCGGAACGATTTTTGAAAATTTGGGATTTGCTGAAGCCAATATTATAACTGTCTTTGTTCTTGGCGTACTGGTTACATCTGTTATAACCAAGCACCAAATATATAGCCTTATTTCTTCCATTGTCAGTGTTTTGGTTTTTAACTTTCTGTTTACTGAGCCAAAATTCACATTGCAGGCGTATGACCAAGGCTATCCGGTAACCTTTTTAATTATGTTTTTGGCAGCTTTTTTGACAGGTTCCCTCGCTATACGGCTCAAAAATCAGGCGAAGCAGGCGGCAAGAGCAGCTTACCGTACAAAAGTATTATTTGATACCAATCAGTTATTGCAGCAATCAAAGGATAGAAATGAAATTGTATCCGTAACCTCCAATCAATTGTTAAAACTATTGGGAAAGGATATTGTTTTCTATTTGGCTGATAAGGAAAAATTGGAAGAACCGCATATCTTTTCGGCAACCAATGAGAATTTAGAAATGTGTTCTTCTGATAATGAAAAGGCAGTTGCCGGTTGGGTATTCAAAAATAATAAGCGTGCCGGGGCAACGACCGAAACGCTATCCAGTGCAAAATGTTTGTATCTTGCTGTTCGTGTCAACAACACAGTATATGGTGTTGTTGGGATTGTTATGGGAGAAAAATCCCTCGATCCATTTGAAAACAGTATTTTGCTTTCCATCCTCGGCGAATGTGCGCTGGCTTTAGAAAACGAAAAGAATGCCCATGAGAAAGAGGCAGCAGCGGTTCTTGCAAAAAACGAACAGCTTCGGGCAAATCTGCTTCGGGCAATTTCACACGATTTGAGAACGCCTCTGACATCTATCTCCGGCAATGCGAGCAATCTTTTGTCTAATGGTGAGTCCTTTGATACGGATACGAAAAAACAGCTTTATACTGATATTTATGACGATTCAATGTGGCTGATAGGTCTTGTGGAAAACTTGCTTGCCGTTACCCGAATTGAGGAAGGCAGGCTGAACCTGAATATCTCCCAAAACCTGATAGACGATGTGATTACAGAAGCGCTTCATCATATTAACCGCAAAAGCGTGGAACATCATATTACCGTTGAAAATGAGGACGAACTTCTTCTTGCAAAAATGGACGCTAAACTCATCGTTCAAGTAATTATCAATCTTGTAGACAACGCTATTAAATATACACCCCAAAATTCTCATATTGAGATTAGGACAGAAAAACACGGAGACAAGGCAATTGTTTCCGTAGCAGATGACGGTGAAGGAATACCGGATGAAATGAAGTCACGGGTATTTGATATGTTTTACAGCGGTGCAAACAAAATTGCAGATAGCCGCCGCAGCTTGGGACTTGGGTTGTCGCTATGCAAATCTATCATCAACGCTCACGGTGGAGAAATTAAAGTGTTGGATAATCAGCCGCACGGAACAGTATTTACATTTACATTACCCATAGGAGAGGTCAAGGTTTATGAATAAATTACTTATATTAGTTGTAGAGGATGATACCTCTGTAAGAAATCTAATTACGACTACATTAAAGGCACACGACTATCGTTATCTTACAGCACCAAATGGTCAAACTGCGATTCTAGAGGCTTCGTCTCATAATCCTGATATTGTTTTGCTGGATTTGGGATTGCCGGATATAGACGGTGTTGAGGTTATAGAAAAAATTCGTACTTGGTCAAATATGCCGATCATTGTTATAAGCGCCCGTAGTGAAGATACCGATAAAATTGACGCTCTTGACGCAGGAGCAGACGATTATTTGACAAAACCGTTCTCGGTAGAGGAACTGCTTGCAAGGCTTCGGGTTACGCAAAGGCGGCTTACGATGATACAAAAGGAATCTCTTACTGAATCTGCTGTTTTTACCAACGGACAACTCCGTGTTGATTTTGCCGCCGGTTGTGCCTATTTGAATGAGGAAGAACTGCACTTAACGCCGATTGAATATAAATTACTTTGCCTTCTTTCAAAAAATGTTGGTAAAGTTTTAACGCATACTTTTATCACACAAAGCATTTGGGGGAGCAGTTGGGATAACGATATTGCTTCCCTGCGAGTGTTTATGGCTACGCTTCGCAAAAAGCTGGAAAAGGACGTAGATTCTCCGCAATATATCCAAACGCATATCGGCATCGGATATAGAATGATGAAAGTGGAATGATATATAGCTATGGATATGAAAAACAATATAGAAGAACACACGGAATGGATATATTGTCCTGCCTGCGGAAACAAAACAAGGTTACAAATACGGGAAGATACGGAATTAAAAAACTTTCCCCTTTATTGCCCGAAATGTAAGCAGGAAAGATTGATTGAAGTCAAGAATTTACAAGTAACCGTCATCAAAGAGCCGGACGCATAAGACGCAGAGCCGATGAACAAGTGAGCAATCACGGATCATCGGCTCTGTTCTTTATAAAGTGGAAAAAGCAGCCTTTCGGCTACTTTTCAGGTGCAGTATCAATTAAGGCTTTCGCAGTTGCTTTGACGACGGCGAGCGACCGTTCATCGCAAGCTGAAAGCATACGGAGGAGATTTTCTACCTCGGAATCTTTGGACGGCTTCTCAGGGTAGAAAATCGAATCCGCAGAAATGTTTAATTCTCGGACGAGTTTATGTAGGACATCAAAACTTGGCTTTTTGCCCTCGTTCTCGATTCGGTATAGGTATCGCTCGGTAATATCTACTTTGTTTGCTAACGCTTCTATGGTAATTCCGGCGTTCTCACGAGCTGCCTTAATAATACAACCAAGCGTTTCAGGTTTATTATGCACTTACAGTCCACCTCCATCTATAATTATACTGATTTATGCCATCTTTATAATGGCACGACAATTCAATTATAAATGGACTGTCAGTTCGCAAATAACTGAACTATATAGAAATATGAACCCTGCCAAATAAAAAAAACGAGGTTTTGACAGGGCGATTCAATATGCCTACACCCTCCGATTCTGAGTTTTTTGGATCGGAGGGATTTTTATGTGCTGGACTATTCTCGGCGTTCCGCTGCTTGTGATGAGCAGCGAATATGAACCTATGACATAGGCATTATCAGAAGGTGTTTCATCAAAAAAACCACTTACCCCACAAAGGGGCATTGCGGCTTACATACTGAACTGATATGCCATAAATATGATGAAATAGACGCACTTGCACAGCGAAATTTGTCGCTTTGCAGGTGCGTTTTTGCATTTGCCGGGATTATGAACTTTCATAGTGTCGGTTGTCGTTCGCCGCCTTCCGGTCTGAATTTTTACATTTTTGAAAATTCAGACTGGAGGTAAAGAAAATGGCAAAAAGCCAATTTGATGTTCTGAGAGAGGAGTTTCAGAGCGAGTGCAAAGTTATCAATTTGAAATACGAGTATGAGGGATACATAGGCAAAGAACAATGGGCGATTATTTCGGAACTATCCGAAGAAGAAATACTTGAAAAGTACAAGCCTATTGTTCAGGATTACATACCATTTCTTGTATTGCTACCGATGTATGGAGAAGTGCGGCAGCAGTTTCGCAGAAATGAAAATAAACACTATATGAGAATGGTCAGAGGTCATTTTTACTCGCTGGAGGAGGATTTAGAAGAACATCACCCTGAAATAGCGGTAGAGGACTGTATAGCCCAAATTTTGGCACAGGAGCAAAGCCAGGAGCTTTGGGAAGCAATAAATTCCCTGAACGAGAAACAAAGGAAACGGCTCATTGCCTATTATCTTGAGGGAAAAACCTATCGGGAGATTGCCGATGAGGAGGGCGTTGATCATAAGGCTATCATTCACAGCGTGGAGATCGCTTTGAAAAAATTAAAGATTTTCTTGGAAGAGAGTCCCCAAAAGACCTTTCCCAGTGGGAACAAGTGAAGGGGCTTGTTTCTATTCCGGATATGGAACGCCTTTCAAATACTTATATTGAGAGGTTTATATAAATGGAACTCAAAGAGAATCAAAAGGTGAGGCGTGGAGAAATTTATCTGCACGACTTCGGAAGCAATGAAGGCTCTATCCAAAATGGAGTAAGACCTGTTCTTGTGGTGCAATGCGATGAAGGGAATCAGGCAAGTACAACGACTGTTGTTGCGGCTCTTACATCTGTTATTAAGAAACGCTATCTGCCTTCGCACATTATTTTAGGCGATAAATACGGACTGAAAGAGCCTTCAATGGTTATGCTTGAACAACTGAAAACAGTCAATCAAACGGAGCTTACCGAGTATATCGGTTTTGTTGACAGCGAATATCTGCTCAGGAAAATCAATTTTGGATTAAAAAAAGCACTTGGATTGTGGGTAGATAAGCCGCAGAAGCAAAAAGGCGATATTCGTTGTTTATGCAGTAAGTGTTTAGATGATTACAAATCCAATCCCGGTTATATCGTGAGGCGGCTTGATCCGTTTGCGAAAGAAAAACGCAAATGTGATAAGTGCCTGAATATGGGGTACGATTATCTGATTTACGATAAGAGTATCTCAAAGAGGTAACGCATATGGCAGATACAAATACTACAAAGCCGTATGTGCCTGTTTGGGAAAAATACGCCCTCACGATTTATGAAGCAGCGGAGTATTTCGGGATTGGTGAACATCGGCTGCGAACATTGGTAAGGGAAAACCGTCAGGCGGATTTCGTGCTATGGATCGGAGTGAAGGTTGAAATTAAGCGAAAGCTGTTTGAGAAGTTTCTGAACGAGATAAACGCACTTTAATGTCAAGTATGCGATTTCAACCTTCGCACATTTGTCAAAAGGCTCGTGTCTGACTATGATTGAGGTGAAGGCACGAGCCGGACAAATGGAAAAGGAGGACGCCGCATTGAAAAATTATGTTTATGTTCCCGGTCTTAGCGAGGTTGTGGAAGATGAAATAAAAAAAGAGCCGAGCAGAACGGAAGATGATAAGTTTATTACATCGACAGGAGCAGCCAAAAAGACTGTCACTACGCACGATAACGGCGTTGTAAGAAATAAGAAGGTTGATGACCGCAGCTTTCGGATTCCTGTGTGGGAGAAATATGCCCTGACAATAAAGGAAGCGGCGGAGTATTACAACATTGCCGAAACGAGGCTGCGGGAGTTTGTAATGAGCAATCGAACCAAGCCGTTTGTACTGAAAGCCGGGGGTAGATTGTTAGTGAAGCGCAAGGTCTTTGAAGCGTTTTTAGACCAAAACAATATCATTTGACAAGGAGGAAGCAATGGGTAAGCAGGACAATCCAATATTTCAGAGAAGTTATCCAAATGCTGAAATGTGTAATCAAAAGCTCAAGGAATTGCCGATATGGGAAAAGCCGCTGTTGACGGTGGTCGAAGCGGCAAAGTATTTTCAAATCGGAGAATCCAATATCAGAAGACTTACAAGAGAACATAAGGACGAGGACTTTATACAATGGAAAGATTCCCGTGTGTTTATTAGGCGGGAGGAATTTGAAAAGTTCTTGGATCGCACCAATGTCATTTAGAAGGAGGTATGGGCTATGGCAGAAAAAAGGCGTGATTCCAAAGGCAGAGTTCTTTGGGCAGGTGAATCGCAGCGTCCCGATGGAAAGTATGAGTTTAAGTACGCCGATAACAATGGAGAGCGACACTCAGTGTATAGCTGGAAGCTCGTTGCAACTGACCGTGTACCGGAGGGCAAGCAGATAACGGAATCGCTTCGGGAAATGGAAAAACAGATTAAAAAGGACTTGGAGGATAATCTTCTCGTGTACGAAACACGGAAGATGACGCTCAATTCCTTTTGGGACGAGTACATTGCCCTGAAACACGAACTTAAAGACTCAACGAGAAGCAATTACATCTATATGTATGATAAGTATGTCAGACCGGAAATCGGGCAGAAAAATATCACGGGCATTAAGTACAGCGATGTTAAGAAGTTTTATATGACGCTGATCTACGAAAAGGGGTTTAAGCCGAACAGTATGGAAATCGTCAACACGATTTTACACCCTGTTTTTACTTCGGCGGTTCGTGACGGATATATCCGGCTTAATCCTTCCGATGGCGTGATGGCAGAAATCAAGAAGAGCCACGCTTGGGAAAAGCCGAAACGCCACGCACTTACAGAACGGCAGCAGGAGTTATTTGTGAATTTTACGGCTCAGTCTCACCAATATAGCCATTGGCTTCCGTTAATAACGACAATGTTGGGAACGGGCTGCCGCATAGGTGAAATTCTTGGCTTGCGTTGGGAGGACTGTGATTTTGAGCAGAATATCATCAGCGTAAACCACACATTGATTTACCGCAAATTTACGGACGAGCCTTGCCATTATGCGGTTACTACGCCAAAGACGAAAGCGGGAGAACGGATTATCCCTATGCTTGCAGATGTAAAGGACGCATTGAAAACGGAATATAAGCAGCAGATTGAGGACGGTTTTAATGAGAGCGTAATCGACGGGTATTCCGGGTTTATTTTCAAATCCCGATATAATACGGTTTTATCCCCGCACGGAGTAAACAGGGTGCTTGACCGCATTATCAAGGCGTATAACACGCAGGAGGAACAGGCGGCAAAAAGAGAGAGAAGAAAACCGGAATTGCTTCCGCACTTTAGCTGCCACAATCTCCGGCATACTTTTTGCACACGCTTCTGCGAGAATGAAACGAATCTTAAAGTCATTCAGGAGATTATGGGACACGCCGACATTACAACGACGATGGACATATATAATGAAGCAACAAAGGAAAAGAAAATGGAATCCTTCGCCGGACTGGAAGGAAAAATCAAGATAAGATAAACAGAAGGAGCTTGCCGCAGTAGGCAGGCTCCTTGATTTTTGCGAAAAAATATGCTATACTATATAAAAAATCAGACGGTACGGCGTGTATGTTGCAGTCATAACCGAGATGTGTTTCATTGCTGGACAATGTAAACACCCCCAGATTTTTACGACAGATTTTACGACAAACCAAATCAGAATACGCTGATTTATGAAAGGTTATGCAGAACAATGAAGCCAATTTGGATAAACAAAGTCAGGGAAAAGCAGGATAAATCAGGAGGTATCGTTTCTCCCCCGGAAATCCCGACAATGAAATCCTTACCTAACAACAAGGATTAAAAACCCAGTGTTTATGCGGGTTTGCGGACACGAAAAATCGAGAAGTCTTACATCTCTACATCAAATCTACATCAAACGGTGCGTAGATTTGTGCAGAGGTGGAAAAATCGTATATTTTACAAAATGAATGGGCAGTTCCATAGCGGGATTGCCCATTTGTCAAAATAATGTATTAAACAAATCTGAATTTGCGAGGTAACGAATATGGAACCGGTTAAAAATTATTATGGTAACCTATGTACAGAAATGTATGAGATTTTACACAAAGACGCACCTTTAGACGAGTTGTCATTTTATCTTTCTTATGCTGAAAAGGGAATGAACATTTTAGAACCTTTATGTGGAAGCGGTAGATTCTTAATTCCTTTTTTAGAAAGAGGATTCAATATATGTGGTATGGATATGTCTACAGAGATGCTTGCAAAATTGAAAGAAAAGACATCCGTTGCCAAAGTAGTTCAAGGGGATATTCTGGAATATGATTCGGAAGAGAAATATAACTATATTTTTATATCCTCTGGTTCAGTATCCTTATTTACAGATATGGAGATGTGCAGAGCAATTTTGTACAAGATGAAATGTCTGCTAAAAAAAGATGGTAAGTTTGTTTTTGCGGTTGATACAGTGACAAATAGATGCCCTGACGATTCAGACTATCATATTTTAATATCTGTGAAAACAAAAGAAGGATTTGATTTAGTCCTTAAGGGAAAGAACTTTTATGATGAGAAAACGCACACCCAGTTCTCTCCGAGTATTTATGAGTTATACAATGGAACGGAATTATTGCAACAAGAAGAAATGAATTTTCAAACTCACCTTTACGAATTAGGTGAAATGGAATCATATCTAAGGGACATAGGTTTCACAAAAATAAGAGTATATTCGTCCTATGATAAAGTTGTTGCTGAAAATAATCAGAGCGAAATGTTCTTATACGAATGTTCTGTTTGACAACTTCCGGTTTGCAGAATCCAAAAACTTAAGAACAGAAAGTACCCCTTGTAAGAATAAAAATTCTACAAGGGGATTTTTTGCTTAAATTCGCAAACTACAAGGTTTCCCCGATTTCCAATACAATATATTTGCAAAGGAGGTCGAGGATTTAATATGAACAATAGCAGATATGCGTTCTGAGTTGGTATCGAAGTGGTCAGACAAAAGCCTTCCGCTTACGCCTGATAAAATAACCTATGGCTCAAATAAAATCGTTTGGTGGAAAGCTGCCTGTGGTCACGAGTGGCAGGTAAGCGTTAAGGCTCGTTCCGGCGGTGAAAATTGCCCTTTTCAGTTTGACATCTTTCGCTTTTTCTCCTTTCGCTGTATTCATAACCGAACTTATATCAATCGGCTATGTATCAAGCCGCAGTATTTGTTCTCAATACCACCTGCGGATGGCAGACCGTTTATACAGCCCGCAAGTCTACACCGTTGAGGGCAATCCCGGCGATTCCCGCAAGCTGAGCAGCTATGCGGTGGGAAGTAGAGTTATCTATGGATATGGCTGTCCAGCGTATTAAAACAACAGCCGCTTTTGCGGCTGTTACATATGAATTGGTAGGAATTTTTAGAAAACTAAAGCGTACTTTCTTGACAAAGACATAAGGTTTGAGTATAATAATAGTAAAGTAATTGACTATCAATAAATTGACCAATATACTACTTATATATTAGTGAGGTGATGTAAATGACCAAAGAAGATAGAAAGAATGCTTTTCTCTACTGCAAATTTAGGGATGAGCAATTTGCGCTGTATGATGAATATGCCAAGAACAATGGTATTTTGATGAATACATTTCTGGTATTGAATGTTTTGTTTTATGAAAAAGACGGAATTACTCAGAAAGAAATCTGCAAGAGAACCTTTGAGTCCAAGCAAACGGTAAACCTTATCGTCAAGAGTCTGCTAAAAGACGGGTATGTGACGCTGGAGGAAAATACAGAGGACAAGCGAAACAAGACAGTGAAAATGACTGACGAGGGGCGCAGCTTTGCCGAAAAGCCTGTCCGCCATATCACATGGGCAGAGGATACGGCAATGTCCATGTTCACACCGGAAGAACAGGAACAGCTTATTGACCTTTCAAGGCGTTTCACAAGAAATCTTGAAAAGCTTGTCAAAGGAAGTGAGGATGAACAATGATTATTAACACAGGCGGACGGACAGATACTGTCCAATATTACAGCGAATGGCTCTTGAATCGTTTTTCGGAAGGCTATGTGCTTTCCCGCAACCCGTTGTTTCCAAATAAGGTTACACGCTATGAGCTGACACCCGACAAGGTAGATTGCGTGGTATTCTGCTCAAAGAATTACAAACCCATTCTGTCACGGCTTCATGAGATTACGGATAAATTCAATACATACTTTCACTATACCATTACTGCATATGGCAAGGATATTGAGCCGGGTGTTCCGTCTATTGATGAAAGTATGGAAACGCTTATTGAATTATCAAAGCAAGTCGGCAAACAGCGTGTGGCATGGCGGTATGATCCTGTGCTGCTAACCGAAAAGTACACGGTAGAAACGCATTTGCAGACCTTTGAGCATATGTCAAAAACGCTTACACCCTATATTGACCGTTGTATTTTCAGCTTTGTAGAGATGTATAGGAAGCTGGAAATAAATATGCCTGAGTTGCTTCCGCTATCGGCTGAGGATATGGAAGCATTGGCGCAGGGACTCGGCTCCATTGCCGAAAAGTATGGAATCCACATTCAGACCTGCGGAACAAACGGGGATTTTACCCGTTATGGTATTCAGTCTTCCGGCTGTATGATGCTGGATATTCTCGGCGGCGCGAATGGGATTGTGTTTAAGGACAGAAAACATAAAGGCACAAGGCATGGGTGCCATTGTATTGAAAGCCGTGACATCGGCGCATACGATACTGTATGAACGGCTGTAAATACTGTTATGCCAACAAAACGCCCCGCAAAGCCTTTGAAAATTACAAAATGCACGATCCGGAGTCCCCGCTGCTGCTTGGACAGATAAAACTGGACGACACCATTCAGCAAGGAGGGCAGAAATCGTTTTTGAAGAAGGAGAATTGAAAAATGGAATTTAATGAAGTAATCACCCAAAGAAAAACCAGCAGAGAGTGGACGGATAAAGAGGTTGACTTTGAGGCAGTCAAAAGAATCATCGAAGCCGGTATGAAAGCTCCTTCGTGGGATCATTACCGCAACTGGCAGTTTATCATTCTCCACAACTTTAGCTTTGCCAAATATATAGCAAATAAATTTGATATTGGCAGATATGAGAACAGAAAGCTAAATTTGGCACAGAAAATGTATGCGTATGCTATGCCCCTGCAATACACAATGCTGGTGGACTGTCCCTATGTGATTGTGCCGTTGTTTAAATGTAATAAACTTAACGGAGAATGGGTAAGTAAGCTTAATCCTTTAACTACGGCATGGTGTGTCGCAGAAAATATCATGCTCGCTGTTATCAATGAGGGCTTGGGATATTCCCTGCGTATTCCGCTGAACAAGGAGCATGATGTTGTACTAAACCAGCTTGGCGTACCTCATGGCTGGATGACACCTTGCTTTATCGGAATCGGCTATCCGAAAGAGGACGCACTTGTTTTGGAACAGTACATCGCTGATCCTGAAGGACATCTGCATATGGGAGCGTGGTAATATGGAATCTCCGATTGTGAATGAAATACAAGTGAAAAGTGTACTATCAAAATCCAATCTACCTGTATGCGAGTATTCCGTAAACCCCTATGTGGGCTGCACTCATGCCTGTAAATATTGCTATGCCAGCTTTATGAAGCGGTTTACAAACCACCTTGAGCCGTGGGGAGATTTTTTGGATGTGAAATATTGGGCGGAGATTAAGAATCCGCAAAAATACGCCGGAAAAGAACTTTTTATAGGCTCAGTTACCGATCCGTACAATCCGCAGGAGAAAATATATGAGCGCACTCGTGCGCTTCTGCTCCAGCTTCAGGGCAGCGGGGCGAAGCTCAGCATTGCGACTAAATCCGATTTGATTCTGCGTGATTTGGATTTGATTAAGAGTTTTCCCGACGCCCGTATTTCATGGTCAATCAACACATTGGACGAGGAGTTTAAGGACGATATGGACAAAGCGGTGTCGATAGAACGGCGGCTTAAGACAATGACAGCATTTCATGACGCCGGAATACGGACGACCTGCTTTATTTCGCCCATTTTTCCGGAAATAACCGATGTGAAGGCGATTATTGAACAGGCAAAGGAACATTGCAATCTGATCTGGCTTGAAAACCTTAATCTGCGGGGCGGATATAAGGCGGTTATTATGGATTATATTGCCGAGAAATACCCGCAGCTTGTACCTCTTTATCAGGCGATTTACATTAAAAATGACCGTAGCTATTGGGTATCGCTGGATACTGAGCTGAAACATTATGCATATGAAATTGAACTTGATTATGTAACCAATGATGATAGTATGGCAAGACCGTTCAACGCACCGCCTGTTATTGTCAATTACTTCTACCATTCCGAAATAAAAAAGTCCGCAAAGAAAGGAGGCAACAATAATGCCTGAATTACCGGAGGTTGAAACAATCAAACGGGTGCTTGAACCTCAGATTAAGGGACTTAAAATTATGAATATAACGGTAGAGAAACCTGAAGTTATATCCCGCCCAACTGCCGATGAATTTTGTAATCTGCTTATCGGACAGCAAATCTCGTCAGTGTCGCGCAGAGGTAAGTTTTTAATTATACATACGGACGGTAGGGACAATATCATTCTCCATTTGAGAATGACAGGCTGTCTGCTTGTAACCCCGACGGACTATCCGCAGGAAAAGCACACCCATGTGATTTTTCATTTGGATAACGGTACGGAGCTTCGTTTTTCCGATACCCGACGGTTTGGGCGTTTTTGGCTGATACGCAAAGATGAAGCGGATACATACAGCGGTATAGACAAACTGGGGCTTGAGCCGTTTGACGACAGCTTGACTGGTGCATATCTGCAATCCCGGTTGGGAAAGCGGAAAAAGACAGTCAAGGAGCGCCTGCTCGATCAAAGTATAGTTGCGGGAATCGGCAACATTTATTCCGATGAGATTTTATTTGCAGCAGGGATTTATCCTGCACGCCCTGCAAACAGTCTGAATGAAAAGGAATGGAAACGCCTTGCTGTAGTAATCCCTAAGCAGCTTCAATTTTTTATTGAAAAGAATGCCCTAACACCGGAAGACTATCTGAAAAGTAAAGGACAGAATTATCGCAACGCACCGTTTTTACAGGTTTACGGTCACGATGGGGATTGCTGTCCAAAATGCGGGGAAAAACTTTGCCGCATTGTCGTTGGCGGCAGAGGCAGCGTATATTGCCCGAATTGTCAAAAAGATTCAGCAGAATAGAAAAAAGATTAAAATGTCTTGGCTTGTCAGACGATATGATAAAAGCTGCTCTTAATAAATAACAGAAACAATAAGTATACAGCCCTATCGGCGCCGTATACTTAATTTTATCGGAACAATGCAATATTGCTCCGTTTTCAGTTAAAGAAACTCATAGGATGAATAATATGCTCGCCCTTCGGATCAAGATCTGACAGCTTCCTGTCGGTCAGCATTATTCCCCTTTGCACCGAGAAATGTCCGAACCTGCTTCTCAGCCCGTCCACAACCGATTCTAATTCCTCCTGCTTTTCAAGCCTTCTCGTTTCAGGCAGCAGGGAAAGCTGCATAAAGTCAACAGGCTCCAGATCGCACGCCCTGACGCTCAGACTGCGGACAGGCTTTCCGTTGGCGTGCTTTTTGTAAAGCGCAAAGGAAAGCTCAAAAATCGACTTAGCCGTCCTGTTGGGTATCTCAAGCTTTCCCTGCCGCTCGATCCATTCAAGCTCGTTGTCTCTTATTCCGAGCTGAACGGTACGGCAGATAAATCCGTATTCCCTTAGCCTTGCAGATACGCTTTCGCATAATACCGTCAGTATGATCCTTATATCCTCGTCGGAGATCAGATCTCTGGGGGCGGTCGTGCTGTTGCCAACAGTCTTGATAAGTGATTTAGCTCCGATATTGGAAACCGGAGAAGTGTCCAGTCCGTTTGCAAACTGCCACAGAACGATTCCCATTTTTCCCAGCCAGAATTTAAGGCTTTCTGGGTTGGCGTTTGCAAGATCGCCTATTGTGGATATTCCCCTGCGTTTAAGCTTGTTATGTGTCGCTCTGCCTACATAAAGAAGCTCTTTCACAGGCAAAGGCCAGACTACCTCCTTAAAACGATCGCATTCAATAACGGTAGTAGCGTCCGGTTTTTTCAGGTCGGAGCCGAGCTTGGCAAAGATCTTGTTGAAGGAAACGCCTACAGAAACTGAAACTCCAAGCTCTGATTTTACTCGTTTTCGTATCTTGTCCGCAATTTCCTCTCCCGAACCGAAAAGTCTTGTGCTGCCTGTAACGTCAAGCCAGCATTCGTCAAGACCGTAAGGCTCTACCTGATCGGTATATTCTGAATATATCTGGCGGACGAGTCTTGAATGCTTCATATACAGCTCATAGTGAGGAGGAACAAAAACTATGCCGGGACATTTCTGCTCCGCCATCCACTTGGGATCGCCTGTCCTGACGTCGCGGCTTTTAGCTTCATAGTTTTTGGCAAGAACTATTCCATGACGAGCTTCAGGATCGCCGAGAACGGCAAGAGGCTTTCCCCTGTATTCAGGATGATAAAGACATTCGACAGAAGCATAGAAATTATTAAGGTCGGAATGAAGAATGATTCTTTTGTTCAAAATATCGCCTCCTGTTACAAACGTGTGTTCTGTATTTATTATAGCACATTTGTTTGCGTTTGTACAGAGGAAATATTTATTTCTTGATTTTAAAACATATTTCATAAAATTATAATTAGCTGAATCAGGTATATAACGGATGTTAAGAAATATAATTGGATATTAACATGAGTTTATATGTGTTTTATAATTTGACCGACATTCCGATAGTGATGTACAATATGCTATATTTGCCAAAACATCGCTAATATGGCTGAATCGGAAAGGATAAAAGCGGCAAGGTGATTATACCTGCCGCTTATTTCAATACACACCTTACTACTATGTCTTTCAATCACGTTCGCGCTGATTGGTCTTTTATATTGTTTTAGGTTTTAGAAATCATTTTATTTCTGCTTTTCCTGAACTTCAAGCATCTGAGACATTCTTTCATCTATTCTTGCCTTATTTTCACTATTTAGGCGACTGAATTTCTCAGTAAAGCGTGACGATGATATACCTTTACAAAATGTT
>ERZ779869.1037-NODE-1037-length-27633-cov-6.687142_pt1 | contig 27633 bp, 24 predicted proteins | sample MGYA00511557_ERZ779869 | MGnify/ENA primary metagenome ERZ779869 (study PRJEB29588, sample SAMEA2154620) | human gut metagenome | biome: human gut; feature: human-associated habitat; material: faeces | place: Denmark | collected 2008/2010 ... | reverse complement strand
TCCAATTGAAAGAGTTGAAGAAATATTAAACCAAAAAAGTCTTAAACTAAAAAGAAAAATACATTAGATAAACGCAATATAATGAAATTAAATTTATTATGTCTTGTCTAATAAATAAATTAATCACAAATAACTACTAAAAAGGTTGACGTGCAAAAAAATGTTTGCTATCATGAATTAGAAAGAAGAGGATTACATGTATAATTATATTACTGGAGAAATTAAAGAAATAAAATCAAATTATGTTGTTATTGAAAATAATAATATTGGATATCAAATATTTGTAGGAAACCCTTACGTTTACAAAGAAAATGAAAAATATACCATTTATTTATATAACTATATAAGAGAAGATGAATACAGCCTTTATGGTTTTAAAAACAAAGAAGAAAGAGAATTATTCCTAAGACTTATAAATGTTAAAGGATTAGGTCCAAAAATGGCTCTTCCTATGGTTTCGACTGGCTCAGTAAGTGCGGTAATTGATGCTATCGAAAGAGAAAATTTATTATATTTAACTAAGTTTCCTAAAGTAGGGGATAAAGTAGCTCGTCAAATTATCCTTGACTTAAAAGGTAAACTTGCTGACCACCAAGACCTATTTGCTGTTAATGATTTAGATGAACTTGTAAGTGTCCTAGAATCTCTTGGCTATAAAAAAGCTGATATTAAAAAGATTTTGCCTCAAGTTGATGCTACTAAAGGTCTAGAAGACCAAGTTAAGGAAGCTCTAAAACTATTATTAAGTAGGTAAAAATGCGCATAGGAATAGATATTGATGACACAATCATAAATACCACCGCAACCATTATTGAATGCGGCTTAGAATATGATAGACTTTATAAAGAGGGTAGAGGTCTAAAAAATGCTGATGCCTATTATTTTACCGATATCTTTTATTGGGATGATGCTGATGATGAAGCCTTCTTTGATTACTATCGTAAAAATAAAATCTTTCTAACTGTTAAAATTAAAGAAGATGCTAAGTATTACATAAATAAAATGTATGATGAAGGCATTTATATTGAATTTATAACTTATCGCCAATCAAATAAATATAGCGATATCTATGAAGATACTAAAAAGTATCTAGACGATAATGGCTTTAAATATCACAAATTAATAGTTAATTCTGGTATGAAAGGTCAAGTATGTCAAAAAGAAAATATTAATCTTTTTATTGATGACAGTCCAACCCAAGTAGAAGACTGCCTATCTTATGGTGTTCCAGCCATTTTATACGAAACTAATTACAATCAAAATAGCCATTTGAAAAAGGCTAAAACATGGCAAGAAATATATGAAATAGTAAAGAAGGTAAAAAATGGAAAATGATATTTATAATCCAACTTTAAAAGAAGAAGAATTTGATAAAAACATAAGACCTAGTTCTTTAGATGAATATGTTGGTCAAAGCGAGATAAAAGAAAACCTACGTGTATTCATTAAAGCCTGTATGATGCGTGATGAAGTATTAGACCATGTCTTATTATACGGACCTCCCGGATTAGGTAAAACCACCCTTGCTCATATAATTGCTAATGAACTTGGTGTTAATATTAAAACCGCCAGTGGTCCATCTATTGAAAAATCGGGTGATTTAGCGGCTATTTTATCAACTCTTGAACCAGGTGATGTCTTATTTATTGATGAAATCCATCGTATGCCAAGATATATTGAAGAAATCCTATATCCTGCTATGGAAGATTTTGAATTAGATATTGTTGTTGGGCAAGATGGCAACACCAGAAATATTAAAATTGACTTACCACCATTTACTTTAGTTGGTGCAACCACTAGAGCTGGTGATATTTCAAGCCCTTTAAGAGATAGATTTGGTATTGTTTCTAAATTAAACTATTATACCGATGAAGAACTTAAAAAGATTGTTTTGAGAACTAGTCGTGTTCTTAATATGCCTATAACCGATGATGCTGCCATGGAACTAGCAAAACGCAGCCGTAAAACTCCACGTATTGCCAACCGTCTATTTAAACGAGTACGTGATTTTGCTTTAGTTTCTGGTTCTAAAGAAATAACAATGGAACTTACAACTGACTCGCTACGTCGTTTAAAAGTAGACAATGACGGGCTAGATAGTATTGATATTGAATACTTAGATGCTCTTATTATGAAATTTAATGGTGGTCCAGTAGGTGCCTCAACCATTGCTACCTCAATTGGTGAAGAAGTTACCACTATTGAAGATGTAGTTGAGCCATTCTTACTTCAAGAAGGATTTATTAAAAGAACCCCAAGAGGGCGTGTTGCTACCGAAAAATCTTATAAACATTTAGGAATTGAACTTCCCGAAAGAAAATAATCTAAATAACTTTAAAAAAAGCCTTAATTATTATATAATAATCAAGTGTTAGGTGGTGGTTAAAATGTATATTCCCTTAGGAATTAAAACCGACTATTCATTATTGTCTAGTCTTATAAAAATAAAAGAACTGCCATCTTTTTTTGCACCCAAAAATATTAATACTTTAGGAATCCTAGACGATAACCTTTGGGGCGTAATTGAATTTTATGATACCTGCGTTGCTACTAATATTAAGCCTATAGTGGGCTTAAAAGTTTTAATTGACGAAAAGTCTGTGTATTTATATGCTAAAAACTACTCAGGTTATCAAAATCTTTTGAAAATAAATACAATTTTAAGTCAAAGACCACTTTTACTAGAAGATTTATCTAACTATCTTTCCAACGTTAAAGTAGTCATGCCTTATTCTTCGCTTGAACTATATCAAGAATTAAAAAATAAAACTCCTGAAATTTATCTAAGCTATCAAAATATTACCGAAAAAAGAAACAGCTTAGTAATAACTCCTAATATTGTTTTTATTAATGAAATCAAAGCCTTAACCGAAGAAGATAGTAAGTACTTACCATACTTAGCTAAAATAAAACAAGAAGAATATCAAAATAACAATTATAATTATTATCTAACTGACGTTACTTTAGAAGATGAACAAACAATCCTAAAATTTATTAAAGATATAGACTTGAAAATTGATAAAATGAAGAAATATATTCCTGTATTTGATAGTACTAAAGATAGTAAATTATTCTTAAAAAATCTTTGCTATAAAGGCTTAGCAAAAAGACTAAATGGCAACGTTTCTCAAAGGTATTTAAGCCGTTTAGAATACGAACTATCAGTTATCAATAATATGGGGTTTACCGACTACTTTCTAATTGTTTATGATTATGTAAAATATGCTAAAAATAATGACATCATGGTTGGCCCTGGAAGAGGCTCAGCTGCAGGTTCTTTAGTAAGTTACACCATTGGGATAACTAATATTGATCCTTTAAAGTATGATTTATTATTTGAGCGTTTCTTAAACCCAGATCGTGTTACTATGCCGGATATTGATGTTGACTTTGAAGATGTCAAAAGAGAAGAAGTTGTTGATTATGTTAGAAAAAAATATGGCCCTCTAAAAGTTGCTCCTATCATGACCTATGGAACTCTTGCTAGTAAACAAGTCTTAAAAGATGTAAGTAAGTCTCTAAATGGCAATCAATTTTTAATTGAGTCATTTACTAAAAATATTGATTCTAAAATAACTTTAAAAGATAATTTGAAAAATAAAAAAATAATTGAAATGTTAAAGAGTAGTAACGAACTTAAAAACATTTATAAGATTGCTATGAAATTAGAAGGCTTAAAACGCCATACCTCGACTCATGCGGCCGGAGTAGTTATCTCTAGTGTTAATCTAGATGATGTAATTCCTATTCTTTATAATGGTGATGTCATAAATACGGGAATTACTGGTTCTTACTTAGAAGAACTTGGTTTCTTAAAAATGGACTTCTTAGCAATATCTAACCTTACGGTGATACATAATGCGACTAAACTAATTGGACCTGACTTTGACATTAATAAAATAAATTTAAATGATAATGCTGTCTTTAAACTTTTTTGCAATGCCAATACAGATGGTGTATTCCAATATGAGTCAAACGGAATGAAAGCTTTTCTAAAAAAATTGAAGCCTCAAAGCTTTAATGACCTAGTTGCTGCCGTGGCTCTATTCCGCCCTGGACCAATGGATAATATTGATAACTTTATTGCTCGTAAAGAGAAAAGAATAAAAGTTATTTATCCGGATGACTCACTAGAGCCAATTTTAAAAGATACTTATGGTATCATTGTTTATCAAGAACAAATAATGCAAATTTTAGTTAAAATGGCCGGATTTACCTTTGCTGAAGCGGATAACATTAGACGCGCTATGAGTAAGAAAAAACTAGAAATAATAAAAAAAGAAGAAGAACATTTTCTAACCCAATCGGTTGCTAATGGCTATAGTAAAGAAACCGCTTTAAACGTTTATGAATTAATATTAAAATTTGCTAACTATGGCTTTAACAAAGCTCACTCAGTATCTTATGCCTTAGTTGGATACCAAATGGCTTATCTTAAAGTTCATTACCCATTAATATTCATTGCTAATCTTCTAAATATGAGTATTAATAGTGAAACCGATACTAAAAAGTACTTAGATGAAGCCAAAAAAGAAAATATTTACATCTTAAAACCAGACGTTAATTTAAGTTTGAAAACTTATAAAATAGGTAATAACAAACTAAGATTGCCACTTTCCACAATAAAAAATGTTGGCATTAACGCCGTTAATGATATAATAAATGAGAGAGAAAAAAACGGGTTGTATAAAGACTTCTTTGATTTTGTTTTAAGAAATTATGGTAAAAGCGTTAATAAAAGAGTTTTAGAGTCCCTAATTGATGGCGATGCCTTCCAAAGCTTTAATCTAAATCATCGAACTTTAAAAAATAACATCGAACGTGCCATAGGATATAGTGAACTAGTGGCTGACTTAGATGACTCTTTAGTTGAAAAACCAATCGTCGAACTATATGATGAGTATCCTATAGAAGACTTAATGAAAAGTGAACTAAATTCTTATGGATTCTATCTAACTAACCACCCAGCTAGTAGATATAACACCAAAGATATCATGAAAATTAATCATGTCAAAGAATACTTTAATAAGCATATTAAAACAGTTGTCTTAATTACTAATATTAAAAAAATTAAAACTAAAAAGAATGAAGATATGGCATTCCTTACTGGTCAAGATGAAACCGGTATCATGGATTTTACCTTGTTTTCTAAACAAATAAAACTAATCAATAATATTAAAAATCAAGACTTAGTTTTAATAAGCGGTATTGTTGAAAAACGACTTGATAAATACCAAATAAATATATTAAATATAGAAAAGGTGGGAGTATAATGGATGAATTAAAAAGATTTTTAGCTAGTATTGATGTTGACTACCAAGAAGAGTTAGAAAATATGAATGTAACTAAAGTTATTCTTAATAAAATGAAAGAAGAATTCGATGTTTATTTAGAAAATCAAACTCCAATAGCGCCAAAGATAATGGAAAATATTATTTCTAAAGCCAAAACAGGTATTAATCATAAAGCTAAATGTAACGTTCATATCAAATATAACAACATAACTAATGAAGATATCACCAATGCTTTTAATTATATCTTTCAAAGATTTATTGAAAAAAAGCCATCTTTAATTGGTTTAAAAGAGACTAAAATTACTTTAGAAGATGATATCTTAATAATTGATGTTAACAGTAAAGTTGAAGAAGAAATCATTAACGAAAATGCTAGAAACTTAATTCGTAACCTTCAAACTTTAGGGTTTAATGATCTAAATATTACCACATCTTTTAATGCTATTCAAAACGCTATGATTAAACAAGAAATAATTGAAGCCCATGAGGCTAACAAACTTACCATTGTAAAAGAAGAAAATCCAGTCTTTATCGGTAAACATATTGATGGTGAACTAACTAAAATTGACGATATTGTAAGTGATGTCAAAAACATTATCGTTGAAGCCTATATCTTTGGTGAAATCACAACTTTAGAAAAAGAAACCATTAATATCGCTACTATTAAAATAAGCGATAAAACTAATAGTCTTCTAGCTAAGATTTTCAAAAGAGACCATGATGAATTTCAAAGTGTTATGTCTAACTTAAAAAGTGGCGCTTGGTATCGCATTCATGGTAACGTTGAATTTGATAACTTTGCTAAAGAAATTGTTTTAAGTGTTAGAAACATGGAAAAAATTAAATCTAAAGATACCCCTCCTGTCGATGATGCCCCAGTAAAAAGAGTAGAGCTTCATGCCCACACTATGATGAGTCAAATGGACTCAGTGGTTGGTCTAGACTTAGGTAAACATACTTGTGACTTAGTTGACTTTGCTATCAAATTAGGACATCGAGGAGTCGCTATTACCGACCATAACGGTTGCCAAGCGTTTCCCATTGCTTTTGAAAACGTTACTAAATACAACAAAGGTAAAGAAGATAAAGATAAATTCAAAGGCCTATATGGTACTGAGTTAAATGTTGTAAATGATGATGTTGATGTTGTCTTTAATGTTACTCCAGATAAAAATTATGACTTAATGAATGATGAATTTGTTGTCTTTGATACCGAAACAACGGGATTCTACTTTGGCCATGACCAAATGATTGAAATCGGTGCTGTAAAAATTAAAAATGGTGAAATTTTAGACCGCTTCGACGAACTAATCAATCCTTTTAGGCCACTGCCTCACAAAATCGTTGAGTTAACTAATATCACAGATGATATGTTAAAAGATAAAGATACCGAAGAAAACGCTACTAGAAGGTTCCTTGAATGGGCAGGGTCTGACCCATTAGTTGCTCATAATGCTAAATTCGATATTGGCTTCATGACGGCTGCTTGTAAAAAATATAACCTTGGTGATTTCAATTATACCGTTGTTGATACCATGAGTGTTGCTCGTATGCTATACCCAGAGTGGAGTAACCATAAACTATCAACTTTAGTAAAAAAATTAAATGTTCCTTGGAATGAAGACGAACATCATAGAGGGGATTATGATGCCGAAGGAACAGCCAAATGTTTTTATAACATGTGTAAAGTTCTATATGATCGTAATATCGAAACAACCCAAGATATCTATGACTCAGTAGATTCTGAACAACTTGTTAAATTCTCAGTACCTTTTCATATGAATCTAATTGCCCAGACTAAAACGGGACTTAAAAATATGTTCCGTATTATAAGTGATGCCAATACTAAATTCTTATATCGTAACGACCAACCTAAAGTACCAAGAAAAGAACTTATCAAATATCATGAAGGTATTTTATTTGGTAGTGGTTGTATTAACGGTGAAATATTTGAAGCTGCTAAAACTAAAGATGATGAAGAACTAGCTAACATGATGCAATTTTATGATTACATTGAGGTTCAACCTATAAGTGCCATGAGCCATTTACTTCAAATGGAATCAAGTGGTTTTAGAAACGAATTAGAACTCCAAAACCATATTAAAAGGATTATTCGTGTTGCTAAAGAAGCTGGAAAATTAGTAGTGGCTACAGGTGATGTTCATAACTTAACGAGTGAAGATCGCATCTATCGTGAAATAATCGTTAGACAAAAAGCTAATGGTAAACTTCATCCTTTAAACCGTCAAGGTATTGATGTCCCTGATATGCGTTTTATGACTACTCAAGAAATGCTTGACGCCTTTAGCTTCTTAGATAAAGACTTAGCGTATGAAATTGTTGTTGAAAACACTAACAAAATTCTTGATATGGTAGATATTTTAGAAGTTATAATTGATACTGGTGGAAGACCCTTTGCTCCAACTATTAAAGATAGCGCTAAAATTACGGAAGACATGGTTCGTACTAAAGCTCGTGCTTGGTACGGAGATCCACTACCTCAAATAGTTCAAGATAGGGTAGACTCCGAATTAAAAGGTATCATAGGTGCTCATTATGACGTAATTTACTTAATCGCTCAAAAATTAGTAAAAAAATCTAATGACGATGGCTTCTTAGTAGGATCTCGTGGTAGTGTAGGATCATCTTTCGTTGCTACCATGATGGGTATAACTGAGGTTAACCCCCTTCCAGCTCATTATCGTTGTCCTAATTGTCAAAATAGTATATTTGATGATGAAAATAATAATCCTTTAGGAGCTACTTACTCTAGTGGTTTTGATTTACCAGATAAAAAATGCCCTAAATGTGGTACTAATATGATTAAAGATGGTCAAGACATGCCATTTGCCACTTTCTTAGGGTTTAATGGTGACAAAGTACCAGATATCGACTTGAACTTCTCCGACTTAAACCAAGCAGCAACCCATGAATATACCAAAGTTCTATTCGGACCAGATAACGTTTATCGTGCCGGAACCATAGGTACAGTTGCCGAAAAAACCGCTTTCGGTTATGTAAAAAAATATTGCGAAGACTATAACATAATCATGCGTAATAGTGAGGTAGAGCGTTTAGCAATTGGTTGTACTGGTGTTAAACGAACTACCGGTCAACACCCTGGAGGAATAGTAGTTATTCCTGAATACATGGATGTCTTTGATTTCACACCATTCCAATATCCGGCTGAAGACCCAAGTGCTACATGGCGTACCACGCACTTCGATTACCATAGTATCCAAGATGATGTCTTAAAACTAGATATTTTAGGTCATACCGACCCAACTCAGTTAAGAATGATCCAAGATATGACTGGTATGGATGTTACAACTGTACCACTAGATGATAAAGCAACCATGGGTATTTTCTTAAATCCTAAACCTCTTGGAGTAACTGCCGAACAAATAAATTGTCCAACCGGAACTTTGGGTATCCCTGAATTTGGTACTCCATTTACAATTGGTATGTTATCAGACACTAAACCAACAACCTTTGCTGAACTTATTAAAATTTCTGGTTTATCTCACGGAACAGACGTATGGCTTGGCAATGCCCAAGAATTAATCAAAAACAACATCGTTCCATTTAAAGAAGTAATCGGATGTCGTGATGATATCATGGTCTACTTAATGTATCATGGTCTTGAACCAATTAAAGCCTTCAAAATCATGGAATTTGTTCGTAAGGGAAAAGCCAGTAAAGATCCTAAAACTTGGGAAGAACATAAAAAAACTATGAAAGAAGCAGGTATCGAAGAATGGTTTATCGACTCGTGTGGTAAAATTAAATATATGTTCCCTAAAGCTCACGCTGCTGCCTATGTAACCAGTGCCTTTAGAATTGCTTGGTACAAGGTTCATATGCCTGAAGTATATTATGCAACATATTTCTCCACAAGATTTGATGACTTTGATTTAGAAACTATGATTGCTGGCTATGATGCCATTAAGAAAAAAATGTTTGAAATTCAATCTAAAGGTTATGATGCATCTAATAAAGAATCAAGTGTCTTAGAAACTTTAAAACTAAGTTTAGAAGCTACTGCTAGAGGATTTAAATTTGGCAATATTGATATTGAAAAATCCGATGGTAAAAACTTTGTTTTATCAGAAGATCGTAAAACTTTAATTTGTCCTTTTAGAACTCTTGATGGTCTAGGGGATAGTGTTGCTTCTAAAATAATTGAAGAACGAACTAAACAACCATTCATCAGTATCGAAGACTTGCAACAAAGAGGCAAGGTAAGTAGCACTACTATTGAAAAACTACGTAGTTTAGGTGTTCTAAATGGCATGAGTGAAACTAACCAATTAAGTTTATTTTAAAATAGATTCTCACTTTAAGTGAGAGTTTTTTTTAGTTTAAAAAAAGCCACTTTCTTAAGTGACTTTGAAATATAATATAAAAACGGCTTCTAAGAAGCCGTTAATAATCAACTGGTGGAGGACGTGGGACTCGAACCCGCGACCCCCTGCGTGCAGGGCAGGTGCTCTAGCCAACTGAGCTAGTCCCCCATTTGCTGAACAAATTAATCTTATCATAAATATTAGGCTTTGGCAAGCCTAAATTAACTAAATTTGTTCAATTTTCACAATTTGTTTAAAATAGAGGACGCTTCTATCATTTAGATATAGCTGTTTCTTATATTTATCAATATATTTTATTAGCGAAGTCTTAGTATAATAAGTACCTTTCCGGTAATAAACCAACCTCACAGTCTCCCCATTATAATAAGCTTCTAAAACCTTTTCTTCAATATTTAATAACTGGTCTTCGGATAGAGTAGGCATTGCTACTTTGCTTTTTTCATTTATAATCTCCTTTGCCACTTTCTTCGTTGACAACAAAGAATCAAACGGTTGCCATTTAATCATTCCTCTATCATGAATTTCAGGCATTATGACCTCCAATCTTCTTATTTCTTTCCATAGCAGTAGAATAGTCTAACAAACTAGAAGCTTTAACAATACTATTCTTTCCAAACTTATTCTTAATTTCATCAATCGCTTCATTAGTTTTAAACTCCGTTTCTTTTTCTTCCAAAGATTCAAATAAACTAAGCTGTTCCGTTTCTTTATTAATCAAATTTCCTGCACTTATACTTACTTTCCTAATTGGCTTTTCTTCGTAATAGCGGTCAAACATATTAAGAGAAACCCTCAAAAACTCAGCATTCGAATCAGTTGGATTAACCTTTATGCTATGGAAAAAACCTCCCCCTATAGCTTTAGAATACCCAATTCCTAGTCCAATTAAACCTGCTTGTTTATGATTTTTTCTAAGCCTTTGACACACAACATCAATCATCTCTTCAATAATCAACTTAATATTTTCCCCATAATAATCTTTAAATAAAACTTGAGAGTGGGAGTAGCTCGAATTCTTCGGCGTAACTTTCCAATCACTAATTACTGACAAATCAATGCCATTCGCATGGTTCCATAATTCTTCGCCAATGACGCCAAACTTCTTTTTTAAATCATTCTTATCATGATTAGCAATATCGCCAACCGTTACCATACCCATAGTATTAAGTTTCTTTTCCATTCTAGGACCAATCGACCACATCTTAGATAACGGTCTAATAGGCCATAACTTACTTGCTACATCATCCATTGTCCACTTAGCAATCCCATTTTTATATTTCTTGGCTTCAATATCCATAGAAAGCTTAGCTAAAAGCATATTCGAACCAATCCCACAAGTCGCCGTTAATCCCGTCTTTTCTTCAATCGTTTTTAATATCTTCTGAGCTAATTCATAATCAGTCATTTTATACATCTTTAAATAATGCGTTACATCTAAAAAACACTCATCAATTGAATAAATATGCAAATCTTCTTCAGCTACAAAATCTAAATAAATACCCACAACCTCCTTACTTTTCTTGATATAAAGACTCATTCGAGGTGGCACAATAACATATTTTATATTCCTTGGTATCTCATAAAGTCTTGTTCTTGACTTAATACCTAAACTTTTTAAATGTGGAGTAATTGCTAGGGTAATCGCACCATTTCCTTGATTAGGATTAGCCACCACCAAATTAACTTTAAAAGGGTCAATATGTCTTTCCACGCATTCTACTGACGCAAAAAAACTTTTTAAATCAATACATAATACATGGCGATCCATATCTGCCTCCTTATACGAACAAATATATTATATCAAACCATTAAATAAATGCAATGTTAATTTTTACCAAACTTCCAAAAAAGAGTAGGAAAAACTTCCAAACTAAGATATAATACCCTTGGAGGAAATAAAAATGTTAAAAGTAGAAAATGTAACAAAATACTATGGTGACTTCCTAGCAGTCGATAACTTATCCTTTGAAGTAAAAGACGGCGAAATATTCGGCCTACTAGGAGTAAATGGCGCGGGAAAAACAACGACCTTTAGAATGATTATTGGTCTATTAGATAAAACCAGTGGTACCATAACTCTAGATGGTAAACCAATTGACTATACCCAAACTGATAAAATTGGCTTTCTAACTGAAGAGCGAAGTCTCTTACTTAAACTCACGGTCTTAGAACAAGCCATCTATTATGGTGTCTTAAAAGGTATGAGCGAGAGTGCCGTTGAAAAAAAACTAGACGAACTTTTAGAACGCTTCAATATCAAAGAGTATAAAAATCGTAAACTAAAAGAACTAAGTAAAGGAAATCAACAAAAAGTCCAATTCATAACAGCAATAATTAATGATCCTAAACTTCTTATCCTAGACGAGCCATTTAGTGGCCTAGACCCAATTAATGTTCAACTATTTATGGATGTTATCATGGACTTAAAAAAGAAAGGTACTTCAATAATTTTTTCATCACATCGTATGGAACATGTTGAACTATTCTGTGAAAAACTAGTTATCTTAGTCCATGGTAAACCCGTCTTACAAGGATACCTTAAAGATATCAAAAAACAATATCGTAAGAAAAACATCCATATCATAGGAGATGTCGACATAAAATCCTTAGAACAAATTGATGGCGTCTTAAAAGTAACTTCTAACCCTGAAGAAATAATCGTCCAAATTGCTTCTGATGACAAAGCAAAAAATGTCTTTAAGTACATCACAACCTGTAAAAATATTACTAAATTCGATGTTGAAGACGCAACCTTAAATGAAATATTTATCGAAAAAGTAGGTGAAGCATATGAAAAATAAAGCTAAATTCTTAATTAAACAAAGCATTAAAAAGAAAATGGATACTAAATGGTTTAAAATAGTTAATGTTATCTTACTAATCTTAATGGTATCTTTATTTAATATTGATTCCATAATTAATACCTTTGGTGGCGACTTTGAAAAACCACGAAAAGTCTATGTCTATGATACCTTAGGAGTATATGATTTATTTAATGCTAACTTTAATGAATCTTCTAAAACCTTTACAAATCTTTCTAAGTTTGAAGTTACTAAACTAAGTACTTCTAATGACTTAGAGAGTAAAAAAAGTGAACTAAGTAGCGATGAAGATAACATTATAATTGAAATAACTCCTAATACTGATAATATAATGGATGCTAAAATAACTACTTATGATTCTCTAGGTACCCTAACAGATACTCTAATTACCACGAGTCTAAATTCTACAAAACAAACTATTGCCTTAGAAACTAGTGGTATTGATACCGAAGTCCTAGAAAAGTCTCTATCTAGTATTAATATCTCTAAAGAATTAACTAATACGAAAGCAACAGGTACAGGTGATGCCAAAGACCTTATGTCAGCTGGTGTCTTAATGGTTTTCTTAATTCCATTCTTTATTCTAATTGTTTTATTAGTTCAAATGATAGGAGCCGAAATTAACGATGAAAAAACTACCAAGAGTATGGAAATAATCATATCTAATGTCTCTCCTAAAGTTCACTTTGCTACTAAAATTGTTGCTTCAACCACCTTTGTTCTAACTCAAACCCTTTTAATATTTTTATATGGTTTAATCGCCTTTGGCGTTAGAATGATTTTTGGTTCTGGCTTATCTTTAGATACTACTACATCCGTTGGCCTAGATATCTCTAAAATGTTAGAAATACTTAAAACTAGTGGTATTATTAATTCGCTACTTAAGGGATTACCATTCTTCCTAGTTCTAATCATTGGAAGCTTCCTAGCATACGCTCTTCTTGCAGGTATTCTAGCATCTATGACTACATCCATTGAAGACTTCCAACAACTACAATCTCCTTTAATGTTCTTGCTTATGGCCGGATACTATATTGGCATTATGGCCTCATTCTTCCAAGGCTCCTTATTCATTAGAATAGTAGGGTATATTCCTTTTATCTCAGTACTAGTTTGTCCCATAACATATATCTTAGGGCAAACAACCCTAATTGATTTAGGTATCAGTTGTATATTATTGCTATTTATTTGTTACTTACTATTTAAATACGGTATAAGAGTCTACAAAGTAGGTATCTTAAATTATTCAAGTAAAGATTTATGGAAAAAAGTCTTTAAATCCTTAAAGAAAGAGAGTATCTAAATGTCTAATATTCGAAAAATAATTATTACTATCTTAGTTATTGCTATGTTTGTCTTTCTAGGCCTTGGTCTTAACTATATGGTAAAACATTATAAAAAAGATGAAATGAATGTTAAAGCCCAGTTTGATGTAGTTACTCCAAGTACAGCTTATATTGATAAATTAGAACAACCTAGTCCTAATGAAGAGATAACATTAGATACCTTGCCCGATGTTAGTGCTACTTTAAATGATATCGATTTTAAAACAATGAAAAAACTCTTTCAAACTACAAAAAAAAGCATATTGATTATTAAAAAAGATAATTGTTCTTATTGTGAAGAATTTCTTCCTGAAGCTTCTAAAGCTTTAGAAGAAATGGATGTCGTAGCATACACTCTTAATCTTACTAATCTAACTTTAAACGAATCTAAATCTTTACTAAAATATATCTATTTTGAAGGAACACCAACTACATTTATTATTGATCAAGGTAAAGTAAGTCATGTTTTTAATGGCGCTACAGATAAAGAAACCTTACAAGCATTCATTGATTTATATTATGTGAGATAAGTTAAACTTGTCTCTTTTTTGATATTATTTTTTTAAGTTAATAATGTGAGTAGATGGTTCATCAATATGAAAATTTGTTAGATAAAACTCTAAATAAAAATGCAAAACTCTGCACAATTCTGCAGAGAAAAATAAAATACCTTGTTAAAATGTATGAAAACAAGAAAAGGTAATCGATTATAAGCTGAAAAATACCCCAAAGATGCTCTGATACTCATAAAAATAAATATACAAAAAGTCTTAAATATGCTATAGTATACGTTAAAAGAAAGCGGGATAGTTATGCTAATAAAAGAGGTTAGAAAAGAAAAAGCAGATTATATAAAAGTATGGGATATGAAAAAATTAACCAAGGAAGAGGCTAAAATACTGAAGTCTTTTACTCAAGCAATAGTGTATGAACTAAAAGACACTAATTTTTTCTTTGGCAATTATAAAGATAATGCTATTTGTTTAACTAAAAATAATAATTATTACGAAGTATGCTTTGGCTTCGATAAATATCGCCACTATGTACAAGTATATAATAATATTTTTGAAGCCTGCTTCAAAGCCCTAGAACTATCCTTAATAAGCCGTGTAGAAGATGACGAGATTAAACAGATTACTAAACGTGCCTTAACTAGAAAGAAAAATCATGAAGACTAATATTTTAATGGAAGAACATGCTCCAACAATTTCCCAAGACGAGCAAATAAAGTACCTAAAACTAGCTCAACAAAATAACAAAGAAGCTCAAGAAATCTTAATCAAAAGCAATATCAAATTAATAATGCACAGCTTAAATAAGAAAACACTTTCTAAGAACTATGAGTACGAAGACTTAGTATCTATTGGTGCCATCGGCTTATACAAAGCTATCATAACCTTCGATATAACAAGTAACATTAAATTTAGCACCTATGCCATAAAATGTATCGATAACAGCATCTATAATCACTTTAAAAGCAGTACCAAAAGTGTAACTCCGAGTATTTTCTTAGATGCTCCTGTAGAAGATACTTCCTATAAAACCTTAAAAGATATAATGCCTGATGATACTAACATAATATTTGATTACGAACTAAAAGAAGAATATCAAATTATTAATAAACTTGTACCTAAATTAAATAAAAATGAACAATACGTAATAAATCATTTTTATGGTTTTAAAGGCTTTCAAATGCTAACTCAAAAAGAAATAGCCCAAAAATTAAATGTTTCACCCCAAAGAATAACCCGAATCTTATCAACTGCCTTAAGAAAACTTCGCAATTACCTCTACCAAGAATACACCTTAGATACAAACAAAATAGAAGTAGTAACTAAAAAACGTACTAAAAAAACAAAATTGTCAGTAACCAAAAATTTTGATATTCTATAAAAGAAAGAAGGACTTATAATATGCAATATATAAAAATTAAAAACGCTAGTAACATCATTACTAAATCACCATACTTAGTAACCAACCCTGAAGAAAATAAAAATAAATGGTCTAAAGTATTTAACAACAATAAACCTATCTGTATCGAAATTGGTATGGGTAGGGGAGATTTCATAATTGGTATGGCCAAAAAATACCCTAATATCAATTTTATTGGTATTGAAATAAATGAATCCCAAATGGTTAACGCTGTTAAATTACTTGAAGGTCAAAAACTTTCTAACTTAAAACTAATCTGTATGGACGCTACTAACTTAGCGGATGTCTTTGGTAAAGAAATAGATACTATTTATCTAACATTTCCTGAACCATGGCCTAAGAAAAAAGATATTCGCCGTCGTCTAACTCATGAAGTTTATCTAAGAATCTATGATCGAATATTTAAGAAAAATAAACACATTATCTTAAAAACCGACAATAAAGGATACTTTGCCCATTCCTTAGAATACTTATCTCAATACTGGTATTCCTTCGAACGTGTAAGCCTTGATTTACATCATGATGAAGATCCAATTGAAAATGTTTTAACTAACTATGAAAAACAATATATCAAAGAAAATCGACCTATTTATTATGTTGATGCAAGATTTGATAATTAAGCCATACTTCGACAAAGAATGACACCTCAGTAGTGTTATTCTTTTTTTGGAGATGAATTTATATGAAAAAAACGTTATTTTTTATTTTAAGCTTACTATGCAATATTAACCTTGTAAGTGCTAAAGAAAAGGGCAAACTTGATATCTACTATATCAATACCTTTGGTGATTTTCTAAGTGAAAAAGTTACTATTGAAGATGAAATAGGAACCTCTTTTAACATAAGCCCTATAGAAATAGAAGGCTACTCTCTAGTCCGTGTTGATGGTACCGAATCTGGAATTTTCCAAGAAAACCCCCAAGAACTATATTACATGTATGATTTAAATGAATATCTACAAGCTGATAATGTTCTAACTGGTATTGAAAAATTTCCTGACTTTAATCTTTATACCCTAGGTTTTCTAGTACTTATTTTAATTATTCTAAGGACTATCTTATGAAAAAGAAAATAACTATCTTACTAATTCTTCTTGATATAATTCTTATTTTAATAAATGTCGCTAGTATAGGTGTAAGCTACCAAGACAATAAAAAATATCTTTCTAGTATTGAAGTAGTCTATGATAATAATTTAAACAGTACAAACTCTAAACTTAATGATATCGTTGGAACCATAAATCTTTCTAAAAGCTATTACTTAGTTCAAGGTCATGATAATACTTTTTATCAAAACCATGGCCCTAATAAAGAAGAAAATAATTATGGTTCCATTTTTGTTGATTATCGTTGTAACTTATTAGAAGATGATGCCTGTTATATCTATTCTCATAGTTCTAACTCTTATGATTTACCCTTTAACGAACTTTTAAAATACCAGGATATTAATTATTTTAATACCCATAAATACATCAAGATATCATATTTTAATCATGAACTTTTATACGAAGTAGTGGCCATAACTTCAAACTATGAAGACTACCAAGGACCATATTTATACCTTCAAACTTGTAAGTTAGATAAAACTGGACTGATTATTTTAGTCCTAAAAAGACTTAAGTAATTGTACTTCTAATATTTTTTTGCTATACTATTAGTGTTAGGTAGGTAATATTATGATAACTGATTTAAATCCCAATAGAGGTAAAAATCCCGATGAAACATATGGTAAAAGAGCTTATGATGTTCATACAGCAGCCTTTTTAGCTGAAAATAGTGTTAAAAGCAACGGGGCCCAAACTATTCACAACGTTCGTCCTCAAAGAAAGCAACTAAAACTAGGAGACTATATAGTAATAGGTTTAACTGGCCTTGGAGCAATAGCAATCCTAGGCATAACATTCAAAGACGTCATTATAAGAAAAATTGAATTAAACAAAGCAAACCGCTATATGCATGAAGAAATGATTGACGTCTTAGAAGAAAATGCCTGTGGCTTAATCGCTACCCCTAAATCAATCGGCATCACATCAACTGAAAAAGAAATCTTAGACGGCGTTGCTCAAAGTTTAGAAGATAGAGGTTTCACCGAAGACGAAATGTATTATGCGATATACGCAACCTGTGGAGAAGAAGATTTAGCAAAAATGGTTTGCAATGGTGGCTATGACGGCATTAGAGGATACATGGAAGATAAACATTTTATTCAAGATTATCACGCATCTTACAACATGTTTGAAAATAACGTTGAAGTAGGCTATGTTGAAAACGTCAATAAATTAAAGAATGAAAAGTTAGAAAATCAAAGTACCCTAAGTACGGAAGAAAGTGGCAGGGCCTTATAATGATTAACGCTGAATTTTACCCTATAGACCATAAAATATATCTAGTCTTACAACGCCGAAATTACAATAATGTAAGCTATGTCTTTCTAGGTAATGAAATGGATAACACTGACTTCATGATTAGAAAAGAAATTAATGGTAATCTAGAACCATTAGAAACCATGGATGAATTATATGAAATAGCACCTTTATTTATAAATTAGGGTGCTTTTTTCCTGTACTTTTGCTATAATCTTAATTAGAGAGGAGTTTATATTTTATATGAAATTTACAAATTTAGAAGTTAGAAATGTTAAAACAAAACATCGCAATAACGTTCTAATTAGTATCTTTATACTTATTCTAGGACTAGCTATATTATTTTGGGGGATTATTAAAGAAGAAAGAGCCTATGAACAAGCTCTAGATATGAATACTATAATTGAAAATAGTAATGACAAAGAAGGAAAAATTACTTATATTAATGTTCAAAGTAAGCCATATTTATTCGCTGTAAGCTCTGATACAACGGATGCTTATTATATTGTAAGTGATGATAAATACATGTATATTGCTTACTTAAGTAAAGATACTTTCAATAAGTTAAATGTTGATAGTATTGAATCCGCCCCAATAAGATTAGAAGGAATTACCAAAAATATTACTAGTGATATCAAATCCCTTGCTTTAGATACTATAAACGAATATCGTACTGATGATAATAAAATTGCTACTAACGACTTTGCTTCTTACTTTGGTACTATCTATTTAGACGCTGTTAATAATGATACTATGCCTTTACTTCAAATAATTATAGGACTTTCCTTTACTTTAGTAGGGCTTATTATGACTATTATATGTCTAATTAAAAGTATTAGATTTAATCTTGCTCTAAAAAGACTATCTAGTGACGAAATATCTCTATTAGATAATGAAATGAACTCTAAAGAATCATTTTTCTATGAACGTGCTAATCTTTATTTAACACCTGATTATTGTATTAACTTAGATGGTACTTTTAAAGCCATAAAATATAGTGATATTATTTGGATGTATTCTATTACTCAAAGAGTTAATTTTATTAAAATATCTAACAGTATTATGATAGCAACCCTAACTAAGAAATATAATATTGCATCCCTAGATACTATAACTCGTGCTAGTAAAGAAGTATACGAAGAAATATATAAAACAATTCTAAGTAAAAATGCCAATATGTTAGTAGGATACTCCAAGTCATCAATCAAAAAATATAAAGAAATAACTAAGGAAAATGCCTAAATACCTGTAAAGAGTTGTAAAACTATAGTCAAAATAGACATGACATTTTACATAAAAGCTAAGAAATTATGAAAATTCTTAGTTTTTTCTTGATTTTAAAAGCAAAGATATGCTAACCTTTAATATGTAAGGACAATAAGCCTTATACCCAAATTATTTTATTAAATAGAGAGAGGATGTATTAATTATGGGAAAAACTGAATTAGTTGAATTAATTGCTGCTAAAGCTGGATTAACAAAAGCTGACGCTGCTAGAGCATTAGATGCTTGCTTAGAAGGAATTGTTGAAGGACTTAAAAAAGAAGGAAAAGTTTCATTAGTAGGATTTGGAACATTCTCAGCTAAAGAAAGAGCTGCTAGAGAAGGTATCAACCCATTAACTAAAGAACCATTAAAAATTCCTGCTAAAACTGTTGCTTCATTCAAAGCTGGAAGCAAACTAAAAGACGCTTTAAACTAATAAAAGTGTAAACTAAGATGCCAAGTTGCATCTTTTTTTGCACTTTTTTTAAAAAAGTTGTTAGAAAAAAAAGAAAATCAAGGATCTACCGGTAATATATATAATTGAGAGGAGGTAAAAAATCCACCGTTGCTTCATCTTAAAAGAATAATCATGGGTTAGTAAAAATAAAACGAACGAACGTATCAAAAAATCTTGACACCCAAAAATTTGTTTGGTACAATCTAGTAGTAAGTAGGAGGTTATCATGAAAATTACAAAAGAAGAAAAGGATAAAGATAAGGCGTTGGAACAAGTACTAGCCGATATTGAAAAACAATTCGGTAAAGGTGCTATTATGAAACTAGGTGGTGAAGAACACCTAAATATTGAAGTTACTCCTAGTGGCTCATTATCATTAGATATAGCTTTAGGAGTAGGTGGATACCCTAAAGGAAGAATAATTGAAATCTATGGCCCTGAATCAAGTGGTAAAACAACCTTTGCCCTTCAAGCAATTGCTGAAGTACAAAAACGTGGTGGACGTGCAGCTTTTATTGATGCTGAACATGCTCTAGACCCAGTATATGCAAAAAACCTAGGCGTTAACATTAATGAATTACTATTAAGTCAACCAGATACGGGTGAACAAGCCCTAGAAATCTGTGAAGCTTTAGTCCGTAGTGAAGCTGTTAATATCGTTGTTATTGACTCCGTAGCGGCTCTTGTACCTCAAGCAGAAATCGAAGGCGAAATGGGAGATTCACATGTAGGGTTACAAGCTAGACTTATGTCCCAGGCTTTAAGAAAACTATCAGGAACTATCAACAAAACCAAAACTACCGCAATATTTATTAACCAATTAAGAGAAAAAGTAGGCGTTATGTTTGGAAACCCTGAAACAACCCCTGGTGGTAGGGCTTTAAAATTCTATTCGAGCATTCGCCTAGATATTAGAAGAGCTGAACAAATTAAAGACGGCGATAAAATTGTTGGTAATCGCACTAACATCAAAGTTGTTAAAAACAAAGTGGCACCACCATTTAAAACCGCATCAGTTGATATTATGTATGGTAGTGGAATCTCACATGAAGGCGAATTAGTTGACTTAGCAAGCGATATCGATATTATCGAAAAAAGTGGCGCATGGTACTCATATAATGGAGAAAAAATTGGCCAAGGTAAAGAAAATGCTAAAGCTTACCTAAGAAACAACCCAGAGTTTGCTAAACAAATTGAAGAACAAATAAGAGAACATTATAATTTCAATGATGTCAAGGATAAGAAAAAAGAAAAAGAAACTAAAGAAAAATAGTTTCTTTTTCCTTAATTTATGCTAAAATAATCTAGTGTTAAGAAAAGGGGGAGATAAGTGTGTTAGTAGTTAAAAATAAAAAGAAAAAACACCACTATATTTTAGCCCTCATTTTATTTTTCATTATTATTCTAATTTCTTTTGGTATTTTTGCTTGGGCTTATATAGTCTACAACGCCCCAAACTTTAATAAAGAAAACTTATATAATAAAGAATCAACCATCATTCTTTCAAAAAATAACAATACCATTGCTCGTCTTGGTAATGAAAATAGAGAATTAATTACTTATAAAGACTTACCTCAAACTTTAATTGATGCCATAGTAGCCACCGAAGATGCGAGATTTTTTCAACATAATGGCTTTGATGCCATGCGCTTTTTAAAAGCCTCTATTGGTCAATTAAAAGGCGATACCACCGCTGGTGGTGCCTCGACCATAACCATGCAAATATCAAAAAATGCCTATACTTCTAACGAATCTAATGGTATTGAAGGCATCATTCGTAAATTTACAGACATCTACATATCTATGTTTAAGTTAGAAAGGACTTACTCTAAAGAAGAACTCTTAGAATTCTATGTTAATTTTCCATATCTTGGTTCTAACTGTTATGGAGTTGAAACGGCTTCTCTAAATTACTTTGGTAAACACGTTAACGACTTAACCTTATCTGAATCAGCCCTAATTGCTGGGTTATTTAATGCTCCATCAGACTATGATCCTAGGCAAAACCCAGAAAATGCTACCAAACGTCGAAATGAAGTATTAAAATTAATGTATAAACATGGTTATATTACCGAAACTCAATTTAATGATGAACTAGATATTTCCCTGGATTCTTTATTAATTAAAAAGCCTGATACCAATACTAAGTATCAAGGTTTTATCGATACCGTTGTCGAAGAGGTAATTAAAGATACAGGGCTTAATCCTTATACTGTACCTATGGTTATAAAAACCACTTTAGATGAAAATGTTCAAGACGCTATCGATAATGTTATGAATAATAAGAAAAACTTTAAAGATGATATTATTCAGGCTGGGCTTGCCATTACAAGTACAGATGATGGTAGTATTCTAGGTATCGGAGCTGGACGTAAACGTACAGGTGCTAGACAATATAACTATGCTACCATGGCCCACCGTCAACCTGGTTCGGCCATAAAACCCTTTATGGATTATGGCCCATACTTTGAATACACCGATGCCACTCCAAACACCCTCATTCTAGATGCTCCATACACTTATACTAATGGTACCAATATCTTTAATGCTGCTCGTGATTACAAAGGCTTTATAACCGCTAAACAAGCCCTAGCTGAATCCCGTAACATCCCCGCTTTAAAAGTGTTTCAAAGTGTTGATAGACAAAAAATTGCTAATTATGTCCATTCCTTTGGTATCGACTATGGCCAAAACCTTTATGAATCCGCATCTATTGGGGCCTTTGATGGTGTAACGGCCTTAGAAATGTCAGCAGCCTATGGTGCCTATGCAAGGGGAGGCTATTATATCGAACCATATTCCTATACCCAAATTACTTACCGAGATAACGGAGAAATATACGTTAAAGCAACCAAAAAAACTAAAGTGTGTAGTAAAAAAACTGCTAAATACATTAATGACATCTTAGTAAGCGCTGCTAGTGAATACCACAACCTAGGTACCTTAGAGATTGGATCTACCCAAGCGGCTGCTAAAACAGGAACCACAACAATTGATAGCAAAATAATCAAAGCTCTTGACTTAAACGAATCAGCTATTATGGACTCTTGGGCTTGCATCTATACTAGAGAATACAGCATTGGTCTATGGTACGGATATGATACCATAACTCAAAGCAACTACATGGTGCCCCTAGATGGAACATTGGGCCGTCGTCGGATCATAAAAAAGCTCGTTAAAAAACTATTTATGACTAACTCCAACCTCATAACTAGCGACGAGGCCTATACTTTAGACGATTAAACAAGTTACAACCCAACTTGTTTTTAAATGCCTTAAAAAATTTCCCATTGCTAAATTAAGAAAAGTTCTTTATAATAAAATTATAGATGCAAATCTATAAGAAAAGGAGATAATTATGGTATATGGTACAGAACCCATAAATTTTCCCATTATTATTGCACTTATCTTTGGAACTTTTTTAGGAATACTTATAGTAATGATTATAAATATGCTTAAGAAAAAAAGGCTAGAAGAAAAAGCTAGTAAATTAATTAATGACGCTATTCGCGATGCAGAAAAAAGAAAACGCGATAGCATGATGGAACTTAAAGAAGAATCTTATCGTCTTAAACAGGAAACCGATAGAGAAGTTAAAGAACGTAAACAAGAATTAAAAGAACAAGAAGAAAGATTACTTCAAAGAGAATCCAGTCTTGATAAAAGAGAAGAACTCCTTCAAGCAAGATCCAATAACCTTGATAAAAAAGATGATGATTTATTAGCTAAACAAAAAAAGTTACAAGAAAAAGACATGAAAATGGAGGAAATATTAAAAAGCGAATTAGAACGCTTAGAAGAAATAAGTAAATTCAGTAAAGAAAAAGCTCATGACGAAATCATGAAACGTGTTGGTAACGACATGGCTTTAGAAATTGCTGATTATATTAAAACAGAGGAAGCTGAAGCAAAATTAGTTGCTCATGAAAAAGCTAAAAACTTAATAGTTAATGCTATGCAAAGATACGCTAATGATGTAACTAGTGAACAAACCACTAGTACAATTAACTTACCTAATGATGAAATGAAAGGAAGGCTAATTGGTAGGGAAGGAAGAAATATTAGAACGATTGAATCAGTTACTGGTGTTGATTTGATTATTGACGACACCCCTGAAGCTATTGTTGTGTCCTCGTTTGATCCATTGCGTCGTGAAATAGCTAAAATTACGATTGAAACTTTAATTAAAGATGGTCGTATTCATCCAGCTAGAATTGAAGAATTATACGAAAAAGTATGTAACGATATGAATACGAAAATTACGGAAATAGGTAATAATGCCATCTATGAACTAGGACTTACTAAAGTTGATCCTGAATTAGTAAACCTAATTGGTAAATTAAACTTTAGAACTAGTTATGGTCAAAATGCCCTAAAACATTCCATCGAAGTTGGCCATTTATGTGGCCTTATGGCTGCAGAACTTGGTGAAAACGTTATGCTTGCCCGTCGGGCAGGATTGCTTCATGATATTGGTAAAGCCATAGATTACGAGATTGAAGGCTCTCACGTTGAACTTGGTGTTAAAATAGCTAAAAAATACCATGAAGATAAAACCGTTATTAATGCCATCGCCTCTCACCATGGAGATACCGCACAAGAAAGCATTATTGCCGTTTTAGTTCAAGTAGCGGATACCTTATCAGCAGCTCGTCCTGGTGCTCGTAATGATTCATTAGAAAATTACGTTAAACGTCTAGAACAACTAGAAGCCATTGGTAATTCTTTTGAAGGTGTTGAAAAAACATATGCAATGCAAGCGGGAAGAGAAGTTAGAGTTATGGTTAAACCAGACGAAGTTACAGATGCTAAATCATTTAAAATTGCCCGTGATATGAAAGAAAAAATTGAAACTGAAATGCAATATCCTGGCACCATTAAAATTACAGTTATAAGAGAAACTAGAGCCCAAGAAGAAGCAAAATAGTTTCTTTTTTTCTTGGTATATTGTATAATAAATTTGTGAGGTAACTATGAAAAAAGGAATTCTAAGAATACTACTTTTAATTATTGGACTAATACTTTTAATAAGTGCTTATGCCCTAAATAAATATAACTTACTAAGAACAGTCCTGCTCTTACTAGGTCTAATTTTACTAATTATCCAAAGCGTTTTAGAACGCAATCATAAATTTATCTTTGCTATTTTATTTACTTTAATCTATCTTGGTTTTGCCATAGCTATTGATTACATCGTTGTAAAAACTTTCCATAAAACACCCGTTCTAACCATTAATATCATGACTACCGATAATGTTAAAATATATAATTCCCTTGGTTACCGCGTTTGGCAATGTGATACCTCTAAAGAAGAATATATCGTTGATCCTCTAAATAAACTAGGATACTTTTGTAGTACAGATAATATGAATACCATTAATATCAATGTTATATCTAAAGAACTAGTCAATAACTTTAAAAAATATCAAAATACTTTTATCAAACTAGATGGTAAAGTAAGTAGTATAATTGGTAACGAATACTTTACTTTAAATCCTTATACAATAGATAATAATCTAAATAACCAAGTAATTTTCCAAGAGAATTTAACCCTTCAAGTATATAATAACGACTTATCTAAAAACATCAGTGAGTACAAAGTTTATGATAATATAACATTCATTGGTCGCATTAACTCTATTGAAGAGCATAATAGTAAGTACACCATTAAAATAACCGATACTTTAATTAATAATAAAGACAAAAAAGATTTTACTATTGATGTATCTTTAAATAATGCTTGCAACCTAGATAAACAATATCTTACTAAGATTGATAGTGATACTATATATACTAGTTGTATAAAAAATATCTTAATTAATTATGATAATGATTCATCTTATGAATTACTTTATGCTTTGGAAAATGGTAATATTACTTGGAATGATTTTCTATCTAAAGCTAGTAACTATGAAACTTTAACGCAATATAGTAAATTTACTTTTTCTAAGTTCGATGTTATAAAATGTAATAACAACGACTTTATAATTAGTAATAAAAATAGTAATCTAGATAATATTTGTACCATGTCTACTGATACCGGTTCAGTTTAGTCCATACTTTTACTAGAACCAATTGACATCAGTACTCCGCATCGGTATAATAAAAGTATCTTTTAAAAATACATGGAGGATTTGAATGAAAAAGAATTTTATCGGCATCTTTTTTGCCATCGTAGCCATAATAGCAGTGGTTCTAATTGTGTTAATGCTAAATTATAAGAAAGGAATAAGCAAACCAGAAGTTAGTGATGCGGCTAGATTTAAAGATGAATATGTATCTTTAAATGATCAAACTAACAGTAGTAATAAAACTTATCCCCAAGTAACTATCAGTGATAATAACAAGTTTCATTATGCTAATGAAACAGAAATCTTAGATATTTTAAATGGTCAAACTGGCGTTATCTATTTTGGCTTTCCAACTTGCCCTTGGTGCCGTAATATAATCTCTTTATTAGATGAAGTATCATTATCTTATTCTACTGATAAAATATATTATTTTAATATAAATGGTTTACCTTTGACTAAAAAAGATGCTGTAATTGTAGAAACTGAGCGTGGAGAACAATATGGTATTGTTAAGACTAGTGTAATTAATATAGATAAATCATTACTTCAAAGTGAAGTAAAAAATGTTTTAAGAAAAGCAAATAATGAAGATGAAAAACAAAATAATATAAATTTAAAAGATTCTGTTAAGGCAATGGAAGATTGTGAGAAAATAAAAGATGAATTAGGTTTAGATATGAAAATTTTATCCGCATCTTTTACATTTGATAGAAAGCAACTTTTATTTAACTTTTTAGCAGATGATAGAGTCGATTTTCGTGAACTAGCAAAAAGACTTGCAAGTATATATAAAACAAGAATAGAACTTCGTCAAATAGGTGTTCGTGATAAAGCAAAAGAAATTGGTGGTTACGGTCAATGCGGTAGAAAGCTTTGTTGTCATGGCTTTTTAGATAATTTAAATGGTGTTTCAATAAATATGGCTAAAAATCAAAATCTAGCATTAAATCCTGAAAAAATAAACGGTGTTTGTGGAAGACTTATGTGTTGCCTAGCTTATGAAAATGAATCTTATTTTGAGTATAAAAAAGATTTGCCAAGAGTGGGTGAAGTTATAAAAACAAAAGAAGGAACTGGTAAAGTAATATACGTTGATTTATTTGCTAAAAAATATAAAATTGAAACTGAAGAAGGGCAAATAATAGATATTGAAAAATAAGAGGTGAGTTATTTTGAAACTAATCGTTGGGCTTGGAAATCCAGGTAAAGAATATGAAAATACAAGGCATAATATTGGTTTTATGGTAATAGATAATTATTTAAAAAATGAAAAGTTTAAAACTAAATTTAATGGAATGTATCTAAAGAAAGTTATAAATAATGAAGAAGTTATATTTTTAAAACCTTTATCATATATGAATTTATCTGGGGAAGTTGTTAAAAAATATGTTAATTATTTTAAAATTAATCTAAGTGATTTATTAATAATAAGTGATGATCTTGATATGCCTTGTTTTAAAATAAAACTAAAATATAAAGGTTCAAGTGGTGGTCATAACGGACTTAAAAATATAATTCAAAATATAAATACTGAAGAATTTAAAAGATTAAAAATAGGTATTTCTAATAATTTAAATATTGATACAAAATCTTATGTTTTAAGTAAATTTAATCAAGAAGAACTAGAAAAGTTACATAAAAAATTTGAAATAACGAATAATATAATTAATGATTTTATAAATTTAGATTTTGAAAAAGTAATGAGTAAATATAATGAATCGAGATGATGTTATGAAT
>ERZ779869.1030-NODE-1030-length-27763-cov-7.000000_pt1 | contig 27763 bp, 24 predicted proteins | sample MGYA00511557_ERZ779869 | MGnify/ENA primary metagenome ERZ779869 (study PRJEB29588, sample SAMEA2154620) | human gut metagenome | biome: human gut; feature: human-associated habitat; material: faeces | place: Denmark | collected 2008/2010 ... | reverse complement strand
TCGGGCCGGGTGTCCATGATCAGCCGGATTTCATTGGCGTCCAGCGCCCGGCGGAAGAGTTTGAATTCATCGACGGCGCCGTCGAACCAGCTTTTTCCGGCGGCGTAGGAGCAGCCGATCCGGATGCCGCGCTGAACCGGTCCGGCCTCCTCGACCTTCTCGGCGCGGGTGTTTTTTGCGGCGACGCCGTTCACGTAGACCGTGATCTCGCCGCCGCGGTTGGCGATCGCAACGTGGGTCCAGGTATTCGCCGGGAACAGATTGCCGTAGATGCCGGAGGTCGCCGGCTTCTTCTTGTCCGCGCCGAACCGGCTGACGTCAAAGCGCCCCCAGGGGATGAAACCGGCTGTGATGTCGCCATCCCCCCAGCCGCCGGAGGCGTAGGTGCGCAGCAGCGTGCGCGACCGCCCCTTGCCGTTCGAAACCGCGTTGCCGGCCGCGTCCGGTTTGACGTACATGGCGATGGTCCAGTCCGAGCCGGAATGCAGCGGGATTCCGGGGGCGTAAGTCAGTTCGGAGGCTTTTCCCCCCTGCTGTTCGGTGAAATAGAACGCCTGCCCGGAACGCCCCGGAACCGTTTGCAGATTCTCCGCCTTCAGCAGTTTTGCCCCCTCGCGGGCGACGGTCGGCGAGGGGCCGCCGTCGAAATCGGCGTAAAGAACAAGTTCGCGGTTCTCGTCGAAACCGGGCGAGGCGGCGCCGAGCGAGGCGGCGGCGAAGGCGAGCGGAAGCAGCAGCTTTCTTGCAATGGCCATCTTTCGAATCCTTGTTGTTCCAGAGTGGAATTGTCATGCAACCGTTTCACAAAGGAAAATATCGGTCGAAACCGGATTTGTCAAGAGGGGCTTCCGGATCTTGGCGCCCTTCCTGCGGAAAAAGAGGAAAAAAACTCTTTCCGGACCGGTTCCGCTGGATTTTTACCTTCCGTGCGTGTATCTTAGAAAGATTCCTCAACCGAACAATCGAAACCGACAGGAACTCCAGCTATGAAACTGATCGATCGCGAACGAATCGCCTCCCTGCTCCAGGAGGCGCGGACGGCGCCCCGCCGCCGCACCCATTACAATCTGCACGCCTCCACCGACGAACCGATCAACCGGCTGGTGGTTGCGGCCTCTCCGGAAACCGTGGTGGCCCCGCACCGCCACCTCGACAAATTCGAGCTTTTCACGATTCTTGCGGGAAAACTGACCGTTTACACCTACGACGACGCCGGCGAAGTGGTTGCCGCCTACCGGCTGGGCGAAGAGGTTTCCGCCGTCGAAATTCCGGCCGGGGTCTGGCACAACTTTGTCGCGGAGACCCCCTGCGCCGCGCTCGAAGTCAAGCCGGGACCCTACGCGCCGCTCACCCCGGAAGAGAGCGCGCCGTTTCCGGGCCGCCGGCCGGAATCCTGCTGATGGGGCGGGTTTTCCGCTTGAAAAAGCGGGGATTCCAGTGTATATTACCTGATTCATTTGTAAAATTCTGAATTCCGAAGGAGAGTCCAACAATGTTTAGTCCGTCCGACTTGAAAAAGGGTCTGAAGGTTCAGATCGACGGTGCGCCGTGGCTGATCACCGAGTTCGATTTCTGCAAACCCGGCAAGGGCACCGCGCTCTACCGCTGCCGCATGAAGAACATGATCAACGGCGCCGGCATGGAGAAAACCTACCGCCCCACCGACAAGATTGAGAAGCCGGATCTCGAAGAGCGCGAGATGTACTATTCCTACTTCGACGGTCACCACTACATCTTCAGCGATCCGAACACCTACGAGGAGATGGCGGTTTCCGCTGAAACGCTCGGCAATCAGGTTTATTTCCTGATCGAGGAGAGCCTCTGCAACTTCGTGCTCTTCAACGGCGAACCGATCGAGATCACGCTGCCGACCTTTATCGAGAAGGAGATCGTCGAGACCGAGCCGGGCGTCCGCGGGGATACCGCGACCAATGTGACCAAGCCGGCCAAGCTCGACAACGGCTATGAGATCCAGGTGCCGCTCTTCATCAACCAGGGCGACATCGTCAAGATCGACACCCGCACCGGCGCCTACGCCGAACGCGTCAGCAAGGGGCAGAACTGAGTTCTCTCCCGTCCGGGGCCGCGGAAAACGGAGTTTGCCGGGAAGTCGCGAAGCGGGTTCACCCCCGGGAAAAAAGAGGAAGGGTGCGGTGGCGCCTTTCCTCTTTTCTCTGTTTCGGTTGCACGCATACTGTTTCAGCAGGGAGAAGGATGATGGAACTGCACAAGTATCGGAATCTGCTGTTGCGTTCGCGCTTATTCCGTTCGATTCGTGAATTTTTTTACCGGAATGAATTTGTCGAGGTGGAAACCCCGGTCAAGATCGCCGCTCCTGCTCCGGAGGAGTACATCGAATCGGTTCGTTCCGAGTCGGAGTTCCTGCGCACCAGTCCTGAACTGGCGATGAAGGTGCTGCTTTCGGAGGGGATGAACCGGATCTTCCAGATCGGAAGCTGCTTCCGGGCCAACGAGTCAGGACGCCGCCACCGTGAGGAGTTCACCATGCTCGAATTCTACGCGGTCGGCATGGAGTACCGGGAGCAGGCCCGCTTCACCGCCGCTTTTATCCGCAATGCCGCGGAAGAACTTTTTCAGCGGCGGACGATCCGCTACCGGGACACCGAAATCGACCTCGGCCGTTTCGAATTCGTGACGGTGGACGAGGCGTTCCGCCGTTTTGCCGGCATCTCCGCCGCCGAGGCCGCCCGGCTCGACCGCTTCGATGAAATCATGGTCACGAAAATCGAGCCGAATCTCGGTCGGGACCGGTTGACCTTCCTCTGCGACTATCCGGCCGACCGCGCGTCACTGGCCCGGCTCCGGGAGGACGATCCCTCCGTCGCGGAACGGTGGGAACTCTACATCGCAGGACTTGAACTTGCCAACGCCTTCGGGGAGTTGACCGATCCGGTCGAACAGAAGGCCCGGTTCCGCGCCGCGCTGGAATTCCGCGCCCGCGCCGGCATGCATCCGTATCCGGAAGCGACCGAATTCTTCGCCGCCCTCGACGCCGGACTGCCGCAAAGTTCCGGCTGCGCCATGGGGCTGGACCGGCTCTGCATGATTTTCTGCGACACCGATGACATCGGAGACGTCCGCGCCTGAAAACTCCCTCCGGCATTCCTTCCCGCGGCCTTGAAAAAAAGCATGAAAAACCGCCGTTCCCCCTTCCGATCAGGAGGAACGGCGGCGGAAACCGGGGGATCAGCCCAGAAGCGCCTGTGCCCCGCGCAGCCGCCGGAGCGACTCCGTTTTGCCGAGAATCATCATGATTTCGGCGGGGCCGCCCGGTGTCACGGCAAGACCGGAAACCGCGATCCGGACCGCCCACATCGGCTGCCCGAGCTTGACGCCGGTTTCGTTCGCGTAGGCGGTCATGATCTCATTCAGAGAATCGATGTTCCATGCCTCCAGCGCTTCGAATTTCGGCAGGAGCGCCGCAAGGGTCGCCGCTGCGGTTTCAGGCGTGGATTTGCTCTTCTTGTTGCAGAATAGTTCGGTCGAATATTCCGGCTGTTCCAGCAGGAATCCGATCTTCTCCGGAATTTCGGTGAATTTGAGGATCCGCTGCTGGAGGAGCGGTGCAATCAGCGGCCACTGTCCGGCCAGCGCGGTTCCTTCAAGCCCGGAGAAGGGATAGCTGCGCTGCGCGAACTCCTCCGGAGAGAGGGCTTTCAGATATTCGCCGTTCATCCAGCTGAACTTGTCGTAGTCGAACACCGCCGAGGACTTGTTCAATCCGTGGATGTTGAAAATCTTCTCCAGTTCGGCCAGCGGGAAGATTTCGCGGTCGTTCTTGGGCGACCAGCCGAGCAGAGCGACGTAGTTGACCACCGCCTCGGGCAGATACCCCTCCGCGACCAGTCCTTCGAAACTGACCGAACCGTGCCGCTTGGAGAGCTTCGAAACGTTCCCTTCGGCATCCTTGCCCATGATCAGCGGCAGGTGGACATACTGCGGAATCTCCCAGCCGAACGCCTTGTAGAGCAGATTGTATTTCGGGGTGGAGGAGAGGTATTCGCAACCGCGCACCACATGGGTGATCCCCATGAGGTGGTCGTCGACCACGTTGGCGAAGTTGTAGGTCGGCATGCCGTCGCTCTTGAGCAGGATCTGATCGTCAAGAACTTTGTTTTCGATGGTAATTTCGCCGTAGACAAGGTCGGTGTAGGTGGTGCTGCCTTCCCGGTCGATCTTCTGCCGGATCACATGGGGTCTGCCCTCGGCCAGATAAGCGGCGACGACGGCGGGATCGAGGCGGCGGCAGCGGCCGTCGTAACCGGAACCGGCGGACTCGTCGCCGTCACCCTCCTCCTTCTCGTTTTTTTCGCAGAAGCAGTAGTAGGCGGAACCGTTGCGGACAAGCTCCTCGGCATATTTCCGGTAGATGTCGCGCCGTTCGCTCTGGATGTAGGGCCCGCAGGGACCGCCGACATCCGGCCCCTCGTCGTGGGAGAGGCCGGCGGCCTTGAGCGTATCGTAAATGACCTGGACGGCGCCGTCGACATAGCGGTTCTGGTCGGTATCCTCGATGCGCAGGATGAATTTTCCCCCCTGCGAACGGGCCAGCAGATAGGCGTAAAGGGCGGTCCGGAGGTTTCCGACGTGCATGTAACCGGTCGGACTCGGCGCAAACCGGGTTCTCACGCAATTTTGATTATCACTCATGGTTGGGTTCCTTCTTGAGCAGTTGTGTATCATAATTAATGTACATCTTTGCCGGAGGAATGCAATAAACCGAGCGTGTTTTTTCAAAAAACGGAGTTTATTTCCTGAATTTTTTCGGAAATCGATTTGACTTTTCGGGAAGTGATCTTATATTGTAACTACGTCTTACGGGTCTCCATCGTCTAGTGGCCTAGGACACCGGGTTCTCATCCCGGCAACATGGGTTCGACTCCCATTGGAGATGCCAATTTTATTTTCCCCCTCAAACATTCTCGCGAGAATGCGTCTTTTTTCCCGCTACGGCATAATCTGGGGTCACATTTGGGGTCACATTTGGGGTCACAAATGCCCAGAGGAGGGAACCCATTCCGATGGTCACGTGTATAATGATGAAACGAGGGGTGCTGTATTTTCGGATGCGTCTGCCCAAAGCACTGGCTGATAGATGGCAAAAACGGGAAATTCGCCAGAAGATTCCCTCGCGCAGTTTGCAAAAAGTAGAGCAAGTCTGTAAATTGCTACGGGAACAACTGAAAGGATTCTTTACTGTGGCAGAGAAAACTAATTGGACCTATGAGCAGCTTCAGGAATTACTCAAAGCAGCGGTTCATCTGCATCTGGAAGTATTGGAAGCCGGAATTGACGACATGGTGCTTGATGGAAAAGATTCTTCAGCAGATATTGCCAGTTATCGAAAAGTTTTTGAAGATGATATTTCCAATATGCGTCAATTTCTCGTTCGCAAAGATGATTCCTACGCCGCCGATCAACTTCAGCTTACGGCGCAACGTAATTTCAACCGAAGTCTGGATGACATCTCCATTCTCGCACTGCATCAACTCGGCAAAGAATACTATACAATGCGGATCAAAATCGACAAAATCGGAATAGAGCATCTTAACGGCAACTATGATACGGAATTCGATCAACAACGAGGATTTGGTAGTCTTGTAACTCCGGAATCTTCCTCACAAATGGATATCAAACCGGAAAAACCTGCTCCAATCTATCTTCTGAAGGAGATGACCGAAGAATATATCGCCTACAAGAAGAGCAGCGGCAAATGGACAGCTAACACCGAAAATAATTGTCGTACCAGTCTCAATTTGCTTTGCGAATACTTTGGGAATGAGTGTCCGCTCCACACTATTACACGGGACCGGATGTATGAAATGCGGGAAAATGTTATTCGCCGTCTGCCCGTCCGGCGTAATACGGACTCTCGTTACCGTAACCTATCACTTCAACAGGCAATCAAGTTGGATACAGAAAAAAAGATTAGTATTGCAACAGTCAATGAATATCTGTTTGATTTCTCCTCTTTCTTCAAATGGTGCGTTTCCTATAAAGAGATTCTCCAGAAAAATCCAGTTATTGAATTAAAAATCGAAGATCCAGTTGCACCTGATGAAAAACGCTATCCATACTCTCAGAACGATATAGAGCGAATCTTTCGCCAGTTAAAAGAGCTTCAAGATGTTAACGACTATAAACAACTGGAACGAACCTGGACTATTCTTATTGCGATGTTTTCCGGCATGCGCCTGAATGAGATTTGTCAACTGTTTCTTGATGATATTGTGCAGACGGATGGAATTCCATACTTCAAACTTCCCGGTTCTCATCCAACGCAACGTGTAAAGAACGCTTATTCTAAAAGAGCAGTTCCGATTCATCCTGCGCTTTTGAATCATGGTTTCCTCGGTTACGTAATAAGTTTGCGCGGAAAGCCAGATAAAAATGGACTTGAACGATTGTTCCCCTCCTATACATGGAGTCCGCATTCCAGATACACAAAGAATTTTGAAAACTTTTTCAACAAGTTCAATCGGGAACACATTACGAAAGATACATTGAAGAGTTTTCACAGTTTCCGACATACAGTCAGTACCTATTTGGAAAATCAACCGAATGTCGAAACATTTCAAGTCAACCGTTTGCTTGGTCACAATTCGAAGACCACAACAGAGCAACGTTACGCCAAAAGTGATATTAAACGCCTGCGGGAAGTGCTCTCACTGCTCCAGTATAATTCTGATCCTTTTGAAATATTAGGCTGGCCTTGCCTGTCTGATCATGACGTTGCTGAACAAATCAAATTGCTTCCGGTATTAGAACGATTCTAAGGGTTAAAAAAAGAGGCTCCGGTTTTAATCGGAACCTCTTGCCGGATCAAGCCTCGCGACAACAGGGCTTGAAACCGGCACTGATGACGGAAGCCAACCAAAACAGACCGGCAAGCAGCATCAGACCGATACCGACCTCGAACAAAGAGGGCAGCAGAGCGATCAACAGCCATGCGGCGACGATGGCAAGGGCGGCAGTCAGGATTTCTTTCAGCATAGTTCGGGTTTCCTTTCGTGTGGTTGAAGATAAAACCGACGGCAGAGGAACTGCCGCCGGGGTACTTGGGTAGGCACCGTTCCGAGTGTACCAAGTTCGGAGCGGGAGCGGGTCTGTTTTGGTCGGACCGCAGTGTTCTTTACTAACCAATTGGCATATAGCGGGAAAATCTGACACTCTTCTCAAAAAATATCCATCTATTTCCTCCAGAGAATGGCTTCCCGTCCGTCAAGCCCGAACAGGCGGGTCAATCCCCGGTAACAGAGATCGGCGCGGGCGGGACTGTACTTCTTGGCGGTTTCGGTGAAGGCGTTCAACAAACTCCACCGGGTAGGCTCGGCGAACTCCTCGTGTTTCGGCTCCTTGAACTCTTTCCAGACGTTCAGGATGTCGCAGCTCGGAATCACCTGAATCTCGGCGGCCTTGACGATGGAAGCCCGTACCTCATCATCTCCGACCTCATCGATCTTCAGCCCTTCGGCCACGGTTTCGAGTGTCAGGAACTCCTCTTCGAGCGCGTCCACGGCATCAATCACCAGATCGCGCACTCGAATCTGCCGGGTATGGCGGCGTTTGATGACCATTGAACCGCCAAAGGCGTTGTTAGAACAGACCAGCACCGTAATCCCGGCGGTCAGACCGACCGACAAACTGCGGTCATGGCTGTTGCGGATGCCGATGCAGCGGCTCCATTCGGGCGAACTGCTGCGGTTGATCCGCATGACTCCAAAGAGCTTCTGTCCATCCCGCGCCAAACCGTACTGTTCATCGAGAATCCGCCAGCCGCGCGCGTTCACCACATCACCGACCGCATCGATCACCTCCATGTGCGGCACCGGTTTCCAACTGACCGTCCCGATCGGAGTCGGCACCTGCGCAATCTCCTCACGCCCGACAAAACGGGCATTGCTCTCAATCATCAGTCCCATAGTTACCTCCATTTCTTTAAATGCCACTGCCTGCAACGATGCCAGTAAGGACATTCGCCGCAGGCAAACGATGTTTCATTCGGCAGAAACACGCCTTTATTGACCGCATACTGCGCCCGGCTTGCCAGCGCCTCGAATCTGCGGAAGTCGTGAAAGCCACGACTGGTGTAATGGCTCTCATAACTCGGCTTCTTCGTCTTGGTGACCACATCGAAACGGAAAAGCGGAGTGGTGCCGGTCAGTTTCTCATACGCATAACTGAACACGGTTGCCTGAAGATCGCGGTCGGCTTTTCCGGCGGGCCAGCGGTTTGCGGATGTTTTCCAATCCACGATGCAAATGTCCCGTCCATCCTGAACGATGCAGTCCCATTCTCCGATCAGGGCGTGATCCAGACCGGGAACTTCCACTTTGAATGCACGGGCGACCGCCTTGACCGTGTAACAGTCCGGCCAGTTCGCCGATACGGCATCCAGCATCCGGGAAGCCAGTTCCAACATCGAATCATAGTTCTCGCCCTCCTTGTAGATCAGATTCGGAGTTGCCTTGACTTCGATTTTAAACGCCTCTGCGAACTGTTCCATCATTTCATCGCGGGTCAACGAGCCGCCAGTCACACACTCCCACGCCTGAGCCGTCAGTGCGGCGTGAAAGGCGCGCCCGAACGGGAAACAGACCGAAGTCCGCTCGACTTCGGCGTGTTCCACATAGCGGTACATGAATTGCGCCTGACAGATGTTGAGGTACGTATTCAGTGCCGAATACGACCAGTGCGGTTCCTGCCGCAGTTCGTCCAGTGTTTCCATCATGCGGCCCTCCATTCGTTGATCTGACTGGAACACTGCTGTCTGGAAAGCTGCTGGACATCCGCGACATTGAACTTCGCGGCGATCTGCTGCGGCGTGATGCCGCGCATCCGGGCAAGGTCGAGCAGATAGCGGATCTGTTTCGGACTGGCCGGAATCGCCTTGTCCGGTTGCTGCGATTGCCGTGTCTGCTGCTGCCGGTTACCGCCGTGAAGTTCGGCTTCGACCGACTGCCGCACGAGTTCAAAGGTGTCGTGGATGCGTTCCTGAAGTTGATTTGCGTTCAGCCCGTCAGGGAGTTCACATTCGATTGAAGCGTGATAGCTCTGGCTCGAATACTCGCCCTCCGCCGGGACTTTCTTGGAATAAGATGCGTTCAATTTCAACATAGCTGCCTCCTTGAAATGAAAAAGCCGCAGGAGCTTATCCTGCGGCCCGGTTTGATTGATTGCGGGTTGTCACATCGCCATTTTAATGCGTTCAAGCCTCCGGCGGGTCTGTACGAACTCACGCTCCTTTTGCTTTTGCAGGAGCGTAACCTCTTTCACCTTGCGGATCAGGAGGCCGGATTCATCGAGCAAGTGTTTGAGTTTGCTCCGCAGTTCCTCAACATTGCTGCTGAGTTCTTCCAGCGGAGAAGCGGCAGGAACCGGATCATTCGATTCCACAACTTTGTTTTCAGTGGTTTCCATTTTCTTCTGCTCCTGTTTGGGTTGAATGGATTTTTCATATTTTCCGGGAATGGAACGAATGGGCATGGCCAAATAACGTCCATACCCGCCTTCTGCAACGACGGGAATCAATCCGTCCGAGTTTGCCCGGAACGTACAATATCCCTGTGCCAGCATCCGAAGCAGGATGTGTTTGTTGAGAACCAGCACGGCACGGGGTCGCACTCCGGCATGATCGGCAATCGCTTCCAAGTGCATATCGGGATAATCCAGCGGAATGACTGAAACTCCTTCCGGGGTTACATTGAGTTCGATTCCATGATAGGGTTCATGGTCTGGAACTGTTTTCAAAAAATCGATCACCTGTTTCGGTTCGGGAAATGTAATGGAGTAATCGAGTGCATTGTCGGCCGGTATCACCTGTTTCCAGTTCGGGTAGTTGCCGGATGGAGCTTTACCGGACCATGTGAAATCGCCTATCGTGATCTGGAACAACCGGGAGTTTCCGCTTGTCCAAGCAGCAAGGGTTCCCACATCATGCAGTCTGGCCGCCAGCAGTGCTGAAGGAAACGGAATCGTTATCGATTCTTTCAATGCCAAAGAACACGGCAGATTCAACAACTGTTTCCCGTCTGTTACAGTGATGCCGTCTTTTGAGAGATTGACACCTCGCAACACTGCTCGCGGTTCATTCCGATTGATGATTGGAGCGGCTGAAGCCAGAAGTTCCGCGAACTCCACCGGCAATTCGACAACTGTCGCATCGGCGGGAACTGCTTCCAGTGCCGGATATTCAACTTTCCTGCCTTTCAGCTCGATCCTGCTGCCTTTGGCTGTGCGCACCATCTCCCGCAACGCCCGATATTCGACGAAGAGGTCCTCCGCACCTTCCGTTTCGGCATCAAGCCGAAGGGAAACCAGCTCCACGCCATCAGTTGCCATTGCCAGAACTTTTCCCGGAGTGCCGACAAACCGCACTCCCCGGAATACCTCCGCCGGACTGGTCTGACATACCATCTTGCCCAGTATCCGCAAGGCATCATTCAAGACTTTCTTTTCGATCCTCATTTCTTTTCCTCCTTGAGTTTGCATTTTTGGTCATAACCGTTTCTTTCCTCCCGATTCAGAGAGTAAAAAACAAAACACCCGGCAGTCAAACAACTGTCGGGCATTTTCGGAACTGTAAAGTTCCCCTCAGATGATTATAACGCAATCGCAGGAGAAATTAAGCCTCTGTACTGTCGACCTCAACTCCTATTTGAATATCCTTACCACTACTCTTCCTTCAATTTCGGCGCAATCGCTGTTTATGCAAAACGTTTTTCATCAATCTCACCGTCCTGCTCCATTATAAACAATCCGGCAACGTAGAGGGCGGACTGTCCGTAAATTCCAGTTTCTTCATCAGCATAGTTGGCGGCGGTTTTCGATTTGTAGAAACGACACAGGGCTTCCTTTTCGCTAATCTTGTAATAGTTACAAATCAGACGAACAATTTCCGGAATTACTGTGGCTCTGACTAAATTATGCTCGATCATAGGAAACCTTTGCAACAGTATAACAGGATTCATATTTCAAATACGCCAAAGCCCGTTCCGAACAGAAAGCAACTTGATTGTTGATCTTTTGAAATCTCAATCTTTCAAGCGCATCCTCTTTGCGCATGATTCCGGCGATGACATACGAGATGGTTTCACCGACATTGTCATTGGCGATCTTGCCTGTAATCACATCTTTGCCATGCGTAAAGGTACAATCCGAGCGACAGGCGACAACAAGATCAAGCCAGGCAAGATTTGCTTCCGGGAAGTCCAGAAATTCCAAATTTTTCCGGGACGCGGCTTCATCAAATTCAAAAACTAAAACTATGGCTTGGGCGGAAGAGCAACCATTACGAATTGCGGCCCGTTGACGACGGTAAGCCCAGCGTTCGGCTTGTTCTTTGATATCGGTCGTGTAGAATGCAAAACCAAAATCCCGCCCGATTTCGCTGCGGATAATACGTGGAGAGTTTACTGCGGTAAGTCCTCCATGATACAGCTTCATTTTTCCAGTTCCTTTGCAAGGTATTCATCAAAGAATTGCATAAGGGCTTCCATACCCATGCCATGCAAGTCCTCATAGTCCGTTTCCAGCATCTTCAAAAGCCCACTTTTCTGGAACAAGTCATACACTTCCGGGCCGGCTTTCTGTATATGTCTGCTGTAAAACTCTATGCAGAATGTTTGAAATGACAATTCACTCATATCATAATCTCCTCAACTCAAATATACTCATCCTCGACCGGTAATTCATTTGAGCTATTTCAAAAGTTGAGTCCCGCGAAAAAACTCATACCAAGTGGGAAGCGGATACGGGATAAAATTAGCATGGATTTACCGTTTGTCAAGCATATAGCCACTTAACCGGAACAGTTAATCATAAAATGCCGATATTTTGAGCACCCAATGGCAGATCACATCTCTTCACTCTTCTTCATAGAACTCCGGCCAGTATCATGATCGTTTTCCGGCAGATACCATGCTCAATTTCCGGCGGATTTCGTTGCACAGCCACACACTCGGCAGTACATGAACATTTGCAAACTTTACGAAGGTGGTATAAGGTAAAAAGACGGGAGGCTCCGCCTTCGCAACCGACCTGCTCCTCCGGAGCTCTCTGGTCGGTCGGTTGCTTCGGCTACGCCAACTCACGTTTGTCATCTGTAATCTCTCAGAAACAAATGTGCGCAAAATATCGGACACTACCTGTACTTTCTTCGTTTGCAGTGACCTGCAAAGCGAACAACATTTGCTCCGTTCATGGCTCAAAAATGCCCGGCCAAGGCACTCTGCAACCCCGGCTAAACAAATCAATTCTTTGCTTCTCCCAAACAGGAAGCCCTCCTTTATGTAGTTTTTCCCCAAAGCGTCATTGAACTGCCCCAAACGCCTTCGCCATGTCCCCAGCGGGACGCTTACTTCTGTGAAAGTGGAGGATTACGCAAAATACGTAATCCTGCAATAAACGTTCATTACTCGCAAATCACCCGATTGTAATAAGCGGGATCTTTAAAAGCGGAGGCAACACCACGTCCCCATTCCAAGAAGCCTCGTGGTGCATCTAATCCATCGCGGTCATTGATAACGATCGAAAGATCGAAAACATCTCCGGCCGAAAATTTCTCCACACCGAGCAAGACAGCCGGTAATACCAAACGATAACTTGTGGTTACCCCCTCCCGGGTAATTTGTGGCGGAGTCGTAAGTTTTGTTCCGAACGGCAATCCAATTTGTGAAGCCCTTAACATGGAATCCACGCCATTGGGCAGTAACGCAACATCTATTTCGGTACGATCAGCCAATACTTTTTCCGGCTTTACCGCAGCGCGAATGCCAAGTTGGATACTATCGCCATCCCACGCCTCTTCGATAGAAGTCTTCCCATTGCTGAAAACATCGTCTTTAACATTAATCGTGAGGTAGAGATTTGAGGCATCGTATGCGACGGAAAACGTTGCGGAAATATCATCATCACTCACCCACTTCCGTTTGGTGTAAGGTGCGCTGAAACATTCTTTTCCGGAAATTGTAACAATTTTTTCCGGAGTTCCGCAGGCTGTTGCCACAATTTCTTTTTGACCTGCGACAAAGGGCTTTAACCAATACGGCGAGAAAACAATGTTTTTTTCCAACGAAAAATCTGCGTTTATTTTTCCCTGAACCAGGATCGCCTCATCAGTCAAAATAAAATTTACACGATCTGCATGGACTGCGGTAACATCTCTACGGCTATCGTCACGCATTCCCCAACTCCGCACTTGCGCCAGCTGCCCCGGAATGCGGCAGGTGAACGTGCCATACTCGCCCCGGTTTTTCATAATAACTTTTGCATATGTATTGTTGGAACCACTCCACATGGCATAAACGGTTTCGTCATCTAAACGAAACTGTAAAATCCATACATCAGGATTACCAACATCAATTCGTTTTTCCAATACTCCGCGTGTAATTAGGGGAGCAATATCTTTCATCGCCGCCCACGCCGGTTTAGGAGTTAAGCCCGGCCGGACAATGCCGAAATTATCCTCTTGCTCATACCATCGTAATCCGTCATCCTCAAAATCGTACCACCACAATCCTTTCACAAATGGCAATGTGCGCATCAGGAGATAGGTGCGAACCAGTTTCTTCGCTTCTTCTGCCGGGGAACAACCACCTGTATTCGCACTATGAGTCGGGTATCCGAATTCTGTGATAAATAACGGTTTATCAACACCATTATTATATTTCTTGCAAAGTTCCCGAAGTTTAAGCAACCACTCATAGAAGAACTCTGGGGTATTGTTGCCATTACCTTCTCCCATGTTATAATTATGAACAGAAAGGATATCGCACTTCTGGAGGAGACCCAGCTCCATGCAACGCTCAAGATAATTCAATCCCTTGTTAAATGAATTACTGACAACTTTTGCCGACGGATCAGCTTTGCGAACTGCCGCCGCCCCGGCGTCAAGAAGTCGGATGTATTGTTCCGGAGAACCTCCCCACTCGTTCCACAGTTGATACCAACGTAATTTTTGAGATTTAAGTTCGCTCACCACATATTCCACATATCGCCCGTACGCAGCCGGGGTTTCAATTGGATCTTCCCAATTGTACATATCTTTGCTGGGATAATAGAGAATGGGGAGCGGATTCATTTTCCTCGCTCGAATTTCCGCAATAAATTGCCTTTCCCGATCATTAAGTTTCAACACCCCTTTTTCTTTTTCAACGCTCCATTGTGCCACCTCATCACGAACAGAATTGCATCCTGCCTGTTCGATAAGATCAAGGTTATGTGTCAAACTGCCACGCCACAGTTCAAAATGCGAACATGTCCCCATGATAAACTTTTCTTCGCCGTTGTATGCCGTCGCTTCTGTGACGGTTTCGGCAAAGACAGTTCCACTCAAAAGCAACGTTGAACAAAGCAGACCTCTCCAAAAATTTTGATTCATTGCACTTTCTCCCTTCCTAAAAGGTGATTTTAACGTCATGCGGACCGACAAAATAGGTGACAGATGGTTTTGCCCAGGAAGTTGTCTCTGCTAAATTGAGTTTTTCTCCCATATGAGAAAAAACATTCTTGACATCGCCATTGATTTCCAGAGCAACTTCGGTGGATTGGATTGCCCATATCGCAAAAACATTCTCTTTATCCGGCCTTGTCCATTTTGCCAGATACACGCCATTGTGAACTGACAATTCCGGAACAGTCGACCCCGAAGGCAACATTTCCGTTAGCGTTTTCAAGGCGATGTAGGCTGGTTTAGGGGACAGGTCGCTATGAATAATTCCAAAGTGATCTTCTCGTTCTGCGCTTCGTTTCTCTCTTGCGTACAAATTGTACCAAAATACTTTTTCTACGCCAACCGAATAGGCGATTAGATACGTTCGGGGAAGATACAGTGCTTGGGCCTCCTCCGAAACCCCCTCATTCCACTCCGTTCCCGTATAAGCAATAATATTTCCCTTCAGTTCGCTGTTGAAGCGATAAATACCAAGCACGGGAGCGTGAAACGAGCCGGATTTGGATTCAACCACAGAAATAAGCGAATCACCGGGATGCAGATTTTTGTCATTCAGGAAACGGGTTCGTGCAGGTAGAAAATCTACTGTAAATTTATCGGCAAACCCGGATGCCGGGTATTGCATTTCGACTTTTGCCGGAAGACTTTTATTTTCCCATGGCAGATCCACTCCGATGTGAAAGCGGTTCCAGTATTTCCCCCCTACAGATCTCCATTTGCTTTTTCCCTCCTCCATGCTAATCTCGAAGTAAAAAGGACAGCCGCAAGGAGAAATAACGGTTCCTCCCCGCCGAAGATATGCAAGAAGGTCATCGATATATTTGACCGGGAATCCTTCGTGAAATGCGAGAGATAATACAGGATATCTTTTCACGTCTAAACTCTTCAGTTTTTCCATACGGATTGGAAGAAGATTTTTAAAGCATTTGAGTTCTTTTGAATAGAGTTCCGAGCCACCGTAACCATTATTGGGATCATCAAAAACAACGCATGTTATTTTTTCTGGTTTCAGATTCAACCGTTCAAGACAAGCCGGCAGTGCATTACGGAAAAGAGTCGGAGCTGGAGTCGGCCAACCAACTTCGGTAATCCAAAGCGGTTTTTGAGCAACGTTATGCTCCGCCATGAGTTGGCGAACTTTTCTTAAAGGCTCCAAGTTATACTCAGGGAGCCGATGATATGCGTGCAGGTTCATTACATCCATTGCATCTGCCGCACCAACTTGAAAGGATTTCTTGATAAAATCCAGGGGGATCGGAGCCGCCAATCCTCCATAAACAACCTTCAGGTCAGGATTTACCCCGTGAATAACTTTTGCCGTAGAAACCAAAAGTTGCCCGTAAGCCACCGGATCCGGTTTTCCACCCCAAAAACCCGCAGCATTTGGTTCGTTATAGACCTCCCAATAGGGCAGGCAATCCTTGTAACGCGAGACCATGATCTCTGTGAATTTTTGCCACAGACCAGGCTGTCTCCATGATACGGCATCTCCGATGATTGGCAGAATACCAATGTTTCGGGTCTTTGCCAGCTCAACAATGTCATCAATGAGCTGAAAATTGCGGTTCCCATCTTTTTTAGGTTCAATAAGCCACCAGTCAAAGTCGGTACGCAACCATTTGACATTGCAACCTTTCATCTCATCGAATAATTCTGCGGCGATTTCATAGTCCCCAACAACATTCGCCTGAATCTTACGTGTGGGATGAGCGCAAAGGCCATAAGGTTCTGTTAAGACTCCATTGTCAGCCAAGAGGGAAACGCTGAGAAAACAAAGCAGGAAAAGATAGAATTTCACCCACATAATTGAACCCTTCAATTATATTTATGGCGATATAATATGACTCCGGAACTCATAATATTCTGTTCACCGCACATTCCGGAGTAAAGCATATCAAGGGACTGAAGGAAAGACTGTTGCTAGATACAGTTTTCAATAGAAGTTGCTCCAAACCCCTTCTGCCGGCATGTATGTGGTAGCTGGATGAAAACGCATTGCAAAATCTCTGGGGGCATAGGATCCAACCGAGCAATCAGCCGAGGCTACATTGGCTCTTGCTGCGTGTACAAAATGGACGTAGCAGACAGTCCCACTGTAGGAATTGTTCCATATGCCTTTACCGTTTTGTCCATTCCAGGTACACATAAACAAAGCAAATTCATTAGGTTTCTTAATCATAGACATTTTCAAATATCCGGCAGGATTGGTCGACCAGGCTGATGCGGGGGCCACTGAATCAGGGAAATTTTGCCAGCGGTTATACATGACGCCATACACCCAACCGTCTGAATACGGATAAGGAGCAGAGGCGGTATCATTGTGAGGGAGCGAGGGGCAATAAGTAATCTTATGATTAGAAAGATAGCCTAGTTTATCCCACAAGTATGGATATGACTTCCATATCGTGGTATCCGTCATATGATGCCACTGGTTATAGTCATCACCGTACAATGCATTGATCGTTGCAAGTTGCTTCAGATTGTTGACACAGGAAATCCCTTTTGCTTTTTCCCTGGCTCTATTCAACGCCGGAAAAAGCATGGCGGCCAAAATTGCGATGATCGCAATCACAACCAGAAGTTCAATAAGTGTGAAAGAATTATTCTTTCGCGGAATATTTAACGAGGCGAATCTCTGCAAACTTTTCATTCTTTCTCCAACTGTTAAGAAATTATTGTTGTCCTAAATTTTGAGAAACACATTTGTAATTTCCCACGCAAATAAAGAAGTTTCCGATAATCGTCATCTGTTTCTGCCAGTAGTCCTCCCAAGCTCCGGCGTCAGAAATCGTTTCAATATGATTCTCGCAACTTTCGTTACGTCCTTGTCACTCCATTCATAAGCAATTTTCTTGCTTCTCCGGCCTAGTTCCCGCATAACTCTTTCAACCATCGACGAAGCCCAGGGGGAAATCAATCCTCACTTCAGCCAGCGGCGAATATAACCGAACATCCCGATTTTTTCCCGTCACAAACAGGTTGCCGCCGCGTCATACCCGCGCCCTTGAAAATATCCGATCAGTCGATTGATGACCGCTTCCGATTTCCCCTTTCGTTCTTCGATATAGTCTTTCTCTTCCTCGGATACGTATTTGAAATCCTCCTGCGGCAATTCAATCGCCAGCGCTCCAGCTAAAGCCTCCTGAATTGGCTTTGAATCCACCTTGCGTCCCCCATCCGGATGCATCGCATAATACAAAGTTTCCTTTATGTTGGATTTTGAGCAAACTCCAAATAAGGGGCAGATACACTTCTGTTAAACAACACGTCGTATCACAGAATTTTGAACATTATCAATCAGTGTAAAACAATGTTTTTCATGTTTTCCTTGCTCCATATTTAGGGAGGGTGAACCTCGAGGTAAAATCCCAACTATTTTTCCCGTGCCTGAGCATCGCCGGTACGATCAAAGACACTTTTGCGTTCAACAAGGTGCAGGGGGATGAAAATTTTGCGTTCTTCCAGCGGAGCTCCATTGATGAACTCCACCATACGAAGCACCATTTCAAGATAATCAGCCGAAACGGTCGTGAGCGGCGGCGAACTGAAATTGAAAAATCTAACTTCTCCTTCGCCGATGACGCTGATCTCCTCCGGTACGCGGTATCCGGCCTCCCGAAGCGCCTCCACCGCGGCGAATGCGCCGTGACTGGAGGAAAAGACCAGAGCCGTCAATTTTTCCGACCGGATTTGATCCAGATTGCGGCGCACAAGCTGCTGCGCGAAGGCCATGGCGTCATCCCACGGTCGGACCGTATCGGAAAAAATCCGGGTCGGGCCGAATTCGAGATTGTGCTCCCGCATGGCGCTGCGGAACGCCTTGAGGAACATTTCATAATATTCGTTGTTCGGCTCGTTGCGTACGTAACCGATCCGGCTATGACCGAGCCTGGCCAGATAATCGACGATCAATCCGGCGGCGGACTTCGCATCCACCGAGAAGAGCGCACAATTCTCCGGCAGCGCCGGATAACTGCTGCACGGATGGTCGAGCAACGCCACACGGAACGGTAGATTCCCGATCATTTCAAGTTCGTTCGGCGGAATCATTGTCGCGATGTCGAAGAGGATCAGTCCGGCGCATTTCTCCTGCGAGGCGGCGAATTCACAGATATCCGACACCGTCGTGCTGCGCTGGATCCGGCAGTTCACCGAAAGATAGTTGAATTTCCGCAACGTCTGCTCCACCATCAGGTTTGTCTGCCAGATGCTTTCCGATGGATAATCGATCGCCGCATATACCACTTTGCGCACGCCTTCTTCCGATGAATTGCGTTTCATGGTCAGATTCGCATCAATGCTGTCTGGACGCACTGCCACGATTCCGGAACCATGCCGCCGGCGGATGATGTTTTCATATTCCAGTTCCTGCAACGCGCGCAAAACCGTCGCCGTCGCCACTGAAAATTGCCGCGTCAGCGTCCGAACCGTCGGCATCTTCAGGGTTGAGGAGGGTTTCAACGCCTCTTCCCGGAGATACTCTTTGATCATTTCGTATTTCTGCATCTTTTTCCTCGAAAATTGTACCAGTGATGTAGAACACTTTATATATTATGACATAACTTTCTCTTTTTTCCAAGAGTCTTATGGAAAAAAACATGAAAATTATCCTTTCCTCATGAAAAAGAGATCATTTACCGCTTCTCTCTGGAAAGCGGAACGATCGATCTCCTGCGGCAATCCTCCCCGGAAACCATTTGAAAACGGCCCGAAATTTGATTTTTTGCCGTTTTTTGTGAAAAAGTCTGGATTAGTGCGCCGAAACGGTTTTGACGCACGAAAAAACAAGTGATTAACACGAGAGAGCCAATACTTTTGAAATTGGCTCAATTATTTTTTGGCAATAAACCCCTTTTTGAAACATAAGGAAAGCAAAACGATCTTTGATCCGACTGTTCTCCCGTCATCACAAAAACGTTAATGTTGGTCGGCATTTTGCGCCCCTGAGAAATCTGTTTGGCTCCATTGGCTCGACTGAGCAGAAATTTACGTTCCCTCAACAGAAGCCAATGGAGCCAATGAATGAATTATACCGAAGCGTTACTTCCGGTTTCGGTATTGTTCGGTGTCGTCATAGTTACCGGAGGTTTACGACGTACCGTATAGGTCGCGATTTCCTTGCGCCCATTACGCCCATCACCATATGATTGTAGATGGTTCCCACGGGTCAGGAGCCAAGAGTCAATCTCCAGATAATTTTCATGGCCCTGAAGGCGGAATGCTTCGTGAATTCGTCTGCCGAAGTGAAGCTGCGCCCCCTGAAATGCGTTTGTGTCCGATGTCGTACGCCACATATCGTTTTCCTGAAGGAGGCGGAGCAGTTCCGGCGTTGTAAAAGTCCGGCCAAGATTGCCGGTACGTTCCACCAATCGCATCAGATCGCGCACCCAGTTTAATGTTGGGTTGGTTGTCCGTTCTTCGAGAGCATGATATCCGTCATAAACCGATTGCATTCCTATGACACGGGTAACAATGGCATCAACTGTACGCCACCATGCAGCAAAACCTGTTGAAATCGTCAGATCACTCTGCGGAAAACCACATTCCTGCCAAGCATACAGAACCCGAATGACGGCACCTAAATAACGTGGGTAATTATGTAAAATATGCTCTTCCTGAGTTCCTTCCGGGTAACTCGGAAAGATGCGTTCAGGTTGTTTGACTAGGCGAACTGTACAACAGCGGTTAAAAATATCCCGTGAAAGAGCAGCTCCGTTGGTGGTCAACATGATGATATGCCGTTTGGGATTGATCGGCGTATTTTTCATGTAGGCAGCACGGGCATTATAACAATCCTCGGTCATGAAAGAACAGAGTTTCTGGCTGTGAAAAGGTCTGCCGTTGTTCCCCGGATCAAGGTTGTCAATTGTAATGATCGGCACTCCACTGATCAGCGCGGCGTCAATTCCTTCCATCAAACTACCCACACCCCGTCCGCCCGTTTGGTTCACAGTTCGCGGAATCGTGTTATAAATCGCGGCGGTACGTTTATTTTTCTTGCCTTTACCGCTTTGGGAATCGTCAGCCTCCACAAACAGAATTGGCGTGTGAGATTCGATCAATCCTCCCATAGCCAATGCCGGAGCCAGAATATGGGCCATGGCCCGGCTGCGATCCCCTTCAGAAACAAATGCGGTACAAGCATCCACTTCGGAGAGAATTGCAACAGCCTCCTCCAGAGAAGAGGGGATCGTGACTTCCCCGGCAGCGTAAATTCCACTGGCCCGATCGTACCCTCGAATTAATCGGAGTTCTCCATTACTCTTGGTCAGAACCGGTACCGGAGAACATACGACTAACGGATTCAGCGCTTCTGAAAATTTGGGATGCTCAATGATCAGTTTGCATGTTTTGGACGAAAAAATATCCGGTTGCCGTGAGTTATCTCGCGCCGAAAGCTTCACAGGTTCAGAAATGCTTTCAAACAACGCCGGGCATGTATCCGGCCGCAAAAGTTGAAATGAATGATTGCTGGAGTCAAAGGCAACTGGAACACCGCCATTTTGATTTACCCACGGTGTCATACGGAAGACTTTGGCATAATGACGGGCGGCATTTCCCAATGCTTGGGCTACCGGTTCCAACCTTTGCGGATTGGTAAGCACTTGCGGGCGGGGGTTGATGACAGTCGCGTTCCGGCAGAGTTCTTCAAGATATCCCTCTCCATTTGCAACAAGCAACTGACCGGGTTCCCGATCATCCGGCATGTGGACCAAACGCAGGCTGCATTGCCATTCAAGCAGCACATTGGCCACCTCCTGCAGCCGGAGTGCGATATCCGGAGATTGCTGCCGGGTAGAAAGGAGCAAAATGACATCTCTCGGATTCAGGGAAAAGAATCGTTCAAAAGCAGGATGAACCTCCTGTTCCGGGGAAATCAACTGCGAAAGCTCAATTCCCATCGCCGGAAGACCATACCGCCAGAGGGCTTCCGCGTTGACAGCTCCGCTCACCAGATAAATCGGTTGGGTCACAGAAGCTTGAAGTGTCCTACAGGCATCTGCGCCGAGGTACACGTGACCACCGAAACGCATAGCCGGTTGCAACCAGTCCGTATGTGAAATCCAGCCATCTTCCTGACGCTGCTGCTTGGCGGGGGTGAGCAGAAATACCCCGGAGTAAGGTTTCCCATCCTCCCCAGTCAAAATCTCTGACGTAAATGGAGATCTGAAGGGGATTTGAAGACCGGAAACTTCCCGTCCCTCGCAATCCGGCAGATAGCCGAGCAAAGTTTGAATTGCAGCCGCATCGCACGATAACCAACCGTTTTCTTCGGCCATAGCCGATGTCAGACCGTACTCGGCAAGCCGAGCGTTCATGTTTTCTGAAATTGTGAAATTTGAAATATTAGTCATTTTTATATTCCTTTATTAAAATTTTTATTTAAAATACTTATTGTTTGTGTTAGAGGTTGATCCTTTTTATCGCATACCACTTCTTGCACAAATATTCAATTTTCAAACAGCCTCAAGGCTTGCCGCCCTGCCGGTACTCAGGCCAATCTCCTTTCTAATTATTGGCCTGGGTATAATTTGCCCTATATTGGGGCGCTACTAAATACCTGCAAAAAAGCGCTACTAAAATAAACCAGTAGCGTAAAAATGATCTTGAAGTGAAATACAGAAATCAGGGCAAAAAATCCCTTGCGCACAGCATTCAAGTTATGGCAAGAGGTATGGGCAATCGGCAGGAACTAGTTTTCCCTGCTTGTGGGAGAGCGATTAACTGTCCGGCAGGGTTGTTTTCAGGATTTTAATAAAGTCCAACCAGAGGTCACGCGAGACATCTTCAGGGGGATTGGCGGAGAGCCGTTCTAAAACCTTCGGAGCAAACCGCACAGGATAAGCCAAAACAAAACGGCGATATTTAGGGATTTTTGACCGCTGTGTGCGTATGATGGGAGTATGAGCCTTGTTTAATCGCCCTTTCGTACGATCCGTATTGCTGTCATCTCCCCATATTGCTTGTAGAAGCCGACACTCTTCACGGCAGGTACAAGCAGGACATCTTTTTTCTGAACAGTTTTTTTCTTCTGCCTCTGTTGGAAAGTATTGACCGTCATGAACTTCTCCCTTGATAGATTCAACAGGAACACCTTGTCGTTCTGCCAGTCGTGCTTTTTGGATTTTCTCTGTTGGCAAAATGAATCGTACAGAGGAAAAGGTCACATAATGCAAAACCAGTATTCTTTTCAGTTCCAGAAAAGTACACATGTCTGGCTCTTTGGCAGAATCCTCTTTCTCCGTTGATATGCGAAACTTAATCTGCTTGCTTCTGCCACTGTTTTTTTCGATATCAATGATCTCAATAACAGACTTGTTTTCTGGAAGGACCATGTTTTCAAAATTTTCCAGTTCGGATTTCTTGACTTGGTGCAGCAATTTTTTTACCTGTTCTATAGGAGCCGCGCTTGTCCGATATTTTTTATCAAGGTAAAGCAACAGTTTTTCGCATAACACGGAAGGCGCGAAAACCATCAAACCCTCATAGACCGGAAATGCAAATGCAGTCAGTAACTTATATGTAACCGGATTGATTGTATATTCGCTTTCAAGCTCAATCGTATCTATCGGAATCGCATAAAAATTCCCTTCGGTAACATCGTGCAGTCTATGATTTTTGAGCTGTGAAAATTTATTTTCAGGGCTATCTGCACTGTAATACCCATTGTCCCAGTTTACTGTTTTAAAATCCTCTTGTCCAAAAGGATAATACTGTGTCCATACCAAAGGATTATCTAAATTGCTCTCCAATTCCGATTTTATTCCACCTTTAATCTTTAGCAGCGGCAAAGGGAAAAAATTATAATCCCCCAGTATACCGCACGGCAAGAGAAAATGGCAGAGGTAAAGCAGCCAGTCAAGATTAGCCGATTTATCGTCAACGGGGTAAAATAGCACTCCCTTCTGTTTAAAAAAATCGTTCAGCACCAGCATCTTTGTTTTCTGCTCATCGACAAGAACTGCTCCGCGGGGGTGATATGCTTCATAGGCAATATTCAGTCGGGGATGAATCGTTTTTGCAACATCATAAAACACGGGACGTTTTATCAATGGCTTTGCATTCACTTGGCTGGTGATCTTCGGAGCAGCAGATTCATTTTGTGGGGATGTGTATGTCAAAAGCGGTGCGGTTTGAAGAGGCTCAACTTTTCCGAGGCTTTTGATCTGGATCACTCTCAGCTCTGCGTCATCTGAATGGTTCAGCTCTTGCAGCTTCTCATTCAGTTCATCCAGTGAGTCGATGATTTTGTACTTCATCCCCCGGTATCCTCCCCTTGGTGGTTGAAAACCTTTTCCGCCAAAAAGAATACCTTGACGCAGGCGATAATTCAAGCTCCGCCGTGAGAGATTTTAGGATTTTTCAGTATTCACCGGCCACAGCATACTTTTGAAAAAATACAAGCCCAATCTCTTTACGGTAATAGCGATCTTATCGAGAATCTATGAACATCTTGCGCCGTTTACGTCATAACATAATGAATTTAAATAAGATATAGATTTTATATCAAATAGGCCATGTTCATGTTTTGCATTCATGATTCATTATTGATAACGTTTTCTCGTTGTAAAAACAGCTCTGTTTTGCATCCTCTTGACATTTTACGCATCGCTGCTTATATTAAGTTTTATCGAAGAAACAGAAGCGTTCTTCTCATCAAAAACAAGACATTGTTCTTGCGTGGAGCCGTACGCAGATATTGGCGTTCACGTTCTTTGCAACAGCAGCTTTATCCTGATTCAATCCGGATACACGAACCGTTGACAGCATGATTCCGAGGAATCGTGCGCGGGGATACCGGTTAATATTTTATTGAGGAGGCATTATGCCCCAACGAAAATCAAATATGGTTTGCCCCGACTGGGCAAAGAGAGAACTGTACGGAGAACCGTATGTCACCCGGCAGGAGGTATGCGAATACCTCGGCATCAGCATTTCAACATTGATGAAACTGCGGAAAAGCGGTCTACCCACGTATCAGGTCGGAGGTCAAAAGAGATTCCGTATTTCGGAAGTGAATAAGTTTATCGGCAAGTATGGGAAGGAGGGCTGAGTATGCTGGATTTGACAACGCCCACCTTGAACTTATACAAGGAAACAGCCGGGAGTGGATTGTCCCGGCTGGATATATTAAGAGCCAAATACTCTACTACTAATAATATAGCACAACAACAGGCTTCTTACCAGAAATTACTGGCGGACTTCCCGGAACACAATCGCAATCAGTACCTGATGACTCATATTCATAACGCCCTGAACTTGAATATAGATTATGGTACCATCAAAGCTGACCTGCTGAAACTCCCGCAGATCAACCGCCCGGGGGATCCGATTACGGAGGCGGAAATTGACCGCGCCATCGAACGGACTAAAGAATCACGGGAAAAAGGCTTTCCGCTGCAACAGATTCATCCTGCGCCTCAGACGATCACAACCGGAGTTCCTGTACCAGTTATGATGCCGGACACAAACAAAGCGGTAACTTTTGAAACATTAAAAGCCCGCAGCCCTCATTCGTTGACTGGTTCGGCCAAGGATGCGGAAGCGTTTCTGAAAACACTTTTTCAGGAAGACGAATTTATCTGTATCGGCGGGGTAAAAAACAATCATCCCTGTCAGGTACGCAGTTATCTGAATCGTTTGGATTCTCTTGGAGAATACATTACGATCAATCCGTTCACTCCTGATACCACCCGCAGCGATAAGAATGTCGCATTCTATCGTCATATGCTGGTTGAGTTCGACATTGCGGACAAAGAAAAAGCGATGGCGGATCCGGTATTTCTCCAGCAGGAGTTGGAAAAGCAGGCTGGGTTCTGGATGGAGATGCTGAACAAAGGAATACCAATTGTTTCCTTGACGTACAGCGGCTCCAAGTCAATCCATGCCCTGTTTCGGGTAAATGTTCCTGATGCAGCAACATGGAAGCGGGAAATCGAAGGGAGAGTGTATCCGGTCTTCTGTAAAATGGGAGCCGATCCGGCAAATAAGAATCCCTCCCGGTTAAGCAGAATGCCGATGGCGCTGCGCGGAGAAGTTCGGCAGGAATTACTTTACCTGAATCCGAACGTTGTTCCCATGACCCCGGAAGAACTGCTGAAAATACTTGGCGAAATTGCTCCGGAAGCTGCTACGGTTCCTGCTGCTGAAAACACTTTGTACGATTTGGTTCCTGCGATATATGCCAGCAAAGTAACCGAGATTGAGAAAAACAGAATGCTCCATACCGCGACATTGACTTACTTGAAATCTCATGGTACGTTCCTGAAAGTAGAAATGTTACGCGATTCCATCGAGTTACTCTATCTGGATCACACGACTCACATTGTGCGGCCAATCCACAATAAAATCTTTCTGGCGCAGTTATCCAGAGAACTGGGATTGCCGACCAATGATCAGAAATTCATTCGGCTTTTCAGCTATCTAGAGAATGATCTACTGGCATCAGAAGACATACCGGTGGTTACACCGAGAAAATATTGGCATTCCACGCAGGATGCGATCTACATTTCCTGCAATGATCATGAAATGGTACGTATCACCGCTGATGGGATCAAGGTCGTTCCAAATGGAACCGATCAGGTGATTTTCCTGCCGGAAGCGGTTCTGGAAGACTGGACATATACGGAAGAGAACTATAATTTCTGGAAGAATCAACTGTGGAAAGATGCGACTATTCGCACCACAGAAGAGAAAAGCATTACTTTGGCGTGGACAATCCTCCTGCCATTTGCTCCGGAGAATAAGCCGATTCTCTGTATCGTAGGTGAGCCGGGTACCGGTAAGACAAAGATTTCCAAAGGAGCAGCTTGGTTATGGGGTATTCCGGCTTGGGACATTCAGCCGTTGCAGGATGAAAATAAAGGGTTGGATAACTTTGGCATCGGTGTGGACAAGGGAGGTATTGCATTAATGGATAATGTGGATACCGTCTATAAATGGCTGCCCGATACCTTGGCAAAGTATTCCACCGGTGAAGTCATCAGAAAACGGAAACTTTACTCCGACAAAGAACAGGTTGAGTTCCGGGGGGATGCGGCACTGGTTATCAACAGTGTGAAACCATATTTTGCCAGCGATCCCGGCTGCAATGCCCGGTTACTGGTCGTGCGCATGAACACACGCGAAACGAGAGAGGAACGGGATTTGGATTCTGAACTGAAAAAAGAAATCCTGATCCATCGCAATGCCTCACTTTCCATGATCTGCCGCCTGTTGCAACAGGTCCTTGCCGATAAGGTTCGTGTAATGGAAAATTTAGGCTTGCGTCACAATGATTGGGGGGAACTCGCCGTAAAATTAGGGCGCGTATTAAAGGAAGAAGAATTCATGAAATCTGCGATTCTGAAGAATCAGCAAAACAGAATGGATATTGTTCTGGAAAACAATGCGCTTGCCGCAGCCCTGGCCAGCTACTTTTCCCATCATTCTGGCAGTTTAGAAGGTTATACAGATGACATAAGAAAGCGATTGGCAGAATTTAATTCTGATTTCGCCTATTATTCCAATCAAAAATTCTCCAGCCTGTTTATAAGAAGTCTGGTATATCTACAAAAGGACTACGAGATTCAGGAAAAGGTCATAGGAGGAGTGCATCGTACCCGATATACCATCACTCCAAAAAACAGATAAACAGTTCAGCTCCGGTCAACCAAAAGGCCGGAGCTTTTTTACTGAAGATTGCACACTTTTCTCGAATTGCACACTTGCTCAACTGCACATTTTTACAATGATTACACAGGTCAAACATCTGAAATATGCAGAAAATAGGCAAACTTTCCCTTTCCCTATCGAAGCACACCATACCTCCCACACAACCACGCCACATAGTTAATATTCTTATATTTAATCAATTATAAATATTCTGTGGTGAGGTGGTGAGGTATATTGGAATAAAGTAGTATATATGGAGTATGCAATGTGCAGAGATTGCATACATAATTGATAAATACCAAAAGGTTTTTAGAGAAGCCTCGCCACAGAATCGAATAGTTGATACGCCCCTCTGAGTGGAAAAGGCCGAAATCTGAAACAGTGTAATCCCGGCCTCGTAATACCTGTTTTAACAGCAGAACAACCCACTTCAACACGAACAGAATCGGATAAAATTGAACGAACCAAAACTTTTTACGACAAGGGCAACTTTTCTGAGATTTCTCCATGGTATTACAAGCTATCTCACTCTGTCTGATAATGAGCCAATCCTTTTCTTTCCATATTCAGCAAGTACAAGGAATGCGGTTGGCCCCGAAAGCTGGACAACTTGACTTGGTGTAAAATACCCGTTAA
>ERZ779869.1014-NODE-1014-length-28003-cov-8.978710_pt1 | contig 28003 bp, 24 predicted proteins | sample MGYA00511557_ERZ779869 | MGnify/ENA primary metagenome ERZ779869 (study PRJEB29588, sample SAMEA2154620) | human gut metagenome | biome: human gut; feature: human-associated habitat; material: faeces | place: Denmark | collected 2008/2010 ... | reverse complement strand
CAATCGTTTCATTAAATTCATCAATCAGATCGTTTAATGGCGATTCTGTCTGTCCTCCGTATACATGCCACAATGTAATGGTTACTGGATCTTCTTTTTTCTTCTGCCCACACCCTGTAAAAACTATAACCGCAATCATTACCAGGAATAGGCAGATTCTTCTCATAATACATCTCATATTATTTTTCTCCTTTCCAGACAGTATCTTATAAACAATCTGACATCTCAACAAGGAACAAAACCATAGGTTTGATACACTTTTACATAGTATATGATATCGGTTTTCAGAGTCTTAAGCACTCCCCATATGGGTAGTAAAATGCTATTTTTAAAATCCATTTATAATCAGATTTTTCTTTGTAACAGCTACCGCCAATTTCGTTTTGGAATCAAAATTCGTTTTCTGCAGCATATTTTTGATATGCCATTTTACAGTCTCCGGTGATATACACAAACTTTCTGCAATTTTTTTATAGGATTCTCCTTCCACCACTAATCGCAGAACTGCTAATTCCCCAGGTGTAAAATCACAGCTTTTCGCTGTTCCGATCATCACAACCGGTGGAGCATCCGGATACACGCTCTCCCCTTTCATCGTGCGATCCATAACCTCCAACAGTTCCTCTTTACCGGCATCTTTATACCAGAAGCTTTCTACTCCCGCTTTGCGCGCCCTGTCAATAAAACTGCACTCTACTAAAGAAGTCACGATAATTATTTTTATCTGAGGCATTGTCCTTTTAATCTTCTCTGCTGCCACAAGACCACTCTCATCATTCTCCGTACAGACATCCATCAAGACAAGTTCACATTTGCTCTGCCTGCATACGGTTTCTGCCATAGCTGCGTTTGTGATAGATGCCGCCAGACAATATCTCCCACAGGACTGGATATAATTTTCCATATCTTCCCGAGCCATACGCTGGTCTTCCACGATTAGTACCCGTATCATCTCCGCACCTCCTTTGGTATCTTAACGATTATTGAAAATTTTGACTCCGCACAAATTCTCAATGTACCTCCACATTGCTCCACCCTTTTTCGTATACCGGATAATCCTCCTCCTTCTTTGACATCCTTCTCCGTTGTTTGTCCATTATCTGTAATCACCATAATCCATTCTTGTTCCCCACTACTGCATTTTACATACAGTTCGCTTGCCCCTGCATGGCGGACACAGTTGGAAAGTGCCTCCAAAAGTATTATATCCATCAGTTCGAAAATATGAGATTCCCAGACTTGTTCTCCTGTATAAATGATTTTCACACCCAAAATCTCCGCTCTTTCCTGCACCTGCCTGTGCAGTTGTTCGCCTTTCACAGACTCGTTATCTTTATTCAGCAAGTCTAATGTCTGCTTCCATTGCGAAAGGAAAACATCCCGGTCTGCTTCCGATTCGCGCAGCAACATCCGCTGTGCCGCCAGGACGCTATATCCCAGATTATCATGCACTCTCATTTTCATAGATAACATTTCTTCTTCTCTGGTCAGCGTTATTACATTCTTAGAAAGTTCTTTCATAGCCACAGACGTTTCCTGAAGTTTCTGATTTTCTTCCTTCAGCAACACTTTGTTCCGATATAATTCCGACACTTCAGAAGCAAGAACTTGAAAAAAATGATCTCCGGCTGTCGTAATAATCTCTTTCTCTGAAAATTTCCACACACTTCCATCCGCAAAGCAGTATACTTTCAAATCAACATCATAAAATACATTCTCTTTCAGAGGATGTCCCAGTGCTTCCTCCAGTTCTGTAATATTCTGTATATCTCTTCCCGCCAGATTCTGGCAAATTTGATACATTTTTCGATTCATCAGTTTAGGCATTCCGTTCCCATCAAAAAAAACAATTCCACTCGGCAAATTGTCCAGACTTTCCTGAACTGCATTTTCCCTCAGGCAGCTCTTGCGGTACTTATAAATTCCAAAAATCTTCAATCCCACATATAAAAAAACACCAATTCCTATAACAATTAAAATCACATACGGTATTTTAAATAATATCATGGAATCTTCTTCGTAAAACGCCCGTTGCCCCACACACAAGACATCTGTTATAAAGAAAATAACTATAAGCAATACACTGTCCAGCAGCAACATCTTTCTTTTTCTTTTTCCTGTTCCTTCATAAATAACCAGTATCATACACAGCAAAGTCAAAAAAATAAAAAAACAAACAATCGTAATCTGATACTCCGGTGAACAGTTTTCAAATGTTTTTATCATTTGCCGCCACCTCCTCCCAGAATCAGAGAAAGCAGCCATGATCCGTCAAAATCCTGCTCCGCATAAGCTCCATATCGTCTTGCAATTTCCTGCAGATCTGTTTTGCATTCCACACTCATAGACATGATGATCCGCGCCTCTCTGCGTTTCAGATTTACATTAAATGCCGACAGATCTTCCAAAGATTCCTCTATGACTGCTTCAAAAAAATCATAAATCTGCATAGCATCTTCACTTCGTATTTCTTCTAAAGCGGTGGAAAAACCTGCCTCAACATGATTCCATTCCAGATTCTTTATCGTTTCCCTGAAACATAACTCCAACTCTCTTATCGGAAATTTTACTGTCTGCTCCGCAATAAAAATAAGATTACTACGCCTTTTTATATAGGCTCCGATCACAACTATCTTCCCTAGTATTTTTTTCCTTTTGTTCTCATCTTCTTCCATAGAATATGCTTCAATGAATTCCGTCAAAAGTTTACTCTGCCTTGCCATCTGTTTCTGTATTTTATCATACAGCTGATTCTTCACAGAAAGTTTTTCTACTTTTCTTTTTGTTCTCAGATTTTCTTCCTCAATCAGATTCGCATCTTTTAATTCTTCCTTCCGATCTTCAAGCTCTCTTACGATTTCCTGTAATTCTGACAGGTTTTCCTTCCACAACACATAGCCTCCCAAAATTGGTTTTCCCGACAGCCTGATCCCATTTTCTAACATGATCGGACATTGAACTACCTGCCTTACGATTTCCGGTGCAATACATTCCGAATCCTGAGATTGATAAATGCATTTTCCACTCTGATCTGTAATCTGTGCTGAAATTGTAGATGCTGCAAATAATTGTGCGTATCCTGTATTGGAAGGGATCAATCCGCACTGGATGCAGCTTTCAATGATCAAAGCAAACAGAAGGCATAATGCAGCTGTCATATCGCTTGAAAATATTTTCCAGAAGGGCAGATTCAGATAATAGGCGATGCCATAGACAACCGACAGACCATAAGCACCAAAAGGCATCCAAAGCATTTTCCTGTTTTTAATTTTTCTACACCTTAATAGAATAATCAAGAGTGCCACCAGCAGACATCCAAGATCCCAGGTGACTATAGCATAATACATTGCTCCATATCCATAGACTCCTACTTCATAGGAAGCTGCTTCCCCCAGTCTTCCCTCCGGGAAAGTAAAAATTAACTGGTGCAGATCATTCGTTAATACAATCCCTATCAGAAACAATGCCGGAAAAAACAGCAGACACCGTCTTTCCGGTAATTTATAATTCTCCGACTGCCGTATATAAAATGCCAGATAAAGACTGACCGTAGGGAGTAACAGCATAGGAATATAATAAAGATACCAGGAGTAGCGCAGTGCTGTCGGCATCTCATACGGTATTTCAAATTTACACATACGAACGAGCATCCAAAAAACCATCATCACTGCAATCATTATTAAACAACGACGGGGTTCCTTTTGGATAATTCTCTTTTGAAAAGAAATCGCCCATACCAGATAAAGTCCTATATAAATAAAAGGCCTTAAAAGGTGACAAATAGATTGCAGATAAGGATTGGTAAAGGATACATAATGAAGCAGAACTGCCACACCTACGCATAGTGCTACACTTCCGACGTATACTGTAAATTTCTTTTTCTCTGACACTGTGCATACTCCTTCCTGTTACATTTTGCACTATATCTTGTTTACAGTATATCATAATCTCCATTCCAAATTATATCTTTTATTTTTTGGTGTATGTACAAAACTCGACTTTGCCATTGCAGCTATATCCCCAACTCCATTTTTTAATGCAATGCTTTGGTCGGACAGACCTTCGTACATTCATAACAGAGTATTCACTCCGTTCCTCTCTTTCGTTTGCGGGATTCCTTATTGACCTCCACATTCATTTGGCAGACACGCAGACATTTTCCACAATGAACACATTTGCTTTCATCGCAGTGAACACGCAGGATTGAAAAACAGTGGACCGAATATCTTCGCGACTGCGTAGTAGATTGTTGCCGCCTCAAAAACACCAAGAAACAGATAGTACCAGAAACCCTCGATCTGCATATTTTCACAGGAAATCACACCTAAGTACAACAGCATATAACTTCCGACCGTCAGCTGCACAAAATGTCGGGCATAGCGTTTTCCTGCAGTAAAAAATGCTGTTCCCAACGCAAGGCATCCTCCAATGTAGCTGAAATTCAACAGATAAAACAAGTTTCCTTTAGCCTTCCACAACATGATTGCCACTGTCTCAAATAACAAAAATAATAGAAGTGACGCTATATATTTGCGAAGCACATTATTCTTTCTCATCATTATCCTCTTGCTCCTCTGATTTCTTATTTTTTCTCAGCACATCAATTGCAGGGCCGATGCTAACACCCATCATAACCCCCAGACACATTCCAAGACCAATATCATCTATTAAAAACTCAATAACTATACATAAGCTTAGTCCTAAAATTGCTCTCTCTAATGTGTCTTGATTTCTGCCTTCTGGCAGGTCGTATATAAATTCTTCCATAATCCTGTACTCATTGATTTCATACTGTCCTGGTAATGGAATATACTCTTCTATAAATGAATCTTCTATTTCTTCAATAAGTTCTGAATTATCTTCGCCATCATCTTCTAATTTAACCTTCATTTTCTATCATCCCGCTAATTTTCTATAATCTCCCAGTAGCCGCTCTTAGTCAATCCATGTATTATAAATATGGATGATGTTTCGTTTTCCTTCTGTCATTTGTACACGATGTACAGGTTCCTTTTGTCTTGCCATAATAAAAGGCCCTCCTAATGATATTTATTGTATCATAGAAGAACCTTATAAACATTATTTTACAGAAAAAGTTTCACACACTCATTTAAACTTGCAAACTGGAAGCTCGGATTCCAATTCAGCTTTCTTTTTCATTATATCATCGAATTCCATTTGAAATTGATTTTTTCAATCTGTTATACATCTGTCTATATCTAACCCATATTTATAGAATAAACAGAGGAATCATCTTCCTCTGCCCCTATTCCACATCTTGTCTTCTTCTTTTTCATTATTAGTATCTCTACTAACTCTCTCATCATAAATCCTCTGAAACTCCTCATAAAGCTCATCCCCATCCAGCTTCATTCCAAGTTTTTTCATTACATCCGAGAACAACCTTATGCTGCCACTCACATCAGCTATATCAAATCGAAATACATCTGCCTTCTCACTTATGAAATCCACAAGATCCACAACACTTTTGATGTCATTATTTACAATCAGCAGATATTCGTCCTGTAACTGATGAAACCGCTTCAAATCCTCTGTATACTTTGCTCCACCGACTGCAAAACGCTTCTGTTCTACAACCCTTAATCTGTATAGCTTTGCATAAAACTTCTTCTGGAATGGTGACAGCTTCGCCCTGTGCAGCCCCCTGATATCCGACGAATAAAAGTAAGGCTTTACCATCCAAGGCATATCCACATGATGCCTTAACGTCTCCTCTGAAAACATCTCGTCCATCTTTGCAAGCTTATGATAATACCGAAATCCCGGTGCCTGCACTTTCATCCACGCATCTTTCTTGAATACATATCCAAGTCTTTTCATCAGATATTTAAAATGCTCCACATTCCCGGCAGCATATGCACACATCTTGGCATCCCTGAGAATTATCTCTTTCATTGACATTTCTCTTTCCCACTTGTCCCTGCTGATATTTTTCGGATTCCTGCTGTACTCTGCCGGCATTCTCCAAATGAATATTTTGAGTGGAAAATAACATGGCCTCAGGCGTAAATGAAACTATTCACGCACAGCCCACTTTAGTACCATTTTAGTACCACAAGGCAAAAAACAAGCTCGCAAATGCCCATTTTACTAGGCTTTGCGAGCTTTTGAAAATTATTCAAACTCAATAGTTCCCGGTGGCTTACTGGTCAAATCATAGAATACTCTATTGACTCCCTTTACCTCATTTATAATTCTGCTCATCACTGTCTGAAGTACCTCAAACGGTATCTCGGCTGCTTCGGCTGTCATGAAGTCCACGGTACGGACTGCACGGACTGCAACGGCATAATCATATGTTCTCTCATCACCCATGACACCTACTGAACGCATGTTGGTAAGGGCTGCAAAGTACTGGTTTGGCATCCATGATGGTTCCTCGCCGTGGGCCTCTTTGTACTCTTTTGCTGCCTTTTCCACTTCGCTTCTGTAAATCCAGTCTGCATCCTGGACAATGCGTACCTTTTCGGCTGTGACTTCGCCGATGATACGGATTCCAAGGCCTGGGCCTGGGAATGGCTGACGGAATACGAGATAGTCAGGTAATCCGAGCTCCAGTCCGACCTTGCGTACCTCGTCCTTGAAGAGGTTTCTGAGTGGCTCCACGATATCCTTGAAATCGACATGCTCCGGGAGACCTCCTACGTTGTGGTGTGATTTGATGACTGCAGATTCTCCGCCAAGTCCACTCTCCACTACGTCCGGATAGATGGTTCCCTGCGCAAGGAAGTCAACCTTTCCGATTTTCTTAGCTTCTTCCTCGAATACACGGATGAATTCCTCACCGATGATTTTACGCTTGCGCTCAGGCTCTGTGACGCCTGCAAGCTTGCTGTAGTAGCGCTCCTGTGCGTTGACGCGGACAAAGTTGATGTCGAAAGAACCGCCTTTGCCGAATACGCCCTCTACCTCATCGCCCTCGTTCTTGCGGAGAAGTCCGTGGTCTACGAATACACAGGTGAGCTGCTTGCCGATTGCCTTGGCAAGGAGTGCTGCGAGCACTGATGAGTCTACTCCACCCGAAAGTGCAAGGAGCACTTTGCCGTCACCGACCTGCTCTCTGATTTCGTCGATTGTGTTTTTGACGAATGAATCCATCTTCCATGTGCCTGCACATCCACATACACCACGGACGAAATTGTAAATCATCTGTGTTCCGTTCTTGGTGTGAAGTACCTCCGGATGGAACTGTACTGCATATAATTTCTTCTCAACATTCTGTGTTGCGGCTATTGGACAGTCTGCAGTGTGCGCAACTACCTCAAAGCCCGGTGCAGCCTCTGCAATTCTGTCGAAATGACTCATCCAGCATACTGATTCTGATGGCAGATCCTTGAACATCACGCCGTTTGCAGAATATGTGATTTCTGTCTTTCCATACTCTCCGACCTCAGGTGTGATTACCTTTCCGCCTAATTTATGCATCATAAGCTGTGCACCATAGCAGATGCCAAGCACCGGTATTCCCAGCTCAAACAGCTCTTTCCGGTATGATGGAGAATCCTCTTCATAACAGCTGTTTGGACCTCCTGTAAGGATGATGCCCTTTGGATTCATTTCTTTGATTTTCTCAATGTCTATTTTGTATGAGTAAATCTCACAGTACACGTTGCACTCGCGGACACGGCGCGCAACAAGCTGATTGTACTGACCACCAAAGTCTATGACTATGACCTTTTCCTGATCCATGTTTTCCTCCTAAATGTTTATTCGCCATGCTGCCATCTCATTGATTACGTAAAAGCAACATGTTTTCTTATGTCATTATAGATTACGGAGTGCTTATCTGCAAGCGATTTTGTTAAATTTCTGTTTTGATTTTATGTGCAATTACGTTATAATGAATTATAAACACTTTTATAGGCTGGGAGGTTTCATCATGAGTTTTAAAATAATCACTATAAGCCGAGAGTTTGGCAGTGGCGGTCGCTTTATCGGCGAGCAGATTGCTCAAAAATGCGGCATTGAGTTTTACGATAAAAAAATAATTGAGCATGTGGCAAAGGAGCTAGGTATCTCTGAGCAGATTGTCGCAAACCAGGGCGAATATGCACCTGCCGGAAATATTTTTTCATATGCATTTGTGGGGCGCGACATCACAGGAGTTTCTCTTTCCGACCAGATTTTCAATATCCAGCAGAAGCTCATCAAGGATATTGCGCAAAAAGCGCCATGCGTTATTGTGGGACGTTGCGCAGACTACATTCTTTCTGACAGGGATGATGTGCTGAATGTTTTTATAGAGGGAAATAAGCCTGAGAAGGCTACAAGAATAAAAAAGCTCTACCATAAGAGCGATGACGAGGTCAAAAAGCTGCTAAAGGATGTCGATAAGAAGCGCTCTGTAAATTACCGCTACTTCACCGACAAGGAGTGGGGCAACAGAAAAAATTATGATCTGGTGCTAAACAGCTCTGTGCTTGGATACGATAAATGTATTGAGCTCATCGCATCCGCATACGCTTAATTCTCTTAAGATACAGCTTTCCTGCGGTTAAGAAACCGTTTTCTTATTTTATTACGAAAAACGTAAATAGAATTACAACCTGTGTGTAATATTAAAAATACTCCTGCATAAACTGTAACAACAGAATATGCAGGAGTATTTTTTGAAATCATATATTGAGACAAGGGCGGTGGAAATCGCCAACTACATAGTTGAAAACAATGCCACGGTGCGTCAGGCTGCAAAGCAGTTTGGCATCAGCAAATCCACTGTGCACAAGGATATCACGGATGCTGACAGGCTGCTTCGCATAGACCCGGAGCTTGCTGCAAAAGCGCGTCACATTCTCGATATCAACAAGTCAGAGCGCCATATCCGCGGCGGACTTGCCACCAGAGAGAAGTATCTGCATCTGCCTCATGTGCATGCCGGCTGAGTGCATGGATGCTTCTATCCCTGCATTGCCAGGTGCGCAACTTTTCGCGCATCTGAGGCTTTTCATTAATTCAAGACCTGTGTCACATGACTTGTGAGCACACCGTACAGCCACTTGCCCTCATCGCTTAGATCCTCATAGGTAAAGCCGCTTGTCTTATCGCAGGCAGGTGTTAGAAGCGCTGATTTTTCGTCCTTATTGGACAGATTCCAGCACACATAGCTGATACCGTAGCTGTCGAGCAGGCTGATCCAGCTGTTTGCGGAATCTATGTCCACCTGACCGTTTCCGTCGGCGCTGCAGATGCCAAACTCTGATACAAATATCGGCAGTCCGGCGTCTGCCGCCGATTTTAGCTTGTTTTGCAAGTCCTCCTTGTGGGTTTCGGCATAGAAATGCAGTGTATACATGATATTATCATAGCCTGTGACAGGGTCCTTGACTGCCTCATCCACATCCCGGCTCCAGTTAGGTGTGCCTATCAGTATGACAGCATCCTTGTCGTAGCTTCTGATTGACGGAATGACCTCGCTGGCATAAAACTTCACATCTCCCCAGGTCGCACCGTTGCACGGCTCATTACAAATCTCGTAAATCACGTTGTTGTATGAGGCATACTGCTGTGCCATTTTGGCAAAAAAAGCCTTTGCCACATCACTGTAGCGGTTTGGATTGCCATCGTTTAGCACATGCCAGTCGATGATGACATACATGTCGTTGTTGAACGCGTACTGCACTCCGTTTTGCACAAGTGTATCAAGCTGCTGCCTGTCACCGTCTGTGCAGTAGCCACCGCTTTCGTAGGTGTACATGGCGAGCCTCACCACGTTTGCTCCAAAGCTTTTCAGCGTGGCAAAGCAATCATTGGTCACATACTGTGGATACCACGCAAGACCGTGTGTGCTGACTCCGCGAAGCTGCACCTCGTTGTTATTTTGATCAACGAGCTTGCTGCCCTCCACATGCAGCTTACCGTTTACTGACGGACAGGCAAGAACTGAGCTCTCCTGTCCGTTTTCTGTGGTGAGCTGCTCTGTGTCAGCCACATTCTGATTTTCCGTACTGTTTTCTGTACTGCTTTGCATGCTGTCCTCTGTATTATTTTCTGTAGAGTTCACCGACTCAGTGGCTTTATCACCGTTCTGTGATTCTGTCTCTTTGTTACCGCATCCTGTAAAAATCCCAAGCACCAGCACTGCAGCCAATACCAATGCTATATATTTCTTCATATTGTTATACTGTCTGACTGATTACTGAATGGATGTAACCTTGTAGTCCTCAGCCTCTACAGTCTCCTTTAATTTCTCATCGGAAATGTCAGAGCTTAATGTCACTACTGCAGTTCCGCTCTCATGGCTTACTGCTGCCTCACTAACTGCATCAAGCGCCTCGAGTGCCTTCTTTACTCTTGCCTCGCAGTGGCCGCACATCATTCCTTCGATATTCATTGTCTTTGTCATTGATTTTTCCTCACTTTCATTTGGTTTATTTGTTTTGTTTTTTCTATCTGGTGTTGCTTTTCTGTCATGCTTAGGATCATACACCCTGCACAGATTCAGCCGCAGGGCATTGGTAACAACGCAGAAGCTCGACAGGCTCATCGCCGCCGCTCCAAACATCGGATTGAGCTTCCATCCTAATAAAGGATACCACAAACCGGCCGCAAGTGGAATACCTATTACATTATAGAAAAATGCCCAGAACAGATTTTCGTGTATATTTGTCAATGTAGCACGGCTTAACCGCACTGCTGCCGGTACATCTATCAGGCGGCTCTTCATCAGGACAACATCCGCTGCATCTATTGCCACATCACTTCCCGCGCCGATTGCAATTCCCATATCCGCACGTGTGAGCGCCGGTGCATCATTGATTCCGTCACCAACCATGGCTACCCTGCCCTGTTTTTTTAGCTTCCTTATGACAGCCTCCTTACCATCCGGAAGCACACCTGCGATGACTTCGTCCACTCCCGCCTGCTTTCCAATGGCATTGGCAGTCTGCTCGTTGTCACCGGTGAGCATAACAACTCTGATACCCATATTTTTAAGCTGTCTGACAGCTTCCGGACTGTCCTCCTTTATTGTATCTGCAACGGCTATGATACCGCAAAGCCTGTCATCTGAGGCAAAGAACAGAGGAGTTTTTCCTTCCTTTGAAAATTCGACAGCTTTCGCACGCATATCATCTGACACTTTCACAAATTTGCTGACAAAAGCAAGATTTCCCGCTTTTATCATTTTGCCTGCAAGTATTGCAGTCAGACCATTTCCTACAACAGCGCTAAAATCCGTCACCTCTGCGACAGCGATTTCATCCGTTTTAGCGCGCTCCATAATGGCTTTTGCAAGCGGATGCTCGCTCTTGGCCTCGACTGATGCAGCTATTGCAAGAAGCATCCTTGACCACAGTGCTTTATCTGTTGATGAGTACGAATTTAAATCGTCTGCCTTACGCTGACACTCACCGGCATGCTTGCCGATTTCCTCAAAAAATGTCTCATCCGGCACGATATCCGTCACCTTCGGCTCACCGCTTGTTATGGTGCCTGTCTTATCAAGAGCCACAATCTGTGTGCGGCCTGTTGCCTCAAGGCTTGCCGCTGTCTTGAAGAGTATACCGCTCTTTGCGCCCTTGCCGTTTCCTACCATTATCGCAACAGGAGTTGCCAGTCCAAGTGCACACGGACAGCTTATCACGAGCACCGAAATGCCTCTGGCAAGCGCAAAGCCCACGGTCTCACCGGCTATAAGCCATGCTATTATTGTAATGATTGCAATTGTAATAACCGCCGGCACAAATACTCCCGATACCCTGTCAGCGATTTTTGCAATAGGTGCCTTTGTCGCTGCGGCATCAGAAACCATCTGTATAATCTGTGAGAGTGTGGTGTCTTCGCCCACTCTGGTTGCGCGGCATTTTATAAAGCCTGACTGGTTCACTGTGGCAGCGCTTACTGCATCTTTCGGCTGCTTATCCACAGGGATGCTCTCTCCTGTGAGTGCCGATTCGTTGACAGCGGTTGTTCCATCTATTATTTCACCGTCCACAGGGATATTTTCCCCCGGTCTGACCACGAAAATATCGCCCTTTTTCACTGCATCCACAGAAATTTCCTGCTCCACGCCATCCCTTACAACAGTTGCTGTCTTTGGGGCAAGCTGCATCAGGCTCTTTAAAGCGTCTGTTGTTTTGCCCTTTGAGTGCGCTTCAAGCATTTTTCCGACAGTAATCAGTGCCAAAATCATGGCTGCGGATTCAAAATAAAACTCATGCATATATGACATGACCGCATCCATATCGCCATTCACCTGCGCAGCTGTCATGGCAAAAAGTGCATACACGCTGTATCCAAACGATGCCGCAGAGCCAAGCGCAACAAGCGTATCCATGTTGGGAGCGCCATGAATCAAGCCCTTAAAGCCACTGATAAAAAACTTCTGGTTTATGACCATTACCGCTACCGTAAGCAGAAGCTGCAAAAGCCCCATAGCCACATGGTTTCCATTGAAAAACTCAGGCAACGGCCAGCCCCACATCATATGTCCCATGGAAAAATACATGAGAACAACTAAGAATATGAGCGATGCTATAAGCCTGTTGCGCAGCTTCGGTGTCTCCCTGTCTACAAGCGCATCCTGCGCTGCCTTTAGCTGCTCTAAGCTGTTATTCGCTTTGTCAGTTTCTGATTCTGTTGCTGTGCCTTTGGGACTCGCTCCATAGCCCGCCTGCTCTACTGCCTCCACTATCTGCGCATCTGTCGCGCTTCCCTCGACTCCCATCGAGTTGGTCAAAAGGCTGACAGAGCAGCTCGTCACACCATCAACCTTAGAGACCGCCTTTTCCACTCTGGCAGAGCATGCCGCACAGCTCATCCCTGTAACTGTATATTGCTTCATACTGTCTGTATTTCCTTCTTTCTACTATTCAAATCTAACTATTCAGAAGCCTTTTCTAAAATCTCTCAATTCCTGTCACCTTGAAATCCAGTCTTTCGATGGCAAATGTGATTTCCTCATCGCTTAGCTCTCTGGTTGCCTCAACATGTGCCACGCCATGCTTTAAATCCACATCTGCCGATACTCCGCTCATCTTCTGAAGTGAGCGTGTGACTGAGTTCTTGCAGTTCATGCAGTGCATTCCGTCTATGTGCACATCTGCTCTCGTGACTATCTCGCCTGTAAGCTGTACTGTGGCTTCCTCGTCCTCCTTCATGGCTCCACCGCCACAGCAGGCGCCCTCGCCCTTTGAATGCTTAATAGTCTCCTTTAAGCCCACAATCACCAGAGCGGCAATTATTGCTATTATTAATATTGTGATTATTGTACTCATTTTTATACCTGCCTTCTTATAATACTACTTCATAAGCTTCTGCAGTGTGTTCAAAAGCTCATCTATTGTCTCATCCTTGCCGGCTCTTATGTCATCTGCCACACACGTCTTTATATGATTGGCCAAAAGGACTTTATTGAAGCTGTTGAGCGCGGCATTTGCGGCCGCCACCTGTGTGATGATGTCAGGGCAGTAGCAATCCTCATCCAGCATACGCTTGATTCCACGGATCTGCCCCTCTATACGGCTAAGTCTGTTGATGAGATCCTTATATTCCTGCTCTGACCGCTCTTTTTTGCGGTTGCAGCAACAGCATTTGGTTTCTTTTTCTGTCATGGGTACCTCCATTTGTTCTTTGTTCCGCATTATGCATTTGTTTTACATGTCTAACCATACCCCTTATGGGTATCTGTCTTCAAGAGCATTATATACCCCAGTGGGGTATATTGCAAGGGCAGATTTCCTTATTGAGAAATTTTCACGTTATACCATACTTTTATAATAAAAGTATGCAGTAGCTGCTGCTGCTCATAAATAGCTCTGCTTCATATGAATATATACAACGAAAAAGCCGGTACATCATGCTTCCATGAATGTACCGGCTTTAAATACTTAGCAGTCCGTACGGGAATCGAACCCGTGTTTCCGCCGTGAGAGGGCGGCGTCTTAACCGCTTGACCAACGAACCGTATATTATAATATCATGGTCAAACGAATAATGCAAGTACTTTTTTAAATTTTTTTAAAAATTTTTTCCGATCTCTTTGCCTTGAACATTATTCCTTTAAATGCTTCTGGCTTTAATTCCATTTTCGTCCCTATGTATGCTCTGTGATAATCTATTATATTCCGGCTCCTTATCTCAAAGCACGCGTTCTTATCCTCATATTTTATTTATACGTTTTCCTCTTGAATAAGATTATACACCTCTTTGGTCACACAACGGTCACACAGAGCCCTTTTCCACAGATTTTGTAAAAAATATACATTAAAAATGCCGAAAGCTGTACAGTTTTAGATAATTTTCGGGATTTGTGCATTTTTTATTCGTTATAATCAACTATTATTTATTATATTTTTTGTATATCTTTTCAAACGCAGGCATGGAGCGCTTTATCATTTCCCTATCCACACAGTATGATATTCTCACCCAGCCCGGACAGCCGAAGCCGTCTGCTGCTACTATGAGCACATCCTCCTCCTTTGCCTTCTCGCAGAATGCATTGCTGTCATCCTCGAGTGCCTTTACAAACATATAAAAGGCTCCGTCCGGCTTGAAGCAGTGGTAGCCTATCCTTGTGAGTCCCTCGTACAGAAGGTCTCTGTTTTCTTTGTAGGCATTGATATCACCGGTTGCCCCCTGGCATTTTACTATCATCTTCTGGAACAGGCTTGGTGCACACACGTAACCGAGTGCTCTTCCAGCACCACAGACTGCTGCATACAGCTCTGCCTTATCGTACACCTCATCAGGCACGAGGACGTATCCTATTCTCTCTCCCGGCAGTGAAAGTGACTTGCTGTATGAGTAGCATACCAGTGTGTTGTCGTAATATTTGGTCACAAACGGTACCTTGATTCCGTCGTAGACTATCTCCCTGTACGGCTCATCTGCGATGATGAATATCGGTCTTCCTATCTCCTTAGACTTTTTCTCAAGGAGGTCTGAAAGCTTTTTGATGGTCTCCTCAGAATAGACTGTGCCGGATGGGTTGTTTGGTGAATTGATTATGACACCTCTGGTGTGCGCATTGATTCTCTCCTCAAGAGCCTCAAAATCTATCTGAAAATGCTCTGTGTCTGCAGGCACCTCTACAAGCCTTGCTCCTGCTGCATTCACAAATACCTTGTACTCCGGGAAATATGGCGCTATGGTAATAAACTCATCATATGCGTCACTTGTCAACGCACGAAAGCAGATTGACAGCGATGCAGCTGCTCCCATTGTCATGTAAAGGTTGTCCGCATTAAAATGTGTGCCGTGTGTGTTGTTCAAAAATTCAGCTATTGCCGCTCTCGTTTCCACGTCTCCCTGTGCTGAGGTGTAGCCGTGCAGCGCAACAGAATCATAATCTGTCACAAGCTCCTTTATTGTGTCGTTTACTACCTGCGGAGCCGGTATGCTCGGGTTTCCTATTGAGAAATCATATACATTTTCCTTACCTACAATTGCTGCTCTTTTTTTACCATACTCGAAAAGCTCCCTGATTGCTGAGCGCACGCTTCCGAGCTGGTACATGCTTTCGTTTACTACCATTTTCTTGTCTCCTTATCTCTGATGTTCTTGCATGTTTACTATTATATATAATATCTCTGCTTATGACATACAAATGTCTTTATAAACATCTCTTTATACACATATTGTTACCATTCATGACCGTTTATCCTGATATGAATGCCTCCATCCCGGCACGCTTCGTCATCTCAATATGCTCCTTAAGCTCGCGGGCTGACATTCGCAGTGCCCCTAGGCTCATGACCGTCTGCTGCTCCAGTCCGTCAGAGGTTGCCACTGTTACCTTGTACCTGTCACGTATGCCAAACACAGTCTTTTCGATAAATGCATCGGCTGTCTCGTCCTGCTTTGTATACACAACCTCTATATTGTGGAAGGTCTCTCTCTTTCCGGCATTGCCCTTCACCTTGTACGCATCAAACACCAGCAGCAGATGACAGCCCTTATAGCCCTGGTAATCCGATAAAACATCCTTCAGCGCATCTCTCGCCGAATCGATGTTTATGCGTGAAAGCTCCTTTAAATCCTCCCATGCAAATATTATATTATATCCGTCAACTATCAGGTACTCTTCCCCCGGGGATTTCTTCGGATAAATCGGATTGCCGTGCTTATCATGCTTTACGGTGCGCGGTTTACCACTTAGGCCTTCATACTCATTTTTCTTTTTACCTGACCATTTGCGCCTCTGATCCTCTGCGATATCGTTTTTGCCCATGCCAAACTCCCTGGCATAAACATCTGCAAGCTGCGCATCAAGCTCCACTGATGACATACCTGAAACAGCTTTCTCAAAGCTCATCCTGCGGCGGTTTCCGGCAAGCGCCTGCGCATCCTCCGCTGAAAATGCATTCTGCGTGCGGGCACTCGCTGCAAGTGCCTCCTCAGACTCATCTCCGTGGTAGACATACGGCAGGTGCATATGCTCCGGGACCTCATCCCACGGTACCACGTAGCCTGAGCCGTGCGCACAAAATACCGAGCCTGTCGGATTGCGGAAATCCTCCTCGCTGTCATAGTGCATCTGCGCAATCACCTCCGCAGGATTGTGACACTCATCATAACCCCACAGCTCCAGTGTCAGGTGCCCGAGCCCCTTTGTATACGCATGCACCAGACTCACATAATCCTGCATTGTCGCAACCGGTGCCTTTCCTGTAATTGTTGCCATCTCCCTCGCAGCGGTTGTGGCAAACTGCGGGCTCTCGGCTCTTGCAAATCTCTGCTCCAGATCTGTCATTGCACGGCCGACATACTCCATCGGCACCTGTAGGATAAAACTGTAGTATGGCTCAAGCAGCACGCTCTCTGTGGATTTAAGTCCCTGGCGGATTGCTCTGTATGTAGCCTGACGGAAATCGCCTCCCTCCGTGTGCTTTACATGTGCTCTTCCTGTAAGAATCGTGACCTTCACATCGGTAAGCGCTGAGCCTGTGAGCACACCCCTGTGCTCCTTTTCCTCAACGTGTGTGGCTATGAGGCGCTGCCAGTTTTTGTCGAGCACATCCTCACTGCAGGTGGATGTAACCGTGATTCCGCTGCCACGCTCCGCCGGCGACAAAAGCAGATGCACCTCTGCATAGTGGCGCAACGGCTCAAAGTGTCCTACTCCCTCGACAGCCCTTGCTATCGTTTCCTTATATACAATGCTGCCCGGTCCGAACGTGACAACAACACCAAACCTATCCTTTATGAGACGCACAAGCACCTCCATCTGCACCTGTCCCATGAGCTGCACATGGATTTCCTTAAACTCCTCCACCCACACTATGTAAAGCTGTGGGTCTTCCTCCTCAAGCTGCTTTAACTTTTCCATAAATGCCGCCGGATTTACATCATCCGGCAGAATCATCTTATAGTTTAGTACCGGTTCAAGGATTGGCATATTGGACTGCTGCTCAAACCCGAGCCCCTGCCCCGGAAATGTCGAGCTAAGACCTGTGACAGCAACTATCTCACCCGCCTCTGCCACATCAGCTATCTCATATTTTTCGCCGGAATACTTTCTTATCTGATCGATTTTCTCAATCAGAAGGCCTTTCGCCTCGTCACCGCCATTCTCTTTGTACTCTATTTTGTCCCTGACCCTAAGACAGCCTCCGGTAACCTTTAAAAATGTCAGCCTGCTGCCTCTGTCATCCCTGCCTATCTTGTATACGCGGGCAGAAAAATCGTCAGGGTAATTTCTTTCACACATAAACCGCGAAAGTCCCTGAATCAGCGTATCCACTCTGTCAAGCTTAAGTGCCGAGCCGTAAAAGCAGGGGAACACCTCCCTTTGAGCCACCGCCTGCGCAATATGCGCATCTGTAAGCTCTCCCGATTCCATAAATTCATCTAAAAGAGGCTCGCTGCACATGGCAAGCTCCTCAAATAAATCCTGTGAAGAAAAATCCACACAGCCATCGCTCAGCTCGCTCTTTAGCTCTGCCTGCACTTTCTCCGCATCCGTGCCCTGCATATCCATCTTGTTTACAAAAATAAATGTCGGCACGTTATAGTGCTTTAAAAGTCTCCACAGTGTGCGCGTGTGCCCCTGCACTCCATCAGTTGCGCTGATTACAAGTATTGCATAGTCGAGGACCTGAAGGGTACGCTCCATCTCTGCCGAAAAATCCACATGCCCCGGTGTATCAAGCATGACTACATGCCATGTACGAGCTGTATCTGCCGTACGTGCTGCATCTGCTGTATCTGCCGCATTTGTGCCACGCGAAATATCAAGCCTTGCCTGCTTTGAAAAAATGGTTATTCCACGCTCTCGCTCCTGCGCATCGTTGTCCAGATACGCGTCCTGATGATCCACTCTCCCGAGTGAGCGAATCTGCCCGGTGCTGTAAAGCATGGCCTCAGACAGGGTTGTCTTTCCCGCATCTACATGTGCGAGAATGCCTATTGTAATGTGATTGTTTGTCATTTTCTGCTCCATTTATGCCTCAATTCAAGAACAGAGACACCTGTGGATGTCTCTGTGTCAGCCTTTATATCATAATCCGTTGATTTCCTAAATTATAGCATTTTGTGGTTGGTCTGTCATCTTTTTTCTTGATTGACAGCGGGACATAAAAGGCGCCGCTCAATTGACAAATATTTATTCCATACATATAATGTGATTACGAAAATTTTTGAATGGTATGAAAATAATGCGAGGATAATATGAACAAAAAAGAAGTATTGGAACTAAAACGAAGATTAAAAAAAGACCAGGCAACCTTCAGTCGTCTGGTCGGCTGCTACGTGGACTGCAACCATGAAAAGGTCTGCAAATTCGGTGGCAAATTTCTCACTCTGGAGGAGGATGAATACTACAAATATCTGGAGATTTCAAACAAGGTGCTTTCCGGCACTCTAGGAAACAACCTGCTCAATCTGCAGTTTCCGCTTGAGGAGGAAGAGGTCGGAGGCCGCCAGCAGATTCTCATGGCGCTTCGCGACAGCGAGCTTAATGATGAGACTCTGCTCGATACATACTATGACCTGGTCATCGACACCTACGATGAGGCCGGAAACTACTTGATTCTTTTGTATCTCGACAGCTACGATGTCATGACACGTACAAATGACAACATCAACGTGGATGAGTCCGAGGAGGTGTACAAATACATGCTCTGCGCCATCTGCCCTGTCACACTTTCAAAGCCGGGCCTTGGCTATCTGGAAAAGGAGCAGCGTATCGGAGCCCGCATAAGGGACTGGGTAGTCGGCGCTCCTGAGACAGGCTTTTTATTCCCTGCCTTCAACGATAGAAGCACTGACATACACTCCACTCTTTTCTATACGAAAAATACCAAGGAGCCTCACTCTGAGTTTATGACAAACGGCCTCGGCTGCGGTGTGGAGCGCACAGCTACTGAGCAGAAGATGGCTTTTCATTCAATTGTCAGAAATGTGCTCGGTGCCGAGGACGCGAGCACGGATGACAAGCTGCTTGATATCCAGCAGAATCTGTCCGAGATGGCCGATGACTACGCTGAGACTCACGATGATGACGATGATCCGTTCATTCTCGACAGCGAGGCTATGAACAAGGTGCTTAGTGACTGCCATGTATCTGAGGAAAAGATTTCTCGTATTGAAAAATCCGTCAATGAGGCCTTCGGTGATAAGCCGCCTATCGCAACCAATGTCATTGATTCAAAGGCTCTTGCAGCTAATGAAATCCGCGTGGAAAAGCTTGCTCTTGAGAGCCAGGTCGGCGATTTAACTCTCGAGCTCAATGAGAAAAATGCGCAGCTTGAGGAGAAGGATTCTGTTATCCAGGAGAAAAATAATCAGATTGAGGAGCGCACCTCACAGCTTCTTGAGAAGCAGGAAGAGATCGATAATTACACTTCTCAAATTAAGACCTATGATGTGGTGCTTCATGTAAAGCCGGAGAAGGCTTCACAGATTCATGCGCAGGTCATCAATGGGGAGAAGTGTCTCGTCATTCCTATGAGAGAGAATGAGAATGCGACCATAAATGGTGTGAATACAAATCTGTAGGGACGCATCATAGTGCATCGCTTATGGTACTGCGCTTTATAGGGCTTCGCATATCTAGTTTGTGGATACCGGCCTAGCATGCAGTATATTCCTCAGAAAAATATAAAATCAGCCACGGCAACATTTGCGGATAGTTTATTGATAGTTTGCTATGAATTGTCGTATCCACATTTTATGGAACGCCGTGGCAGTTTATATTTTTCTTCGGAACACACTGCATACTCTCCGGTAAATTTAGGGTACTTATGCGAAGCAATCTACTATGAGTTTATAAACCATGTCCGTGGATGCAGAAATGCTCTCCCGAAGCTAACGCTTCACTTACTAGATTCTGTATGGGATTATACAAAAGGGCGTGTGAAAAAAACTTCGTTTTTCACACGCCCTTTATAATGTTGTCACCTATGAACTAATGTCTGCTAATAATAGCACTCTGATAATACTTACCGGTTTACCAGCTCAGCACCTCATGGCCATCCTCTGTGACAAGTACCATGATTTCCCACTGGGCTGATGGAAGTCCGTCGTCGGTGTATACTTCCCAGTTGTTCTTGTCATCTACGTAGATATCGGCCTTGCCCATGTTGACCATTGGCTCGATGGTAAATATCATGCCGGGTGCCATGACCATGTCGGTGCCGCGCTTGGTGTTGTAGCCTACCCACGGATCCTCGTGAAATTCAAGTCCCACTCCGTGTCCACCGATTTCACGCACTACCGTGTAACCGTTTGCAAATGCATGGTCGTGCACCGCCTGTCCCATATCTCCGAGGAAGCCCCACGGCTTTACCTCTTTGAGTCCAAGCTCCACACACTCCTTTGTGACTTCAACGAGCTTTTTCTTTTCAGGGCTTACATTTCCGATACAGTACATTCTTGATGAATCCGAAAAATATCCGTTTAAAATTGTAGAACAGTCTACATTTATGATGTCACCATCCTTTAAGATGACGTCCTTTGAAGGAAATCCGTGACAAACCTGCTCATTTACTGATGTACATACGCTGTAAGGATAACCCTCATAGTTGAGCGGTGCAGGGATGCCGCCCATGCTGGTGGTCATATCATAGACTATTTTATCAATCTCTGCTGTGTTCATACCCTCGTGGATATGCTCTCCTATGTAGTCGAGCACTGCGACATTTATCTTGGCGCTCTCCTTGATTCCCGCTATCTGGTCAGGCGTCTTGATGATTGAATGGCTCGGTATCTTATGATGTGCCTCAGCAAGCTTTTCAAGCTTCATATCAAATGCCGCATGACAGGTCTTATATTTCTTTCCGCTGCCACACCAGCAAGGGTCATTTCTTCCAATTTTTGTTGACATAAAATCTTCTTTCTAGTGATCAAGAGTAACGTTTCCCATATCGACTCTTTTCCACACTTTTTCTTTTATTTTATAGTTATTTTTCTCCAGCAGCTTCTTATATCTGCCTCCCGAGAAATCATAATCCGTTATATCGGCATTGTCAAGCACTGCATATATATGCCTACACGCCGGCCATGACAGCCAGCACTGCAAGTATAATTGTTGTGATGTGTTTTCTTATTTTGCGCAAAGCTTTGCAACCACCTGATTTATGACCTTTCCGTCAGCCTTGCCCTTGAAATGCGGCATGACTGCCTTCATTATCTGTCCTTTGTTTCCTGTTGCGATTACATCCGAAAACTGCTCTGTGAGCTCCTTTTCTACCTCTTCTGCCGACATCATTGCAGGAGCGTACTCCTCAAAGATTGCATATCTGGTATTGTACTCATCAAGCAGATCTGTTCTTGTGGCAGGGCATGTGTCAATCTGCTCCTTCACAGACTTCATTTCCTTAAGAATGACCTTGTTGACAAGCTCCTCCGGTATATTGTCTCTGCAGCCCTCATCTATTGCCGCCTTTTTGGCTGCCGATACAAGTGAGGATATAGCATCCTTTCTTACCTTGTCTCTTGCTTTCATTGCTGCAATCATGTCTTTTTGTAATTGTTCCATCTGCATGGCTTGTTCCTCCTGCTTTTCTTACTTTATTTACAGGCTTGCTAGTTCGTTTTGTGCGAATTGGTGCCGTCTATCTCTATAATACACCTTATGGGTGGAAATTGCTATTATTTATTACAATGAGTTTGTTGCCGGTTACTAACATTGGGTCGTGGCATGTCCGCGTCTTACGCCCTTACTTTATTGGTAACCATTCAGCTCTTTGTGGTAAAAATAAAAAGAGCCGGTAAGTATAATAAATATACTTATCGGCTCATAACCATCCTATACAAGACGTCGTATAGCAAGTATTGTATGACACTGTACGCTTCTGTTTGCTGTGATTCCTGCCTTTGTGGACTGTGCCTCCACTATAACACCACCACCTGCATATATAGCTACATGTCCCGGATATACCACTACGTCTCCCGGCTGTATATTATCGAAGGATACGGCCTGTCCCACAGACTTAAATGCCTGTGAATATCTCGGTGTGCTGATACCAAAATGTGCATATACCTCATGTACAAAGCCTGAACAGTCTACACCGTTTGTAAGACTGTTTCCACCCCATACATATGGATTGCCCACAAACTGCATAGCGTATGATACTACAGAGCTTCCTGAAACTCCTGTTGAAGCACCCGGGTTCTTTCCACCGCCTGCTGCATAGTCACCGGCAATGCTTCCGCCCTTGCCGGCTCCACCACCATCATAGCTTGAACTGCTTGACGAGCTGTTCGCTCTGGCAGCGGCTGCCTGTGCCGCTGCTGCTGCGGCCGCTGCTTCCTGCTCCTGAATGATTTTGCCCTGTGCCGTAATGATATTCTGATAATTCTCTGCCTGCTGCTGTGCCTGAGCTATCTGGCTTGCATACTGCTCCTTCTGGTTTTCAAGAGCTACTATAGCCGCCTCGACATCTGCCTGCTGCTTCTCATAGTCATCCTGCATGGCTGTGAGCTCATTCATGTCGTTGTCAAGCTTAGTACCAATCTCCTTCACCTGCTCAACTGCTGCCTGATAAGAATCCATAAGAGCACGATCCGAATCATATACATCTGACACGTACTCTATACGATTGAGCATATCTGTGATACCATTTGACTCAATAATTGCTGTCCAGATATTGTCTTCAGCGCTGTTTTCATACATGAACTGTATACGCTTCTTCATGGCGTCATACTGCTCCTGCTGCTTTTCCTGGGCTGCTGCAAGATCCTTCTGATTCTGCTCTATCTCTGCCTGTTTGCTTGTGATATCTGTCTGAAGCTTCTTTTGTGCTGCAAGAATCTCATCAAGCTTTGCGGATTTATTCTTTATATCATCAGCAGTAATCTGCTGCTGATCCTTTAAACCATTAATCTCATTCTTCTTATCCTTGAGATCCTGCTCAGCCTGTGACTTCTTCTTCTCTGCATCCTTCTGCTTCTTTGTCTTTGCATATACCTTCTCAAGTCCACTGTTTATGTATCCGCTAAATGTAATGCCCTCTACTGCCGGTCCTGTAAAAACGAGTGCCGATGTTAACACAGTACATATAGCACGTGTCCATTTCCGATTCATTTTGTTCCTCCTGTAATACGACGGTCAGATTAACCTTTCTTTCCACAATTTATGTTCAATATACATTCGGATATATTATCGCACAAAATGAATCTTTTTTCCACATCTTTTTGTAAATTTACAGAATTTTCCACATTTTATATAATGATATGATTAAAAGGTCAAAAGTTATTTTGCCCCTCATTTATGATTCACATGCGCGCTATTATAAGTCTATCATCAGTTTTGACGCTATCTGAGGTCAGAGCGTTTATTTCCATTATGTTTTCAACAGTGGTGCGGTATCTTTTTGCAATGTCCCACATTTTATCATCCTTCTGCACTATATAGCCAACCAGAGCTGCTTCCTCTTCAGTATCAGACGCTGTTTTTTCCTGCTCCACCGATGTTATGACTGACACTTCATCCTGCTGCAGGGCAATAGCGTTTATGCTGACAACACCCTTAATTTCATATTCGCTATTGTCGAGTAGATTGACCTGCACCTGATCTACCTGCACATTTACCTCGCAGCAGGTGTTGGCATCCATGCCGGGTATCTCAACAAACTGTTCAAACGGCACAGAGTCTGTATGCATCTCTATCGGACAGCCATCATCCTCCACAATATTCACACAGTTCACCTGCAATACACCTGACACAATAATTCCTGTGTCTGCATTTTTTATCTGTGCAATAGCGGCCTGCGTCTTTGTACCGCATATTCTTAAAATTCTCTTTTTGCTGTTTTCTCTGTACAACTGCTCCAAAATACGGCATTTTGTGTCATTTTTCATAAGAAGGCTGCATACCTTCACATTTTCAAACACAGGTTTTACCGGACATGATACGCTGTACATGTCATTGAGCACCTCTACTGTTTCCTCACTCCAGACCTTTCCATCCACCGCAAGTGCTGCCTCAATCGAAAGCTGCCTGAGCTCTCCGTCGTAATCATTTTCCGCCTCAACCTGATGCATGGCAGGCTGTGTGCGAAGCCAGGCAATATTTCCGGCATTATCACCCTCGCAGCGTATTTCATTTGAAAAACCCTCCTGCATCTCAAAGCAGCAAATTTCCTGTTCTTCACTCAGATACACTATACACGCATGGCACTCGCCTGTCAGTGTGATATGGTCACGCTCGTATGTATACTCCAGATTTCTCATATCAACAAGACTTGATATGAGCTTGCATATATTCGGCTTGGTCTTTGGCAAGGTGACGACATTTTTAATTCTGACAATATCCCTTACAGCACTGTCAAGCTTAAGCACCTTCATCTGCCCCATAAGCTGCTCCACGTCCTTGTCATCAATCCTTTGTGCAACCTCAAGATTTTCTTCCCTCTCTCCATAAAGCTCCACGCTTATAATGCCTCTGACCGAGAGCTTTCGCGAATTGATAACCCCAACCGTAAGCTCATCAAGCCCGGTATACACACGAACCGTATCCTTCTCGCAGACTCCTTGAAGCACAAGCTTCTCCTGAAACGGTATTGCATCCTTTATATGCTCCACTCTGTTTCCGCCGATATTTTCCTCCGGCTCATCGCCTTCAAAAACTTCCTCTCTCGTATACAGCACTTCAAATTCAATGCTTCCACTCAGCCAGATATTCTCGCCTGACGCTTTTATCTCGTCAAGCTTTACCTGCCCGTTCTGGCAAACCACTTTGGAAACATCAGGCTTATTGTCCTTTATGACATAATCCCTGTCGAAGCCAACCTGCGACATATCCTTTACCTTTTCTATGCATTGTCTGATTTTTTGTGTAATTAAGTCCATAAAAAATACCCCACTTCAAATATGTATATAAAATACATATTCAAGATGGAGTAACTTTATGCAGATGCAAATATTTAAATTCATGATCATTATAATAAAGATGTAACATCTTTACTTCATGATACTAGCAAAGCTGCATCCTTATATCTTTTGTAATCACATCAGTGTAGGAGAAAGATAAGAGCTGTGGCGGATTCTGCTCAAACTCATCATCTATCAGAACCGTAAACACACTTGGGTATGCCTGCTGAATAACACCCTCCTGGATGTCAACCTTGTTGCGGCCAAGATCCTGCTGGATTTTTACCCTGTTGCCACACTGCTGGTGGATCGATGCTCTGACTTTTCTGATTTCTGTCTGTTCCATTTTAAGCCTCCTTATTGTGGGTATGCCCACTGGCACATAACTATAGTCCTCATGGTAACCAGTATCGTAACGACGTTGTCATATATATGAAATCAATCTCTGTATAAATATAAAACAGGTCAAATCAATCAACAATTATATCAATCAATATATTTGAATATATAAATATGTCACCACAATATCTAGTAACTTTACTATAGCAAAGTATCGCAGTGATAGCAATAGGGCATTAGTACTGATTGTCAGTTTTTTCGCAACTTTTAACACAATTTACGAAATTTTCACTCAAACACAACAGGCATTTCACTCAATTCCGTCTTTATTACTATATACGGATAACTCGCCTGATTGCTGACCTTCTCGCCCTTATCCGGGGCTATCAGACGCGTATCAAAATACATTGCCTTATCCTTAACATAAAACTGGTTAACCGTAATGCTGTAGCCACCGGTCTCCTTTGTGCCAAAGCCTTCCGCTATGTATAAATATTCATCATCCTTGTACGTCAGCTTCATCGCCTTTGCCTTGTTTTCAATTATCTGCTTTTTAAACTCCTCCGGGATTTCATCCCCGCAGATCACCGTATACTCAACCATCCTGTCACTCTCCGTGCCTGAAATATTTGCGCGGCAGCCCGAAATCACTGTCGTTTCCAATATCACAAGCACACCTGCAGCCATCACCAGAATTTTTCTCAATTTTTCTGACATTTTTTCCTCTCTTTCTTATCATATCGCTTATGATATGATATAATATCAAATATTGAACTACATTATAACTATTTTATTCTTAATGGTTCTGAATAGTTACATTACAATTTATATTATGAAAAAGAGAGGTCAAATATGCGTTCAGTTTTAATCGTAATATTCGTATTTTTCTATCTGCTGCTCGGTCTTCCGGTGCTCGGAGCCATGTGGATAATACACAAATTTGCCCCGGCATGGGCCGATATGGCACAGCTTCGCATGGTACAGTGGGCTTTCCGTGTCATCATATTCCTAAGCGGAGCAGACATTGAATTTATAGGGGAGGAAAATGTGCCAAAGGACGAGGCCGTACTATATATAGGAAATCACCGTAGTTTCTTTGACATCATAATCACCTACTCCAGATGTCCACGCTTAACCGGCTACATCTCAAAGCAAAGCATTACAAAAATACCGGTGCTCGGACTCTGGATGAAGCGCCTGCACTGCCTGTTTTTGGACCGCGATGACATCAAGCAGGGACTAAAGGTCGTGCTTGCAGCCATAGATCAGGTCAAATCCGGCATCAGCATATGTGTATTTCCTGAGGGCACACGCTGCAAAAACAAAGATGACCTGACAGAGGTAGCGTCTTTCAAGGAAGGTACTTTCAAGATTGCCACAAAGAGCAAATGCAAGATAGTGCCAATGGCAATCATGGGAACAAATGAAATATTCGAGGATCACCTTCCATGGGTCAAAAAGAGAGACCCGCTCAATATAATACCAATGCTCTGCTTTACCCTTCTTGTCCCGGAAAGTCCGCCTTGCGCTGTATCGGCCGCCGACGGAAAGCGAAACCGTTTTTTCTACGGGATGCACTGTGTTTGCAGGGCGCACGGCAACACGAAGCGGAGCGTTGTTCGAAATCTCCGCAAGCGTACTATAACTGCCGGTAAGTTCCAGCCTGGAGAAAAACAGGTTTTCATAGCTTAATTGCAGGAACGACTCCGGCTGCCAGCCATCGCACAGAACTGCAGCAATCAGAACAAGGCTTTCCCAATCCTGCATGCGGAGGGCGCCTGTTTCCGTGATGTTTATTGTGTAGGAGGCATCACCGATAAACAGCGTATGGCTTCCTTCAAAGGCATCTGGAAAATGAGCGGCATACTGTTCTTTTCGCAGCATATCGCGGTTGGTTGCACATGCCTGCACGCCGTCATTCAATTCGAAGATTTGGGCGGTCTCAAGCAATTCATTATACGCGGCATTGTATTGAAGAAAAACAAGGCTCACCGTTTCCCGTTGGCGTATCAGGCCGAGCGCGCGGCACAGCGTTCCATGAAGCGTGAATGTTCCGCTGATGGTTCTGAGCTCATCAATGCTGTGAATGAGATCTTGCAGGTACCGTAAGGTCATTGCATGCTTTCTCCTGAAATTTGATTGTTTATCTGCCCGCCAAACGATACAATTCGGTGATGCTGCCGCCTTCACCAAGCCGGAAGAGGAAGTCACCGTTGAGCACTGTGGGTTGATCAGCCTGATACGCAAAGAAGTATTCGGTATAGATATAGTCCTCAAAACGGCGCGCGGAATAAACGTTGAAACCAACGAGCGTCCCTGTGGCAGAAAGCCGGCTTTCGGGGTGACTGCGCGCGTTTTCTACCAACTGCCGGAGCTTTGCCTGATCCGCTTC
>ERZ779869.1013-NODE-1013-length-28020-cov-36.831182_pt1 | contig 28020 bp, 24 predicted proteins | sample MGYA00511557_ERZ779869 | MGnify/ENA primary metagenome ERZ779869 (study PRJEB29588, sample SAMEA2154620) | human gut metagenome | biome: human gut; feature: human-associated habitat; material: faeces | place: Denmark | collected 2008/2010 ... | reverse complement strand
TTCGGGTCGGCGGGGATGATGTGGCGGGGTTGGGCACAATTATGAGGGGGATCCTAAAAAACGGCGCTCTGACAGGAGGATGAATCCTGTCGGAGCGCCGAATTTTTGTTCAGATAAACACGCGGAAATAGTTGGATAGCGTCACCAACTCAATCGCGCGGAAGGGAGTCCAGAGGGTCGAAAACCCTTGGGTGAGGTCAAGGGGCAACACCCTTGGGTTTCCCCCAATAAACACGCGGAAGAAGTATGATAGCGTCACCAACTCAATCGCGAGAAAGGGAGTCCAGAGGGTCGAAGACCCTTTGGTGAGGTCAAGGGGCAACGCCCCTTGGAGTCCCCCAATCAACACGCGAAAACAGTATGAAAGTGTCACCAACTCAATCGCGCGGAAGGGTCAAGGGAGGAACTCCCTTGTGGGGGCAAGGGGCAACGCCCCTTGGGGTTACTCCGCGTTGTCCACCGTCGTAGGCATGATGTCAAGACCAGCGTCGGTGTAGACGATGTTGGCTTCGTCCATCCACTTCGTGATGGCGGCGTTGAAGGTTTCCTGCTGCTTGGAGGACAGCAGCTCCGCGCGCAGGGATTCCTTCAGGTCAGTATCCAGCTCCACCGCGCCGGAAGGCACGTCACGGACATACTGGAGAATATGCACGCCATAGCTGCCGACAACCGGTTCGCTGATGTCACCGATCTTCTCCATCGTGAACGCGCCCGCGGTGAACGCCGCATCCCAGTTGGTGGAGTCCATATGCACGGGGTAGCCTTCTGCGCGGGTCGCTGCATCCTGCATTCCCGGATCCGTGCCGTATTCCTGAATCAGCTCGTCAAAGGACACGCCATCCGCCAGCTTCTGGTTGATTTCGTCAATCGTCGGCTGCACGGAGTCGATAATCGCCTGCTTCGCCGCTTCCACCTGCTCCAGCGTCACCAGCTCTTCGGTCACTTCTTCGCCCGCTTCAATCTGATCCTGCTGCTCTTCGTAGGTTGCCAGCAGGTTCGTGTACGTTTCCATCAGGGTATCATCCACGTCCAGCAGGATATGGCTGACGCCGCGGTAGCCGCTGGGCACATAGTACTGGGGCGTGATGTAGTCCGTGTAGCCATAGGCGGCGTACATGCGGTTCATGTACTGGTCATTCTCATACTGATCGACATGACCCTCGTACTTTTCCTTGTCGGCTTCCACCAGCGAGTCAAACTCCGCCTGAACATCCTCGTCGGAGACGGTCACATCCTTGACGATATCGTCCATCAGCTTATTGTAACCCGCTTCTTCCACGCAGCTCGCCTTGTAGGATTCCTCAGTGAAGCCTTCCGCTTCCAGCGAGGAGAGAACCTCCACCATAGCGCTGGCGCGCTCTTCGTCGGTGGAATCATCGGTGATGCCCATGTACTCCATGCCATTCTGCACGGCAGCATCCCAGTTGGTCTGCGCTTCCGCTTCCACGGCAGCGATTTCTTCGTCTGTCAGTGACAGCCCCAGCTCCACCAGCTTCTGATTCATCAGCTCATACTGCACTGCCACTTCCAGCGCGCTCTGGCGGATGGCCGCCTGCAGGCTCTCGTTCGTCGTGTCGTAATACTGCCCATAGTAGGACAGCATGGACTGATAGAAGGTGTTGAAACGCGCACGGGTGATTTCCACGCCATTGACCGTCGCCAGCACCTCATTCGGGTCTTCCGCCACCGTCGTCGTCGTTTCTTCGATTGCAGCCGGCGCATCCGTCGCCGCGGCATCCTCTGCCAGAGACGCACCCGGCAGGCACATCAGCGTCGCCGCAAGAGCGAGCGCCATCAAACGCTTAGGAGATTTCATGAGCTTGAACTTCCTTTCACACCCGTTTCATCGGGCTTTCTCGTTCTCTATTATGGCACGCTTTTTCCCCGCGCGCAACCTTTTCGCCCCACTTGTTACAGCAAATTCACACTTTCCTTGCATCGCCGTTGCAATTGTGACGATTGTGTGGAGGGGGAACGAAGGGGAGACCCAAGGGGCGTTGCCCCTTGACCCCAGCAGGGACGCTGTCCCTGCACCCTGCAAGGGAGTTCCTCCCTTGACCCTTTCGCGCGATTCAGTTGGTCGCACTTTCATACTGTTTTCGCGTGTTGATTTGGGGAACCCAACAGGCGTTGCCCCCTGACCCTTCCGCGCGATTCAGTTGGTAACACTTTCAGGCTGTGCCCGCGTGTTTATCCAGCGAACCGAAGGTTTCCAAAGGGCGATCGCAGATTTCGTCTGTTTTCATGCCCTTTGGTCGCCTCCGCAGAGGCGAAATTCCTGCGTCAAGACTGCATCAGGCTTGCTTTTTCAGCACCCAAATACCATTCACCGGCATCTCCTGCGTGCCAGACAGCACCTTGCCCGTCAGCATCTCCTCATAGCTGCCGTCCAGCGTGACCTGCTGCGTTTTGCCCGAATAATTCTGCACAAACGCAGCGCCGCCGCGCTCCGTCGCAATCACCCCGGTCGGCAGCTTCTCCTGCATCGCCTTGGGCAGCGAAAGCTCCGCCGCAATCGCGGTGTAAATCGCATCCAGTCCGTCCTGCTCTGGCTTCGCCGCCAGATAGTACGCCTGCCCCGCGCCGAAGGCGTGCTTCGTCAGGCAGGGAAGTCCTGCATAGAAGTCCTCGCCGTACTCCGCCAGCACCTGTGCATCGTGCTTCTCCGGCAGCTCGCATAGTTCATGCACCGCATAGCGCCGCCCGTCCGGGAAAACCATGTGCTGCACATCCTGCGGGTAGAGCGCATCCAGTTCCGTCGCGCGCACACCCAGCACATCCGTCAGGTCATGCGGCGCGCCGCCCAGATACGCCAGACCGCTGTCATCCACCACGCCGGAAAAACACGTCATCAGCAGCGTGCCGCCGTTTTCGACAAACGCGCGCAGCTTTTGGGAGAAGCCCTCCTTCATCAGGAAGAGCATCGGCGCAACGACCAGACGGTATTGGCTCAAATCGGTGCAGGGGCGCATATCGCGGAAATCCACCGCAATGCCCTGCTCCCACAGCGCGCGATAGTGCATGTTCACGCTGTCAAAGTAGCGCATGTTGCCCTTCTGCCCCGTCTGCGCGTAGTCAATCGCCCACCAGTTGCTCCAGTCAAAGAGGATACACGCCTTCGCGGGGGCGTTTGGCTTGCTGTACAGGGGCTGCAGCGTCTCCAGCGCCTGACCGACCTGCGTCACGTCCCGGAAAACGCGGGTATCGCCGCGCCCATCGTGGTCAACAACCGCGCCATGGAACTGCTCCGCCGCGCCGCGCCCCTTGCGCCACTGGAAGTAGCAGACGCTTTGGCTGCCATGCGCCACTGCCTGCAAGGAGGACAAGAGGTGCATTCCGGGGCGTTTGAGCTTGTTGACGGGCTTCCAGTTGACCTGCGAGGGCGTCGATTCCATGAGCAGGAACGGCTGATTTTTCAGCGAACGCATGATATCGTGGTTCATGGCAAACTCCGCCGCTTTCGCCACATCATCCCCTGAATGCCACGCGGGATAGCTGTCCCACGAGACAACGTCCATGCCCTCCGCAAGGGAGAAATAGTCGTAATCCCAGAAACGTTCCATGAGGTTCGCCGTGCACTTCAGCGAGGCATCCACCGCCTGCACCGCGTCGCGCTCCGCCATCATGAACGTCTTGCACTGATGGGTGGAGAAGCGCCGCCAGTCGATAAACATGCCGTTGGTGCTGGTTTCCGCCATTTCGCCGGGCGCTTCCACCTGCGACCAGTCGGTGTAACGGTGGCTCCAGAACGATGTCCACCACGCCTGATTGAGGTTTTCCAGCGTTCCATAGCGCTTTTTCAGCCACTGGCGGAATTTTTCCTGACACAGCGGGCAGTAGCAGTCGCCGGAAAACTCGTTGGACAGATGCCAGAGAATGACCGCCGGATGATGCGCATACCGCTGCGCCAGCGCCGTGTCCATCTCCCGCACTTTGCGGCGATAAACCGGGCTGGTCAGGCAGTGATTGTGCCGTCCGCCGAAGTGGTAGCGCTCGTAGTGCTGATTCACGCGCAGGACTTCGGGGTATTTCTGCGCCATCCACGCCGGACGCGCGCCCGACGGCGTTGCCAGAATGATGTGGATGCCGCCGCGCCACAGCCGGTCGATGACTTCGTCCAGCCACGCAAAGTCGTACACGCCGTCCTCCGGCTCCAGCCGCGCCCACGCGAAAATCGCAATCGACACACAGTTCACATGTGCCTTATGCATCAGCTCGATGTCCTGTTCCAGAATCTCCGGATGATCCAGCCACTGGTCAGGGTTATAGTCGCCGCCGTGCAGGAAAACCGGGAAGCGCGGCGTCGGGGAAGATGCTTCTGTCATAGGGCAGATTCCTCCAAATCATTGCTTATCGCGTCACATCATTCTGCGACAGGGAATACGAAATTATTTCGTCCCAATGGCGGCGAATCACGATTTCTGCCGTCAAGCCGGTATTGTTATACGCAATCGACCACTGGGTATTGCTCGTGATGTCCACGGGGTTCGGTTCTTGCGACGATGCTTTCAGCGCATCCCATACGGTGTCATTGGTATACCCTTCCGCCTGTTCTTCCAGCACTTTCATAACCGCATCATAGCGTTCCCTGCCATGACCGTAAATGCCATTACGCTGATTCGGAAGCACTTTGTCTCGGTACAGACCGTAGAAATTCGTGATGGCTTCCATTGGCGTTGCAACAAGCGGACGAGTCTCTTTCTCGCAGTCGTATTCCACGACACGCCCATCGCCGCTGGCGTCTGTAATGTAGAAATGATAATCACGCCCCGACGAAGCAAACATATCATAGCTGCTGAGCAGCTGCACAGCCTCTTCTGTCGTTGCTGCACGATCCAGTACAAGACGAATCGCCAGCGTGGTCGCAATCGTCGGCTTTCCTGTATTCTGATGAACCGGCTCACTGTCCAGCGTCAGCACCGCAATCGAAACGCCCTTTTCATTCATGCCATCCAGACAGATAAACGGCGCAGTAAGGGTTGCTAACTTCTTTTTCAGGCTTTCATCCGGTATATTCGCGCTCACATTATCCAGCGCAGCAAAGGCGACAGACCGATAGCCATCCTTTGGCGCACAATATACCAGCATCGCGGACGTATCTCGCTTGAAATCATAGTTGCGCCCCATATGCACGCTGCCATCCGTATCCGTCAGCGTAAACGCCGTACAGCCGTAATTCGGCACCTTCATGCTGACGGGCAGAAGCGGCAATGCCTCCTTCAAAATTGCATCCAGCATCGTCTGATTATCCGTAATGCCATATGCAATTACACGATCCAGACTATAATCGTACTGCACATTCATGCGGTATAGGTTGTAACCATCATCATAGTCTGTTATTTGCTCAATGCTCTGAATCGTCTGCAAGCGGGTAAAGTAAAAGCCGACAAAAACGACAAGGACCAGCAGCAAAAGAATCAGCAGGGACAGCAGAATCGTTCGAAGCGGGTGATGTTTTGTCTTCATGTTCATAATTCCTCCTTGCCATGACGCGGTCGCAGGGGGCTTATCCTTGTATACTGTAAAGCAGATTCGCAGATATATGCAGCAATCGTATTAGTGCAGTTCCTTCAAGTACGCTTTAATCGCTTCGTCCTTGCTGTCGCGATAGAAGTATTCCGCGAAATGCTTTCCAGAAATCGTTTCCTTCACAAAATCCTGATTCAAATCCTTCAAAATATCCAGCAGCGGACGATACGTTACCTTCTTCACACCGTCCAGAATCTTCTTATTCCGCTGCTCCGGCACAACACGCTCCTTCGGATAGCCATTGCCATGCCCGAAACCAAACAGCTGCTGGAAAATCATCTCCAATTTCAGCTCCGCACCCCAGCCGAAGTCTTTGGCGAACGGCAGCGCCACACAGTTGCCGTCGTTGATCTGCGCAAACATGTAGCCGTCCGACGGATCCACCACATGCCCGCACAGCACGCCGGGGAAGGAGTTGCACGCCAGCATCGCGCCTTCGCCCGTTCCGCAGCCTGTTACGACATAATCCGCCGCACCCGTTTCCAAAAGCAGCGACGCCAAAAGCCCCGCCTTCACATACGTCAGCTGGCATTCGTCCTCCGCCGTGTACATGCCATAGTTCACCACTTCGTGGCCCATCGCTTCAACCACCTTGCGCAGCACACCTTCAATCATCGCGTTTTTGGCGGCCTGGCTGTTCTCGTTAATCAGCGCAATTTTCATTGTTTCTTTTCCTCCATTTCGTCCGCAGACGTTTTTCCATTCTAATTTTATCACGCGCGCGGAAAATTTGCAACCTGCTTGCCATGTAGCCTTCAAAATTTTGCAGGGAATTCTGCAGCGCTTTCATGTGCCTGCGAAAAGGTTACATGGCGTTTTTCCTTTCGCAGATGTCCGAAAAAAGTGATTAACCAGCGGGTTATTCGCCATTTTCAGGGGCAGAGAGGGCAGGGAAATTATCCACAGCCAAACTTGTGGAAAAGCTGTGGAATCTCCGCAGGTTTTGCCGAAAGCTCCCGTAATCACCCGCTGGAAATATCCACAAACGGTGGAATGTGCAGCCTGTGGATACGGTGGATAAGCCGGAAATACCACGTTTTGCAGGATTTCTTGCAACTTCATTGCGAAAAAAATCGAGATTTTCTTGGAAAACAGGCAGGAATCCCCCTTCAGGAACTCGAATATACAGAGTCAGAGGGGATTCCTTGGCTGGAGCGCAACCGCCGTGTCCACAGCGCTGTGGAGAAGCAGGATGGATATCCACAGCGTTATCCTTGTGGACAAACCCTTGCAAAATCAAGCGGGGAAGGGGTTATCCACAGCATCCACATCCCCTACTACGACTGCGGAAATATAATTCCCTGCATTCTCTCATGGGAGGGCTTCGCGCCATGCAATTTACTACCAATGTTCAGCTGCTGCTGGACGGCTTGAATACCGTTACCCGCGCCCTGTCGGCTCGTCCGACAAAACAGATTTTAGAGGGCGTGCACCTTTCTGCCGTGGGCGAGCATGTGAAACTGACCTGCTCCGACGGCAACCTTTCTATTGAAATGTCGATTCTGGCGGACGTGAAGGAGGAAGGCACAGCTGTTCTGCCGGGCCGCCTGTTTACGGAACTGAGCCGCAAGCTGCCCAGCGGGGAAGTGACCATCCGCGTGGGCGAAAATCATGCGGCATCGATTCGCTGCTTGTCCTCGAAATCGAATCTGGCGGGCATGAATCCGACTGATTATCCGGAGATGGCGCGTGTGGCGGAGGGCACGACCGTCCGCATTCCGCAGGATAAATTGAAGGAAATGATTTCCCGTGTTGTGTTCGCGATTGCAACGGAAGATAACCGCCAGATTTTAACAGGATGTCTGCTGGAGGTTGAGCCCACCGAAGCGCGCCTGGTAGCGCTGGACGGATTCCGGCTGGCGATTCAGAAGGCGGTTATGCCCTTTGAGCTGCCCGGCGGAAAAGAAAATGTGCGTGTAGTCATTCCGGGGCGCGTGCTGAACGAAATGAGCAAGGTGCTCGGCGACACGGATGAATACTGCACGCTGGTATTTGATCAGTCGCGCATGACGGCATCGTTCGGGACGACGACACTTTCGACGGTGCTGCTGACGGGCGAGTACATCGACTATCGGAAAATTTTGCCTGCTTCCTTCCGCACGACGGCGCTGGCGGATCGCGTGGGCGTGCAGAACGCCATTGACCGCGCGAGCTTGATGGCGCGGGAAGGCAAGAATAACCTGATTCGCATGTCTTTTTCGGGTGATACGCTTGCCATCTCGTCGAACGCGGAACTGGGCGACGTGCTGGAAGAGCTGGAGACGGAACTGACGGGCGACCCGATTGAAATCGCCTTCAATGCGAAGTACATCACCGACGTGATTCGCAACATCACGGATGAAAAACTGTGCATGCGCTTCAACAGCAATGTCAGCCCGTGTGTGATTGCGCCGCAGGAAGGGGAGGATTACCTTTACCTGATTCTGCCGGTGCGCGTGTTCACCTAACAAGAGGATAAAACTGGAAGAAAACCGGGCGCACGGGGAAAAGCTGTGCGCCCATTTCGCGACCAATCCGATATGGATTCATAACGAAAATGCAGATAGAAACCATTCGGCTGCGGGACTTCCGCAACTATCATTCGCTAATATTGACCCCTCATCCGGGCGTGAATATTCTCCTCGGACAAAACGGCTCCGGCAAAACAAACCTGCTGGAAGCCGTTCATTATTGCGCCCTTGGACGCTCACACCGCACAGGATTAGACCGCGAAGTGGTGCGGAAAGGCGCAATGATGGCGGCATCTGGCGTGACGCTGCGCAAAAAAAGCGGCAAAACAGAAATTGCGGTAAAATTAACGCCATCAGAAGCGCGAAAAAAAACGGTTTTTATTGACTGCAAGCGCGCAGAACGCATTTCAGCGCTGATGGGGCATGTTCAATGCGTGATTTTCTCGCCGGAAGACTTGATGCTGGTCAAAGAAGGGCCTGCAATCCGCCGCAGAATGCTCGATATGATGCTTTCTCAGCTGTCAACAGCGTATTTCAGCGCGCTTCAGCAGTATCAAAAGGCGCTGGAGCAGCGGACGGCACTGCTTCGCGAGGTAAAGCGCGGGATAACGCCTGACCCGGTGCTGCTGGATACGTTTGAAGAAGCAATGGCGACACCATGCGGCATCATCATGCCCTTGCGGGACAAATTGGTGAAGCAATTGGCGAAAATCGCGGCGGAGAAGTATGAGCGAATCAGCGGACGTCCGAACGAAATGTTCAGAATGACCTATCAGCCGTGCGTGCCGGAAAGAAGCAATCCTGTGCCGGCGATTCGGGCGGAGCTGAAAAAAAGCAGGCAGGAGGATATTCGCGTCGGCGGTGCAGGCTGCGGTATTCACCGCGAGGACATCGGGCTGTCGCTGATGGGGCGAAGCATGAAGGTGTTCGCGTCGCAGGGGCAAATCCGCACGGCGGCGTTGGCAATTAAGCTGGCACAGCTGGAGACGTTCCGCACAGAGACAGGGGAGACGCCGATTTTGCTGCTCGACGACGTGATGAGCGAACTCGACATGACGCGGCGCACGCGGCTGCTGCGCGAAATCGAGGGCGTGCAGACATTCATCACCTGCACGGACGAAAGCGACCTCGACGGCTGCCGAGAAAAACGGAGTTATCGCGTGTGGATGGACAGCGACGGGGAGGGGCATGTTCAGGAAGAGTCGGCGGGCGATGAAGTGATGAAGCCGGATTTGCTGGATGACCCGGAACTCGATGAACCATCCGGAAAATGAAATTGTTCCACGTGAAACATTCGGCTGGCGGGCAAAAAAGTGCCTGCCGGCTGTTTTTGTATAATGCGCTGAGACAGAGCGAATGATGCGACGGACAAAGGGATGATCATCAAGGTAAATTAGAATGAGAATGTGAGCAAAATTCCGATAGAATGCAGGAAAATCAAGCACTTCAAGAATAAAATAATTATATTATCATCACCATACAAAGAACGTCAATGAAAGCAGCGCAAAAAGGAATGTTTCACGTGAAACATTGAATCACATCCGCCTTTGTGGTACAATGGAGACAACAAAAACGCAGGAGGAATCACGATGCCGAATTGGACGAAGCAGCAGGAGCAGGCGATTCGCGCGCGCAACCACACCATTCTCGTCAGTGCCGCCGCAGGGTCGGGCAAAACCGCCGTGCTGGTGGAGCGGATCGTCTCGCTTGTCCGCGAAGGCGCGTCGATGAATCGGATGCTCATCGTCACGTTCACGAAGGCAGCGGCAGCGGAAATGCGCCAGCGCTTGGCAAAGCGAATCAGCCGAGAGGCTATCAGCCGTGACCCAGCAATGGTGAAGGCACTTGATGAATTGGAAACGACGCAGATTTCGACGATTCATGCATTCTGCCAGCGCGTCATTCGCAGCCACTTCGAGCAGGTGGGCGTAGACCCGCTTGTCCGCGTGTGCGACGAACAGCAGCAGAAACTGCTCTTTGAAGCCGCGTTCACGACGGCAATGGACGAGCTGTTAGACGAGCGAACGGATGAAAACTTCCTTCTGCTGGCGGATGCGTGGAAGCAGGACAAACTTTTGTCGCTGACGGCGCAGTTGTACGACTTTTTGATGGCCCTGCCGAAGCCGTTTGCGTGGCTGGATGAGCATGTGGATCAGCTTTCGCAGCCGCTTATGCAGCAGCCGTGGGTGGAAACGCTCGAAAATGCGGCGAAATTGCAGGTGGGAGCGATGGATGATGCGCTAATAGCGATTCGCAGCCTATTTGACATGCCGAACGCGGTGATGGATCGCATGGAAGCGCTGAATGCGGACGCGCAGCTTGTTTCGGCACTGCAAGGTTTGGAGGGGGAGGCGCTTCGGACGGCCGTTGCGAACTTTTCCTTGCCACGATTGTCCCCGAAACGTGGCCTGTCGGCGGAAGAAAAGGAATGGGGGAAGCGCTTCAGCGATGGGCGGACGGCAATCAAAAAGCGCGCAGAAAGGGCGGACGAGCTGCTGAATCCCGATTTTGCGCAGCTGGAACGGGAACTTCCGGCGATTCAGGCGCAGCTGCGTGGACTGGCGGCACTGGTCAAACGGACGCATCAGCATTTCCGAGAAGAGAAAAACGCCCGGAACTGCATGGACTTTGGGGACATGGAGCAGTACACGCTCGACATTTTGGAGCAGCCGGAAGTGCAGGCACAGATGCAGGGGGAGTTTGACCACATTTTCGTGGATGAGTGCCAAGACGTGAGTCAGGTGCAGGACGCGATTCTGCAGGCCATCCACGGGGAACAGAACTGCCTGTTCATGGTCGGGGACGTGAAGCAGTCGATTTACCGCTTCCGCAAGGCCGACCCGACACTCTTTTTAGGGCGGATGCAGACGTTTTCGGAAGACGAGGGGGCGAGGGAGCGGAAAATCGTGCTCCAGCAGAACTTCCGAAGCAGCTTCCCGGTGCTGGATGCGACGAACCGCGTGTTCCGGCAGACGATGCGCCCCGCGGTGACGGAGCTGACCTATGCGCCGGAGGATGAGCTGATTTGCGGGCTGGGCGCGCGGGAGGACGATCCGCCCGTGATGGTGCACCTGCTGCGTGGGCCGGACAACAGGGATGCGCTGGAGGGGAGTGCGAGCGAGGCGGCTGGCCACGAGGAAGTGCTGCAGACAGAGACGCGCGTGGTGGCGCGGCGCATCAAAGAGCTTTTGGGAACGACGATGCCGGATGGAAAGACGATTTCGTACCGCGACATGGTGATTCTGCTTGCGCAGACAACGAATTTGGCGCAGACAGTTGTCGATGCGCTGACGGAAGAGGGGATTCCGACCTTTTACGACGGCGCGGAAAGCTATTTCAACCTGCCGGAAATCATGGATATGAAAGCGCTGCTGAGCCTGCTGGACAATGCGCAGCAGGATTTTCCGCTGCTGACGGTGCTGAAAATGGTGCCGTTCTCGCTGACGGACGAGGAATTGGCGCAAATTCGCTTGATGCAGACGGGGCAGAACGTGCCATTCTATCAGGCGTTCGCCAAAGCGTGCGGCGGGGAGGATGAATTCGCCCAAAAGTGCCGAAAAATCAGCGAAAAACTTGAAACATGGCGGTTTCAGGCGGAAGTCATGCGGTTATCGGACTTCATTTGGCACCTGATGACCGATTCGGGCTACTACGCGGCGGTCGGGGCGCTCCCCAAAGGGGAAGTACGGCAGGGGAATCTGCGGATGCTGTACGAGCGGGCGCAGGCATTCGAGGCGGAAGGCGGCGTCACGCTGGCGGCGTTCATCACGCGGATGGATGAGCAGGAGCGGGGCGGGGACAGCATATCCGCCAAAATGCTGACCGAAAACGAAGATTTGGTGCGCGTGATGACGATGCACAAATCAAAGGGGCTGGAGTTCCCCGTGGTGTTCCTGATGAACATGGAGCGCAGGCTTCTGTGGACGCAGACCAGTGAGCTGATGCTGCACCCGAAGCTGGGCGTGGCGATGCCATACATTAACCGGGAACTGAACATCTGCCGAAGAACGCTGATGCAGGAGGCTTTCGAAGAACAGCGGCGGCTGGACGAGCTGGCGGAACGGGCACGCCTACTGTATGTGGCGATGACGCGGGCGAAGCTGCATCTGGAACTGGTGGCAACGGTGGCGGATCTTGAGCGCACGAAGTGGGATTTGGATTTGCCGCCGAGTGACAGTCGCGTGCGAGAGGCTGGGAGCATGATTACATGGGTGATGCAGGCGATATCCACCGATGCACACACGAAATCCACAAATTATCCACAGGCCTCAACCCCATGGGATTGCCGAGATTGGGACGAACTGCCTCAGAAAACTGTGGATAAAGTAGGGGAGACGGAGGCGGATGCATCAAAGGTGCTTTCGCTTTTGCAAACGGCACCGCCAGAGGGCGTTTTCCCGGAAAAAACGGTTCAGACGGACATTCTGCCGCTGAAAACGTCGGTATCCGCACTGGTGAAAAAACAGGCAGACGCACTGCCGCTTTCGGATGTGGAGGAGGACGCTGAGACGAAGCACGCGGTGGATGAGAACGGCACGCCGCTGCTGCTGTCGGAACTGCCGCGCCGTCCGGCATTCATGGAGGAAAAGCGGATGACGGCGGCGGAGCGCGGCACGCTGACGCACCGGGCGCTGTCGCTGATGCCGCTGGATGCGCTGCGGACGGCGGAAGATATCCCGCTGGTCATCCGCGAGGCACTGGAAATGATGCAGAAGCGCGGGCTGTTTACGGAGGAGGAGCTGCACATCATCAGCGTGGGCGCTATCAGCGGATACTTCACGAGCGAAATCGGGCGGCGGATGCTGCAAAGCGGGAATGTCCGGCGCGAGTGGGCATTCAACCTGCGCTTGACGGGTCAGCAGGCGCTGCTGCTGCAAGGCGTGATTGACTGCGCGTTCGAGGAAAACGGCGCGTGGGTGCTGGTGGACTACAAGACCGATCGCGTGGACGACGAGCAGACGCTGGTGAACCGGTATGCGGAGCAGCTGGCATGGTATGCGCGGGCACTGACAGAAATCACGGGGAAGCCGGTCAAGGAGCGATACCTATATGCGCTGCGCGTGGGGAAGGCGATTGCCGTGCCGGAGATAGACGCGAAATAAGGCGAGAAAGGAATGTTTCACGTGGAACATCGTCGAATGGACTATCATTTGCACACGAATCACTCGATGGACGGGCGGCAGACAATGCCTGAGCTTTGCGAAACGATGCTGGCGCGCGGCGTGCAGGAAATCGCCCTGACGGAGCATATCGAACCCGGCCATCCTGAAGAAGAGATGGACGTGCCGCCGGTGTGGGCGGATTGGTTCGCGGAGATTGCGCGCTGCCGGGCGGCATATCCGGCGCTGGTCATCCGCAGCGGCATCGAGATTGGGGACAATCCGCTGTGCCGGGCGGAGACGAAGGCGCTGCTGGACACGCTGCCGCTGGATTTCCGCCTGCTGTCGCTGCACTTGGTGAACGGCGTGGACTGCTATGATTCGGAAAAGTATTTCACAGGCAAAACGCGTGCGCAGGCGTATCGGGAATACGCCGAGGCGAAGGCGGAATCGATACTGGACTGGGAGGACTTTGACAGCGTGGCACACATCGGGTATGTGGCGAAGTTCTCCATATACACAGGGAAGGAGCGCGCGCTGGTGTACGAGGATGCGCCGGATGCGTTTGATGCGATTTTCCGCCATGTGATTGCACTGGGGAAGTGTATTGAGGTGAATACATCAGGGTACGCGACGACGGGGGATACGTTCGCGCATTCGTCGCTGATTCGCAGGTATATTGAGCTGGGCGGTGAGAATTTTACGTTTGGCAGTGATAGCCATGATACGGCACGGGATTATGCGGATGTGGAACGGGCGAAGGAGATGGTGCGGGCGCTTGGGGGAAAGTATCAGGTCAGTTTTGAGGGGCGCAGGGCGATATATTGGAAGATATGAGGTTAGGGGAAGCAGGAGGCTTTTTCGTGCGAAAAGTGGTTGCAAAGTGGGGAAATTACGCTGAATTTTTGCCGAAATCAAAGAAATAATGGGTTTTCAGCACTCAAAACGACAAAAAATTTGACAAAAAGGGTTTATCGTGGCATAATAAAGAGGATGAGCGAAATCAATCCGCAGGCGCGTGGGAGCGCTCCGGCGGCGGCAAGTAAAATTCATTTTGTCCGCGGTGAAAAGCCGAAGGGCGTTGACGGGGGTGCTCATTCTTGACGGAACAGATGACGGTGAAATACTACTACCACAGCGGGTTCTCGGTGGCGAGCGGCGAAACGCTGCTGGTGTTTGACTACTGGATGGGGCGGCAGGGGAAAAAGCTGCCCGCAGCGCAGCGGATTACGCCAGAAACGCTCAGCCACTTCAGCGAGGTGTTCGTGTTCATCAGCCACGGGCATGAGGACCACTTCGACCCGGTTGTGTATACATGGGAGCAGTATGCGCCGGTGACGTACATTTTGCCGGAAACGATGGATGCATCGCTGCATGGGCGGCGGATGGGCGTGGGGGGCGAAATCACGCTGTCGCGGCATGTGAAGGTGAAGGCGTTCGACTCCACGGATGAAGGGCTGTCGTACCTTGTGGAGATGGACGGCATCCGCATCTTCCATGCGGGAGACCTCAACAACTGGCACTGGCGGGAGGAATCAACGCCGCGCGAGATTGAAGAGGCGGAGCGCGATTTTCAGCAGGTGATGGAGACGATGCGCGGGGAAAAGGTCGATGTGGCGTTCTTCCCGGTAGATCCGCGGCTGGGCATGATGTTCGACGCGGGCCCGAACTATTTCGCGATGGTCGTTAAACCGCGGCTGATGATTCCTATGCATTTCTGGGAGCGGGCGGAGGTCATCCGCGAATACGCGAGGAGAAGCCGTTCGCCGCAGACGGAGATTATCGCCATGACGACACCCGGCGACATGATTCTGCTTGAATTTGATGAGCAGGAGAACATGACTGTTCACATGCAGTCCGTCACCAGCGCGCCAGTCGCCCGGAACAAGAAGGTGCAGCTGGAAGCATACGACGGCGAGAATCCGTTTAACGATTCCGACCTGCCGGTGGATATGGAGTGATTTTCCTGTCGAAAGGGTTGACAGATGCGCCTTTCCGGGGTATCATAGAAGAGCGGCGCGCCCAATCGTGCGCCGGGAAAGGAAGTTCCACGCATGATTAACAAGGATATGACCGTAGGCGAAGTGCTGCGCTCCTGCTCGGACGCGGCGATGGACGCGGTGGTGAAGATTTTCACCGATATGGGGATGCACTGCCTGTTCTGCCCGCATTCGACGGCGGAAACGCTCGAAGAAGCCGCGATGGTGCATGGCAACGACGTTGAAGAGCTGGTTGCAAAGCTCAATACCGTTTTCCAAGCCAAATAAGCACAGACGGGATTCCTTTGCCCACAGGCAGGGGAATCCCGATTTGATTTTGGTAATACGATTCTCGGATTCACCTGCGCATCGTGGCGTATTTTCATCCGAAAATAGTATAATACTATTTCCAGATTCACCTGCGCCATCTGCTTGCGCCTTTTCCCTTCTGGCGTCCGCTCATTCCACTTAGCGTAGCGCTGCTACGCTGCGTTTCATTCACGTTAGCCAGAATGAAAAATTCGCGGCGCATCTTGGCGCATTTTCATCCGAAAATAGTATAAACGAGCAAACCGTTGATTTTACTGGCTTTGCGGACTTTTCCGCAGAAAAAAACTATCAACGGGGCATGTGGATAACACTGTGGATATTGTGGATTAACAGGCTGTTAGCCTTCCCAGAAATGTGGAAACTGTGGATAAGTCTGTGGAAAAGCGGTGAACAGCTGTGGAATACATGGGAATTTCCTGTGGAAGGGGTGTGCAAAAGTGATTATTGAGCATCAGGGACAGGCACTGACCGTCGCGATGGAAATGGAGCGCCGCGCCATCCGGACTTACGAGCGTGCGCTGCTGCTGGCGAAGGACGAGGAAGTTCGCAAGGGTATTGAGGACATTCTGGGCGACGAACGGCGGCACTTGAAGCGCTTTACCGAAATGTGGGACAAGACCGTCAATTCGGCGGAACAGCAGGTGCTTTTGCAGGCGATGGCGGCGGATGTGCTGTTCCGCGGCGGCGTAACGGAAATGGCGCGGGAGGATGCGCTGACGACGCTGACGGGATTGTATCGGTACGCGATGGAGAGCGAAGCGAATGCGGTGGAGACATATACGAAATTCGCAGAGAAGTGTGAGGGGGAGGCGCGGGCAGCGTTTTTGGAGATTGTGCGGGAGGAAGCAGGGCACCTCGCGGAATTGAAGGAAAAATTGGGGGAAGGGTAAGCCTAAGGTCAACAGGGATAAACATGCGGAAGCAGGGGATTTTCGCGCTTCGCAGTGCATAACCATGTTACTGGGTTTACCCGTTGCAGCACCCATCTCATCCAATTTCGCTGCGCTCAGCCAACGTTCCCAAAGGAGAAGGCTGGGCGTGCAACGTTCCCCCAAAACATAAACGAAGCCCCTTGACGAAGCAAAATCCGTCGAGGGGCTTTTGGTTGTCCTCATGGTGTGCAGGGATTGTGGATAACTTTTTTGCAAATCAAAGAATCTTTCGACACTCGATGTAGAAGCGCTTGTCGTGCGCGTGGCCCATCGAGAAGGTCTTGCGCGGGAGGATACCAAGCTGCTCAATCGCCGGGAAGAAATCCGCCTTGTTCAACGCAGGCAGCAGGAAGCCCATCGCGCCGTCCGCGCGGCTCAGGCGGCGAAGTACCTCGTCGCCGTGAATGTAGTCAATCGCGGCTTCGGGGTGGCGGCGCAGAAAGTCGTCCAGATAGCGCTGGAGCGTCGCGACGGGGAGTGCGCCGTCCGGGTGGGCAATGAACGCCGTCTGTTCGCCCGACGCGGAAACGACGCGAAGTTCCTGCGCATCCGCATCCGGCGGAACGAAGGAAAGTGCCATCCCGTGCGCGGCGCAGTAGGCTGACCAGTCCGCCAAGACATCCGCCGGATGGACGTTCGTCAGCACGCGGTGAACAGGCTCAAAAATCAGCGCATCGTCGTGGATGTTGACCAGCTCAACCATCGCGTAACGAGCAGGATGAACGGCGGCTTCCTTGGCGGGAAGGGTCGCTTTGAGCTGCTCGTAGTATTTTTTCGCGGTGGCGAGGGAGTGGTTGCCGTCGCCGACGGCGAAGAGAAGCGGGTCTGCGCCGAGAGCATCCTTCAGGCGATTTAGGGCGGCGGCGATGGCGGATTTGTCCGTGTCGGATGTGACCGCCCAGCCGCGTGCATGGCCGCTCTGCTGCATGAGGTCGAAGTCGTAAAGCGGGGAAAGCTGGTCGCGGCGGGCGTAGAGCGGCTCGATGACGGTGCGCTGCGGGTCATCCAGCAGGAGCATGACGTGGCTGGACTCCAGCGGTGCGCCGTTCCGTACGGCAAGACGCGCGGGCAGGCGCGACGCAACGGTTTCCTCGGTCGGGCGAATGAGGGTCTTTGCGCCGTCGTAGCGGTACCGCTCCAAATCGACGCAGCAGACAAGCCCAAGCCGCTTACCGGTGGACGTGGTGCGCTCCAGCAGCACGAAGCCGTCCGTCACACCGGGGTGCAGGACGTTCAGTGCGTCGCGCATGGCAGCGTGAATCGCGTCGATGCGCTCCGGTGGCGCGGGCAGGTCACATTCAGGGAGAATCAGGCGCAAGGTGGACGGCTGATGCCCAACCAGCGTGTTTACCCGCTGCCAATACTCCGGCTCGGACGTGTACTGGTCGCACGCGACGCACGCCCACGCCGTCCAATCCGCATCCGGGCGCGGCAGCAGGAACGTCCCCGGCACAACGCCGATGCCCGCAAACAGGTCATTGCTCATGGCACTTCATCCTTTCGGGAGAAAATTCATCACCTCCTATTGTAGGGCCTTTTGCCGCCGGGGTCAAGTACTTCTATTGTTCTTGAACAGCAGCGTGATGCACCAGACGCCGGCCGCGCCGATGATGGTGTATAGGATGCGGCTGAGAATCGCGCCCTGCCCGCCGAACAGCCACGCCACGATGTCGAACTGGAACACGCCGACCAGCAGCCAGTTAATCGCGCCGATGATGGTCAACACGAGGGCAATGGTATCAATCAACATGCGTTTTTTCTCCTTTCCCCTTCGGGTGATGATACAGTGTATGCGGTGGATGCGGAGAATAGAACGGGGGGATTTGCAGGTGATTTCCTCTGCAATCAAAAAGACCAGCACCGAGAGAAAATCTTCTCCCGATGCTGGTCAGTCGCGCCCATTTGGCACGACAATGTGCGAGTAGTTGGTAGAGCAAGTTGGGGGCGCATCTGCGGACGCGCCCAACCTTACCCCAATTTAATTGGCGATGTCCATGCGGATTTCCCATCCTCCGCCACAACCTGCACCCGTACAAATGATTCGCGCGGTGAAACCACATAATCCGCACTGGTCTGCCCTTCCAGCGCCCGTGTGCGATTCGGAATCCACACCTCGTTGCTGTAAAAAATAATGTACTTTGCCGGCGAGCACGCAATATGCAGCACGCCATCCGTCAACGAAAGTTCGCGAATCTCCGGCCCTTGCGTGGCGTAGAACCGTCCCTCGTCAATGGCGCGCAGAATGCCTGCGACGCTGCGATCATTGGTGTTGAGCATTGTGGCGCTCATGCCGCATTCGCCCTCGTAGCGGTGCGAATCGTCGTTGGCAAAGCAGTTGAGCAGCTGTCCATTGGCGAAAACAGGATCAAGCATGGCGGCGGAATCCCCGCGCAGGGCGTTTGTGGGCACGGAGGAGACGCTGTTGAAGATTTCCACGCCGCTCAGCCCGCGGAAGGAGCACATCAATTCCGTCGTGTTCAGCGACCAGGCGGGATGCGCCAGCACAGCGCGTCCGCCACACGCGCGGATGCTGTCAATTGCCTGCTGCGGCGTGCCGTTTGGATTCCAGCAATCAGCAATATCCGGCGAAACGCCCAGACCCAGCAGATGCACCGCCTGTGTCGGCAGGAGGAAATCCAGCTCGGTGCCGGGAATGAGCGTCAGCCCGGCGGGAATTTCATCGGCGGCGGGACGCGTCACCTCGCGATGGTCGGTGATGGCGAGAACGTCATAATCCAGCGCGCGATAGGCAGCCATGACGTCCTTGGGGGACAGGCGACCGTCGCTGCAAGTGGTGTGGCAATGGAAATTGCATTTGAGAAAGCCGCGGCTGGCAGAAAGCAGCTCCATGAGAGACATCCTCCTATTCGGACAATTGGAAAACCCCCACATGCTTGCACATGCAGGGGCTTGAAGACACGATTAGTCCACCGTGTAGGGCAGAAGCGCGATGGCACGGGCGCGCTTGATGGCCTCGGACAACTGACGCTGATGCTTCGCGCAGTTGCCGCTCATGCGGCGGGGCAGAATCTTGCCGCGCTCATTGACGAAACGGCGCAGGCGGTTGATGTCCTTGTAATCAATGTATTCAATCTTATCCACGCAGAAGGAGCAGACCTTCCGACGGGGACGACGACCTCCGCGCGGACGCGGACGACGCTCAGAGCGTTCTTCAGACATGAGTGTGACCTCCTTTTCATTCACTTGAAATCGCAATTCGGCACTTTTTCAGCCGATTAGAAAGGCAGTTCGTCGGTTTCGACCGCCGTGAAGCCATTGTTCTGCGCGGTAGGCGCGGGAGCAGCGGCTGCGGACGGCGCGGCATTGTTGTATGCCGGAGCGCCGTCATCCATGCGGCTGGACAGGAATTCGACTTCGTCTGCCGTGACCTCCAAGGATACGCGGGTCGTGCCGTCATTGGCAGTATAGGTACGTGCGGACACAGGTCCGACAACGCAGACCTTGCGTCCCTTTGCCAGATACTTCGCGCACAGTTCACCCAACTGACGCCATGCCGTTACACGAAAGAAATCCGCGTCCGACTGACCGTTTGCGGTGTTCTGACGGCTGCCGCGGCGATTCACTGCAACCGTGAAATCGCAGACGCTGATGCCGTCGCGCACAGTACGAAGTTCAGGATCACGAGCCAAGTTACCAATGATCGTCAGCTTGTTCATCTGCTTATCCTCTTTAACAGGTCATTGCTGAAATCCGATTACTCGGCATCAGCGGGAGCTTCGACGGTTTCAGCGGCTTCCACGGGCGCTTCCACAGCGGGAGCAGCCTTGGGCGCGCGGGGCTTCACGTTGCTGCGCTTGACTTCCAGCTTCACAACCAGATAGCGGAGCACGTCGTCGTAAATCTCCAGATTGCGTTCAAGCTCACGGGGCAGGTCAGCGGGCGCCTTGAAGGTCACCAGCACGTACCAGCCTTCGGTCTTGTAGTTGATGGGGTAGGCCAGACGCTTTGCGCCCTTGCCCCACGGTTCCTCATCAACCTTCTCCACTTCACCACCGTTAGCAGCAATCAGAGCAGAAACCTTCTCAATCAGTTCCTTGCGAGCGGTTTCCTCCAGTGCAGTATCGATGATGTAGGTCAGTTCATACCTATTCATCATTTTCACCTCCTCTTGGACTTTTGGCGCTGCATCCTGTGCAGCGCAAGGATGTGCCAGTTATTGATTATACATCACAATTCGCGCGATTGCAAGGGGTTCAGAAAAATTTTCTTTGACGGAGGGAAAATCCAGAGGCTCTGTCTCTGGACTCCGCAAGGGAGAATGAAACGGGACGAAGTCCCCTCCCTTGACCCTTCTACGCGATTCAATTGGTGACAACTTCATGCTGTGTCCGCGTGTTTATCTAAAGAACCTTCGGTTCGGATTAGACGTTACGGTACAAGTCAAGAAACATGGGTGTGCGCTGCGAAGGGGTGGAGGGGGCGACCGCAAAGCCCCCTCCTCGCCTCTGCAGAGGCGAAATCCTCTGCAACAATAAAAATCAAGAACCATATGCGTGCTCTGCGAAGAGGAAAAGGAAAGTGCCAACGCCTTGTCAAAATCAGGCGACCCTGTTATAATGGAAGCCAACACAGGAAGGGGACGAAGCGGATGAAGAAGAACGATTTGCTGACCTTGACGGCGGATGGCCTTGGGGCGGACTTGGAAGGCGTGTGCCGCGCCGACGGCATGGCCGTTTTTGTGCCGGGGATGCTGCCCGGCGAGACGGCGAAGGTGCGCATCGTCAAGGTGCAGCCCCGATTCGCGTTCGGGCGTATGGAGGGAAAGTCGCTGACGGCGTCACCCGCCCGGAAAACGCCGGATTGCGCGGCATACCCCCGCTGCGGCGGCTGCATGGGACGCCATATGACCTACGAAACGACGCTGGAAGCGAAACGCCAGCAGGTGCAGGACTGCTTCCGCCGCATCGGGCATATCGACATCGACGTGCCCCCGGTGCTGGGCATGGCAGACCCATCGCACTACCGCAATAAGACGGCGCTGCCCGTTGGCGGAACGGTGGAGGAACCTGTGGCGGGCTTTTTCGCGCCGCGCAGCCACGATATTATCCCGATTGCGCAATGTCCGAACGCCATGCCGCCGGCGGACGAAATCTGCCGCCGCGTACTGGGGTGGATGAAGCGCTTTCACGTCGAACCGTACGTTGAGGAGACGTACACGGGGCTGGTGCGGCACATTGTCGTCCGCGTCAACCGAAAGGGTGAGACGATGGCGGTGCTGGTCATCAACGGCAGTGAAATTCCGCACGAGGGGGAGCTGGTTGCGTCGCTGAAGGCGGCGGGGGCGGTCAGCGTCATTTTGAACGAAAACCGCGAGCGCACGAATGTCATCATGGGTCGGCGCTTCCGCACCCTCTACGGCTGTGACACGCTGACGGATGAGTTGTGCGGCCTGCGCTTTGAAATCAGCCCGGCGGCGTTCTTTCAAGTTAATCCGGCGCAGACGGAAGTGCTGTACCAGACGGCGCTGGATTTTGCCGAGCTGACGGGCGACGAACGCCTATGCGACGTGTATTGCGGCGCAGGCACGATTACGCTGATGATGGCGCGCCACTGCCGGGAGGCGCTGGGCATCGAGATTGTTCCGCAGGCGATTGAAAACGCGAAGGAGAACGCCGTCCGCAACGGCATCGAAAACGTGAATTTCCGCTGCGGCGCGGCGGAGACGCTGCTGCCGAAGCTGGTGGCGGAGGGCTTGCGCCCGGACGTGATTGTGATCGACCCGCCGCGCAAGGGCGTTGAACCCGCCGTCATTGACGCGATTGCGCAAGCCGCCCCGAAGCGCGTGGTCTATGTGAGCTGCAACGTTGCCACGCAGACACGCGACGCGGCGCTGTTTGTGGAGAAGGGGTACAAGGTGCAGAAGGTGCAGAGCGTCGATATGTTCTGCTGGACGAGCGGGGTGGAAACTGTTATGTCATTGGTCCAACAAAATCCGGATGATATCGTCAAGGTCGGCATCGACGCAGACGAGCTCGCCGTCACCAAGGCCGAAAGCAAGGCGACCTATGGCGAGATTCAGGCGCGCGTGAAGGAACAGACCGGCCTGAACGTCACGCCGCTGTACATCGCGCAGGTGAAAAGAAAGCATGGGATTATCGAGCGCGAATGCTACAACAAAGCAAAGTCCGAGAGCGCAAAGATGCTGATCTGCCCGACAGATAAGGAAAAGGCGATTGAAGATGCGCTGAGGTTCTTTGGGATGATTGCGTAAAGATTTCAAACCGGATCGGTCGGGGAATACTACCCGCTCGATCCGGTTTAATAAATTGAACCGATGTAAATCTGAGCCAGAAACGAATCCGATGGATTGATAGGACGTCGTTCTATGTCATTTTTTCATCGTGACAAATTTCTTGTTGACAAAATGGAGATTTCATGTTATACTGCCATCAGCGAAAAGGATTTTAAAGGTCCATACCTGTTATTTATCGTCCATGACAAATAGAGGTGAACCCATGAAGTTAGGCGAACTGGCAACCGTCCGAAGCGGGCTGGTTTTATCCAGAAAACAGGCGTGCAAAGGCACCCCCGTCAAGATGCGGTATCCCCTACTGAGCTTTCGCGCCATCCACTCAAACGGATACATCGGCATGGAACAGCTGGATGGTTTTGACGCCGCGGAGCAGTTATCGCCGGAGTACCTGACACAGGTAGGCGACGTCATCATCCGCCTGACCTCGCCGTACACTGCTGTTCTCATCGACGAAGCATCCGCCGGCATGGTCGTTTCATCAAACTTCGTCATCATCCGTGTTGATCGAAACAGGCTCCTGCCCGGATATCTGGTCTGGCTGATCAACACGCCGAAGATCAGGAAAGCCATTTATGAAAACACCAGCAGCAACATGCTGGGCGCCATCAACGCCAAATTCTTCTCCGAATTTGAAATCCCCCCGCTGTCCATCCTCCAGCAGCAGAAAATCGCCGAACTGTATCTGCTGGCGAAAAAGGAGACGGCGCTGCTTCGCCAGTTGTCGGCAGAGAAGGAGCGCTACTACGATCTGCTGATCCGCAATGTACATTCGACCATGAAATGAGGTATGCACCATGACGACCCGCAACGATATCGAACGCGTTCTCTGGAAGGCCTGCGACAGCTTCCGGGGAAAAATCGACAGTTCCCGCTACAAGGACTACATCCTTTCCATGCTGTTCGTGAAATACCTGAGCGACGTCACCCTCGAAAGACGCGCCCTGTACATGGAGCAGTACGACGGTGACGAACGGCGCGTCGAGCGCGCCATGAGCCGGGAGCGGTTCTCCCTCGACAGGGAATCCACCTTCGATTATCTGTACGAAAACCGCACGGATACAGAGATCGGCCAGAAGATCAACGTCGCCCTTTCCCACATCGAGGATCACAACAGCGGAAAGCTGCGCAACGTGTTCCGCGCCATCGACTTCAACTCCCAGGTTGACTTCGGCGACGTCAAGGAAAAGAACGCGACACTCCGCAATCTGCTGGAAGACTTCCACGACCTCGATCTTCGTCCCGGTCAGCTCGGCTCCGCAGACATCATCGGCGACGCTTATGAGTACATGATCGCCAACTTTGCCTCCGACGCAGGCAAAAAAGGCGGTGAGTTCTTCACGCCGAGTCAGGTTTCCGAGCTGGTGGCCTCGCTCGTCAAGCCGCAGGAAAACGACCGCATCTACGAAAAAACCTTTTCGACTTTGATACAACCTGTAGTAATATTGGGGAATGGACGCAAATGGACGCATTTTTCAGATTCGTTTGAGAATGGACGCATCTGGGCGCAATAAAACATCCTGCAGCAGCTGCCACAGGATGTTTTTTCATGTTCGGGTTATAGCTTGATCTCGGTTCCGTCCTTGAATGTATATCGCATGTCCTCTTTGGAGTATACCGCAACATGATCCAGTAGGCTGCCCCAGAGGGATGGGTCAAATTCAGTAATCAGTCCATCCATTTTCTTCAGCGTACCAATGAACCGGCTGGCAGCCACCCGTGCCGAAGTTTTATCAGCAATCTGCTGCTTTATATCGTCGTGTTGGCGTTTCGCATCCTCGTACTTTTCCCTCATCTTATCAAAGCGTTTCTGGTATGCAGCCTGATCCAGTGCGATATGGGCATTTTCTGCAATAGCCGCCTGTATCATATTCTGCAGCAAATCCATTTCCGCGCTCAGTTTTTCTCTTGCACATTCAAGCACTTCCGTCCCGAAGAGCGTTTGACTCATAGCTTCCAGATTGGCAATAACTTCACCCTTATTAGCAATCAGCTTATTGACTGCCGCTACAAACGATGATTTGATCTCGTCCTCTGTCAGATTCGGCGTTGAGCAGGTTTTGCCGTCATGGTACTTGTGATTGCAGCGATAGATGATCCTGCGATACTTGCTGTTCGAGTGCCATACCTTTGCACCATAGTAGGAACCGCACTCTCCACAGACGATGCGGGATGCGAATATATCCACACCACTGTAGCGATTGCCACGGTTGTTCCTGCGCAGCATCTCCTGCTGCACAAGCTCGAAGGTCTCCGGTGGAATGATCGCCTCGTGGTCGCCTTCCACGTAGTACTGCGGTAGAACGCCGTTGTTGGGCACCTGCTTCTTGGTGAGAAAGTCGGCGGTATAGCACTTTTGCATCAGGGCGTCGCCTTTGTATTTTTCGTTGGTGAGGATACTCCTGACTGTGCCTTGATTCCACTTTGCTTTCCTGCGTGGTGTAAGAATGCCCATTGCCGTTAACCGATTGGCAATCGTGTGCGGTGTCAACCCCTGAAGAAACAAATCGTAAATAAGTCTGACCGTTTTTGCCTGCTCCTCGTTGATAACCAGCTCACCATTTTCGCCCCGCTCATAACCGAGAAAATGGTCAAACGGAACCGAAACCCGTCCATCGGCCATGCGCTTGCGCTGACCCCATGTGCAGTTTTCGGAAATGCTGCGGGATTCCTCCTGCGCAAGACTGCTCATGATCGTGATGAGCAGTTCGCCCTTGCCGTCGAATGTCCAGATATTTTCCTTCTCGAAAAAGCATTCCACGCCTTTATCCTTGAGCTGTCGAATGGTGGTCAGGCTGTCCACCGTGTTGCGGGCGAAACGGCTCACACTCTTGGTTACTATGAGATCAATCTTTCCCTCAAGGGCATCCGCCACCATCTGCTTGAAGCCTTCGCGATGCTTGGTGCTGGTGCCGGTTATGCCTTCATCCGTATAAACCTGAACGAATTCCCAGTCGTCCCGCGCCTTGATGTACTGGGTATAATAGTCAATCTGCGCTTCATAACTGGTAAACTGCTCGTCGCTGTCCGTAGAGACACGCGCATAAGCGGCAACCTTCCGCTTGCGATGCTCGGCAATGGGCGCTTCCGTAAACCGCGCCAATGTCGGCATGATCGTCGTTACTCTTTTCGCCACTGTGCTCCGCGCTCCTTCCTGATCTGCTTCATTTTCTCACTCAAGGCCTGCCTGCGCTCCGGTGTGTAATGACGCTTCATGGTTTCTGAAAAACGTGCTCTCTGAGCGGCTGTCCATTTGTGCCCATGGCGCTCGTATGACCAATTGTGTATTTCTGCATGGCTATCATTGAATTGAAATTCCAAAACTGCGTCTGGCAAAACAGTGATGTGGTCAATGGCTTGAGTGAAGGCTGCTTCGTCAAAGGCATCTATGTGAAGCACTTCCGCGCAGAGTTCACGCAGATGATCTTCGCGTAAGCCCTTTTTATCAGGTTCGCCCTTGCTGGGGCAGCGCCAATACCGTGTTTTCTTGCCCGCGTTGGATTGTGTTGCTCTTTGGTAATTCATACCGCAAAAACCGCATTTGATCTTTCCGGTGAAGCACGTACTCCCAGAACGCTCTGAAGAATGTTTGAGCCGATATTCCGAAGCAACAGCACGATGCTCTTTCGTCCAGCAGTCCTGATGCCCTGTATTCCTGCACTCCCGCGTGAACACACTTCCGTCACGCATGAAGAATGTCAGATGGCCTTTTTCGGGGACTTCGAGATGCTCAATCTTTTCGGCGAATACAATTTCGTCAAATTCCTCTATGCCGAGGACTTCGGCACAGCATTTCTTTAGTGCCACTTCGCTCATGGCTCCCTTGACGGGGCAGCCATCACCAACCTTCTTCTTTTTCCTGCTGCCACAAATCCAGTAGTCGATATTGCTTTTCCTGCGATGAGGGTTATGCATATAGCTGACATGGCAGTATGGGCACTTAATTTTTCCACTGAAGCAGGTAAGGTTCAGGCTTTTGTTGGCCTGAGCACCGAGGGCTTTCCGTCTTGTCATTTCCTGTTGTACATAATCGAAGGTAGCTTGATCGATGATGGCCTCGTGTGTGTTCTCCACATAATACTGTGGAAGTTCGCCGTGGTTCTTCCTGCGCTTTCCATTGATAGGATCGGTGATGTACTCCTTCTGTAGAAGCAGGTTGCCCGTGTAGGTGACATTTGTCAGGATTACTTTGAGGGATGAATCCTGAAAGCGGCACCCGTTAATCGTCCGTATACCCTCGGCATTGAGCGCCCGTTCTGTTTCCAACCGGGATTTGCCGTCGAGAAAATCCTGATAGATGCGCCGTACAACAGCGGCTTCTTCGGGAACGATGACCAATTTGTCACCCTGCCAGCGATAACCCAGAATTCGAAAGCGTCCGTTTGGAATTCCCTTCTTCATCCTCTTGCGAACGCCCCATTTGACATTTTCGCTGATGGAGCGGCTTTCCTCCTGTGCAAAAGAAGCGAGCAGCGTTAGCAGCAGCTCGCCCTTGTCACTGAGCGTGTGGATGTGCTCCTTTTCGAATTGTACCTCAATGCCGAGCTCTCGCAGTCGGCGAACGGCAGTAAGCGTATCCAGCGTGTTTCGGGCAAAGCGGGAGATGCTCTTGGTGAGGATGATGTCGATATGTCCCGCTTCACATTCAGCCATCAGGCGCTGGAATTCCGTTCGGTCTGTGCTCGTGCCGCTGATGCCGTTGTCTGCGAAAACTCCCGCATATTCCCAACTGGGATTTCTCTGGATAAACGCGCTGTAATAACTGATTTGTGCTGAAAGGGAATTCTCCAGCCGTTCGGTATCCAGCGAAACGCGGGCGTAGGCGGCAACGCGCTTTTTCTTTGCCGTGATGGGGATTTGTGCTTCTATCCTTCTGATTGTTTTGGTCATTGGACTCCCTCCTTTCAGACACGATTAATCACTCTGAACGCCCCGAAAGTCAATAGAATCCTGCTCAGTTTGAGACAATTTTACCGAGCGGCGGATTGTACTTCTCAAGCATCATTTCGCGACATTTTTCATATTCGGCATCCGTGAGCAAGCCCGATCTGCGCATCCGTCCCACGCAGGCCATGCTGGCCTGAAAGAGCATCTCCCGCTTAAGCTGTTCAGTCGTCATTGCGCTGCCCTCCGTAATACCGTTCCGCGATATAGCAGGCATGGCAGCAATACTTTCGGCGATGCTTGGCGTAATCCTGAAAAGTTTTGTGGCAGACGGGGCAAACAGCACTGACGGTGGACTGACGATGGATTTGCTCTCCGTGAGATGCCCAATAGGCTGCCCGACAGGCATCCGAACAGAAGCGCCTGGGTCTGTATCTGGAGGGCGGCAGTTCCTTGCCGCACTGCGGGCAACGTTTAGCAGGCGGTGTGTGTGTGAATGTCAACGAATATTTGAGCCAAGTGGGAACCAATATTTGAGCCACTAAT
>ERZ779869.1002-NODE-1002-length-28175-cov-10.366430_pt1 | contig 28175 bp, 5 predicted proteins | sample MGYA00511557_ERZ779869 | MGnify/ENA primary metagenome ERZ779869 (study PRJEB29588, sample SAMEA2154620) | human gut metagenome | biome: human gut; feature: human-associated habitat; material: faeces | place: Denmark | collected 2008/2010 ... | reverse complement strand
CCGCTACGGCAGCCGTGAGAAATGCCTTGCCGACGCCGCCGCCCTGCTTGCGGAGAGCTGCTACGGCGCAAGCCCGGACGGCAAAGAGCCCGGCTCGGTGATATGCGCCAGGCCCGCCACCGACCTTAGGCATTCCGCCCCCGGCGACACGCTCGAGCCTTATTACAGCAACAAAACTCTCTTTGCCGCCGCCGAAGCGCTGCTCGGCTCATCAAACGCATCAAATGACGGCTATGTATACGACGTTTGCGACATAACAAGGCAGGTGCTCAGCAATCACGCCGCCGCCCTTTACAGACGGGCGATGTACGGCTTCAACAATAAGGACGTCAACGCCTTTGAGCGCTCGTCAAACAGCTTCCTCAAGGTATGCTGCGAGCTGGACGAGCTGCTCCAGACAGTGCCCGAGCTGACGCTGCACGAGCATCTTAAAGAAGCCTCCGTTGCCGCTGTCAGCGACAAGGATAAGCAGAATTTTGAGCTGAATCTGCTCACTCAGATAACCCTTTGGGGGCCGATAAACAGCACCGTCAACTATGACTACGCCTGCAAGGAATGGGGCGGGCTCATAGGCACATATTATGTCAAGCGCTGGCAGAGCTTCTTTGAGCGCCTTGCCTATGAATTCCCGAGGCGAGGCTCAAGATTCTCCACCACCACCCGCAAGCTGGTTGACGAGCGCAACATCTACCGCGGCAGTCAGTTCTATAAAAACTATGCGGATTTCGAGAAAAAATGGCTCTCAACGACCAATCCCGAGCCGCCGACCGACGCCGACACCTTAAAGCTCGCCGCCGAGCTGCTCGCAAAATACAAAAAGGCAATATTTGAGGAATAATAAGCCAAAGACAAGGCACCGTGTTCATGCACGGTGCTTTTTTGTATGCAGAAAGAGCCCCCTGCCGAGGCAGGGGGCTCAGAAACTGTGGAATCGGGATTATTCGTACTCGATAAGGCCGGTCTCCTGATTGATAACGCCGATGACTATTGAATGGTCGCTGATGAGCGAGACATCCGTAGCATTGATGTAGTTATCCTTCTTGATGTTGGCGGCCTTGAATCTGTAAGACATGTAGGTGTCGCCCTTCTTGCTCCAGCGAGTTATCTGGAGAGATTCATCAGAAGCGATGGAGACGTCGGTGGCGTTAACGAGCGAGTCGCCGTTAAGATCGCCGTAGATAATGATGTAGAAGGTCTCAACAAGCTCGTTGGTGACGTTATCATAAACCTCAACCTTAGTGCCGGTGCCGGTGTAGTTCGAGGTGCCGGGGTTGCCGGCGGTGATCTCGATCCTGCCGTCGCCGAGAACGTCGATGAACTGATCGCGAAGCACTTCCTCGGTCAGCCTGGTCTTGAGGCCATAGATGAACCACTCGCTGAAATTGCCACCAGTAGCGGGATATACTCTGTCGGGAGTTACGCTGTTATCGGCGAGCTTCTCGATAGCGCCGTCTCTCTCAACGATAGTGGTCGAACCTGCCTTCGGGACAAGCTTGACAACTATTCTCTTGAAGGTGGCGTAGATCTTGAGGTCGTGAGCGGGCATCGTGATGCCGGGCTCAACAGCGTTGCCGTCCTCGTCGACCCAGCCGGTGAATACGAAGTAATCGATCGACGGATCTGCGGGGAACTCAACAGTGCTGCCGTAGGGGACGTTCTCCTTCTCATCATAGGTGAATTTCGGAGTGCTTGCGGTGATATCAGTGTGCGGGTCAACCATGTAGCTGTAGAAGGTCACGGTATACTGTGAAGCCTCCCAAACCGCTACGAAGTCAGCGCCGTCGGTGCCGATATTGCCGAAATCGGTGATAACGGTATCGGGAGCGGCGGGATCGGCCCAGCCCTTGAACTCATAGCCCTCTCTGGTGGGCTCGGTCTCGGGAGCGGTTATCTTCTCACCGTAAGGAACATTCACGGTCTCGCTCTTCTCGCCGTTCGGGAATGCGCCCTCGCCGGCGTCGAAGTTTGCGGGATATTTATTCTTTGACCACTTAGCGGTAACGGTCACATCGTTTGCGGGCATGACCGCGGGAAGCTGCGGATCCCAACCGTCGAAGCTGTAGCCTTCCTTGGTGGGCGGCGTAACAGCGTTTATGGTCTGACCGTAGTAAACATCCTCTGAATGATACTCTTCGCCTTCATTGATGTAGGTGAGCTTATACTGATTTCTGCTCAGATACGCCTTAAGAACAAGAGTGGGATCAACGCTGATAACGCCGGAGGTCACGCTCTTTGCTGTATCAAGGGTGAATCCGGTGGGAACGGTAAATTCAGGGGCTCTTGTCTCGCCGACAATGCCGTCATTAAACCTAATGACGGAGGTCGGGTTTTCGGGATAAGCGCCGTCCGTGCCCATCTCATAAATCTCAAGAACATAGCCGATATCGGTGTTGGGCTGCCACTCGGCAGTGAACTCAAGATCCCTTGCAGGCATTACTCCGTAATCGGAAGGCTTCTTGCCGTCGGCGTCTTTCCAACCGAGGAACAGATAGCCGACCTTTGACGGATTGGCAGGGACGGGAATAGCGTCGCCGAAGCCGACGTTATCGTACTCGGTCTTGTCTTCACCGTCGATGTAGGTGACCTTGTAGTTGTTCTTGGTGAACACTGCGTAGACGGTAAGATCCGTGGTAAGAGTTGCGGGGATGGTAACAGCGTCTGCGCCGTTGGGAGTTGCCGCCCAGTGTGAGAAGGTGTAGCCTTCCTTGACGGGATCGGCGGGAGCGGTAACGGGTGCCTCATAATAGTAGCTCTCGGTATTGGAAACACCGTCAACTACGGTAGTGAGGGCATACTCGTTACGGCTGTAGTAAACAGCAAACTCAGTGCCGTAGGGAAGTATGGTGGTGGTGAGGACCGACTTCTCAGTGTCAACGGTGAAGTGCTCAATGGCCTCAGGAGTAATGGTAACTTCAGTGCCGTTGATAGCCTCACCCATCTGAGTCCTGCTCGGAGTGTCGGGATAATTGCCGTCAACATCCATCATGTAGACCTTGACAAGATAGCTGACATTGGCAGCCTTCCAGACTGCGATGAAGTCCTTACCCTCGATGCTGTCCATGATGCCGAGATCGTCAAGAACGGTCTCGCCGTCAAGCGACCAGCCTTCAAAGGTGTAACCGACCATAGTGGGCTTGCCGTCGGGAGCAACTATCGGATCGCCAAACTTAGTCGGGATCACTCTGTAAATGGGATCGTCGCTCTTATCGGCAAGGAGATAGAATCTTGCGTCGAATGTGTCCGCTTCAAACACTGCGTTAAGCACGATGTCGTTAGCGGGCATCGTCTCGGGAAGCTCTGCATCCCAGCCGACGAAGGTGTAGCCGACCTTACTGGGCTTGTCGCCGGTAGGAGTAGGCTTGGTGCCGTAGTCGAAGGAATCTCTTGTAAACTCTACGCCGTCAGCCATATAGATGACGTCATATCTGTTAACATTCCACTGTGCCGTATAAACCGCATCAGCGGTAGCAACGGTAGCAACCGTCGGATCCCATCCGGCGAAGGTATAACCCTCTCTGACTACGTCAGCGGGAGCAGTGACTATAGCGCCGTGATAGAACTTAAGCTCGACGCTGTCATTGCCATTGACCTTACCGCCATTTCCGTCGAAAGTGATGTCATACTGGTTCCTCGCGTAGTAAACCTTGAGGACGGTGGAGCCGTCAGCCGCAACAGTGCCGGTAAGGACGCTGTTATCGGTGTCGACATAGAAGCCGTCAAGAACCGTGGTATCGGCAGTTACCGTAGAATCGGTGATGCCTGTCTTGTTGCTGACGGTCTTGGGAGTCTCGCTGTAGTTACCCGTGGTATCCATCTCATAGATCTCAACCTTATAGGGAGTATCGTTTCTGGGTGACCAGGTAGCAACAAACTCAAGGTCGCTTGCGGGCATTGCAGAGGGAACGGAAGGAGTCCAGCCGCTGAAGATGTAGCCTTCCTTGGTGGGATCGTCGGGAGTGGTTATCGTCTCGCCGAACTTAACCTCGGACTCGTCATAGACGGTGCCGGCTGCCTTATCTTCCTCTGACTTATAGAATGTAGCCTTATAGGTGTTAGCCTCAAAGACTGCGTCGAATCTTACGTTCTCTGCGGGCATGGTGTCGGGCAGTGCCGGAGTCCAGCCAACAAAGGTGTAGCCCTCTTTTTCGGGCGGAGCGGGCTCATCGATCTCAGTGCCGAACTCGGTGGGGATGGTATCGTAAACCACACCGTCCGAATAGAATACGGCGTCATAGGTCTTGGGAGTCCAGGTCGCATAGTAGGTCACGGTCTCGGTGGTATCAAGATAGCCGAGGTCGGGAGTCCATCCTGCGAAGTCGCAGCCTTCCTTGGTGGGAGCCGCAGGAGCAACGACCATGGTGTCAAACTTAGTAGCGACATTCTTTGTGACGGAACCGTCGTCAAATGCGCCGCCGTTAGCGTCAAAGATTACGTCGTAGGTCTCGGCAATAAGACCGAAGTAAAGCTTGACGGTATGAGCGGGAACGGTAGCACCCTCCGGGAGCAGAGTGGTGAGCGAGATATCCGTATATGCGGGTGACAGCTTATAGCCCTCGGGGACGACATATGCGGGAGGAGTGGCAACGATAGCGCTGCCGTACTCGGAATTCACGCTGCCGACGAACTCGAAGCCCGTCTTATCCGCTGCCGATACATAATAACGGGTATCATAGGTAGCGGTGGAGAATACTGCGTAATAAGTGGTATCCTCGGTCGGGTAAACCGCCGGGAATCCGGTGATCTCTTCAAATGTTGCATCCGAAGTCCAACCGACGAAGTGATTGCCTTCCTTGGTGGGATCTGCGGGGGCAACGAATGCGTCGCCTGCCGTGACGGTAACCGTCTCGTTGGCAGTCACGCCGTCATTATAAACGAAAGTGATGTCAACTTTGTTGATCCACAGAGCTTTGAGGGTGATGTCGTCATAGCCGAGCTCAGTCGGGATAGCGATAACATCATCAACGGTGGGATTCTCAACGCTTGCATCGACCCAGCCCATGAAGGTCGCGCCGTCTTTGCTGACCTCGGGAACGAGGGAAGCATCAACTGCGTCGCCGATGTTGGCGGTGATACCTGCGCCGGTGGGATAAACGAAGCTGTCGGAGCCGGTCGTAAATGCGCCGCCGTTAGCATCGAAGGTGATGGTACTGTAGGTGCAGACAGGATGCTTGTCGTCTATCTCAATATTGATGGTATGAGCATACATACCGATAGAATCATCAGCAAGGCCGCCATCGGTATTGATGGGGATGTTGACGAATGCAAACTGACGATCCTCGGTCTGGACAGTCTGCTCAACGAAGAAGAAGTTGCCCCAGCCGCTTGCGGAATCAAGCACGGTAAGGTCAAACTCCGCGAACCACTTGTCGCCGCTGAGCTTCTTACCAGTGGTCACTTCATACTTATACCACATGGTGTAAGCGTTGTGAGTGTCGACGAAGTCCTGAGTAACATAGCCTTCTCTGACTATATCCTTAATCATTGAATTCGTCGCATTATTCAGCCTTGCGAACTGACCGCTCGCGCCGACTTTCGCCGCGGAGCTTTCGGGATCGCTGTTGAATACCACATCGTTTGACTGATTGACAACATAGTCATCAGTGAAGAAGGTGTTATCGTAGAACACAAGGATATCACCGGCGTTGGTGAAATAGTTGGTGTCTACATAAATTCTTGCCTTTACCTTCTCGCCGGGTTTAACTCTCTCGGTATAGATCCACTCGCCCGTTGCTTCGTCAAGCCTGAATATCTCGGTCTTGAAAGCGACGGTCTCATCGCCGGTGAACCTGCTGGTCCAAACGGCGACATACTCGGTATCCTCTGCCGGGAAAGCGTTAACGGTGGTAGCGTCGGTCGTGCCCTTGAGAGCCCAGCCGACGAAGGTCGACGCAAACTTCTGGGGAACGGGTGCGGTAAGCGCTGCACCGGCTTCGCCGCTGACAACGGCAGTTTCTTTGCCGTCGATGCGTCCGCCGTTTGCGTTAAAGGTAACGTTTACAAAATTGTTGTAAAGGGTTACGGGAACATCGCTGTAAGTGTAATTCGCTCTCCAATTCGCCATGCTGACGGCACTTATAACCGTCTTGTTATACTGTGACTTACTGACGTTGATCTTACCAAAGGTAAAATCTGGGGTCAGGGTCGTCTCCTCAACCGCGAAGAAACGGCCTGTGCCGGAGGCGTCTTCCTTAACCTTGAGGTTGAATTCGCAGAACCACTGATTATCAGTGAAGCGCTGGCTCAAATTCTCAAGTCTGTAGGTGATGATAAAGAAATTGTTGGCTGCGGCAAAATCAGCGGTTATCCTGCCTGCGTTGACCATCTGGTCCGCCACTTTGGAAGCTGATTTTGAGCCGTAGAACTGGCCGCTGATCGAATAGGGCGATGCCTGATAATAGGAATTAACAGCCAGGGGCTGGATGCTGGAAGTATAAGCATCCTCAAAGAAATCGTTGTTATAGAAGAACAACAATTCGCCGGCATTGGCAAAGTATGTTGTATTCAAGTATACTCTTGCCTTTACCGATTCGCCGCGCTTGACCTTTTCTGTTTCGGTCCATGTGCCGTTGACCTGTCTGAAGATCTTGGTTTTGATATTCAGATCAAAGCCGTCGTCGGTCGCTGCGTCCCATGCGGAGGCCGTAACCGTTATAGAGCCGAAAATCATCAAAAACGCCAGCGCTACAGCAACTAACCTTTTGATTTTTGTCATGAGAGAATTCCTCCTTGTATTATGCCGACCTGAGGAGCAGATCGGAACTTAAGCAGTTGTGCCGGCTGCTTTAAGTTTATCCAAGCAAATTTGCTATCCTCTGCGGGGATTGCTCCCCGCAGAGTTTTAAGGTTAGGAATATGCCTTACGCTTCGGTAGCTCTGCCGGTTACCTGATCAATATAGGTCAGAGCGAGCGCACGTTTGCTGATGATTGAAGTGTCGATGGAGTCAATTCTGCCGTCGCCGTTGAGATCCGCAGCCATGGTCATATAGACCTTATAGTCCGGGTTGTCAACAAGGACGCCGTTTGAATAGACCTGCTTGAGCGACCAGCCGGTAACGGAGAGGACCTCATCGTTTGCAAGAGAAACGTCGGTCGCATTGACTCTGGAGTCACCGTTAAGATCGCCGAAGATAACAACGTAGTAAGTTTCAAGGAGCTGGCCGGTAACGTTATCGTAAAGCTCAATTACAGTGCCGGTACCGAAGCCGTTTGCGGTGGCGGTAACGGTGAAGTGACCGTCGCCCTCAACGTCAAGGTAGGTGTTGTAGGTAGCCTCGCTCATACGCTCCTGGAGACCGTAGATGACCATGTTATCTCTGTCGATAACGGTGGTGGAGCCGGCCTTCGGGATAAGAGTTACGGGTACTCTCTCGAACTCTGCATAGATATCAATGTCGTTTGCGGGCATAGCTGCGGGAACATCCTTCCAGCCCTTGAATACGTAGAACTCCTTGGTGGGTTCCTTCGTGGGCAGAGTGATTTCGCTGCCGACCTTAACAAGAGTCTTTTGGAACTCAACGCCGTCCGCCCAGAAGGTTACGGTGTAAGCGTCAACGGTGCCGGTGCTCTCGAAGGAAGCGATGATGATAAGATTCTCGGCGGGCATGGTCGTCGGTATCTCCATTGACCAGCCGGTGAAGGTCATCTTGTCAACAACGGGATCTGCGGGAGCGATAACGGTATCGCCGTACTTGTAGGTCTCAACAGTCTTCTGACCGTTTACGATATAGGTGATAGTGTATTCGATAGCTTCCCACTTGGAGGTGAGAGCAAGGTCGTTTGCAGGCATCGTGGCGGGAGCCTTGTTGCCCTGAGCGTCAACCCAGCCGACGAATTCCATGCCGGTCTTATCGGCAGGAGTTACATCGGGAAGCGCTGCGCCGTAGCGGACTGTGTACTCAACGCCGTCGAAGGTTGCGGTGTAGACGTTTCTCGAATACTTAAGGACGAGCTTGGTGCTGCCGTCGCCCGCGATAATAGCGGTGAGGGTGCTCTCTGCAGCGTTGAAGGTGAAGCCGCTGACTTCGCCTGCCACTGCGGATACGCTCTGGCCGGTAGTGCCTGTGAGCGAGGTCGAGCCGGAAAGCTCGTATACGCCGTCAACGTTCTCAAGATATATCTCTATAGCATAGGGAACGTTATCGTCGCTGACGATATTCGGCTTATAGGTTACGTTCTTCGCGGGAACCTTACCGGTGAAGGCTTCGCCGTCACCATCGACCCATCCGACAAGGGTCATGCCCTCGGGAACAGTGATCGTAGGAGCGGTGATGTCTGAACCGAACTCAAATTCGTCGCTTGAGATCTCTGCGCCGTCAGCGTCAACGAACTTAACTGTGTACTTGTTGGCAATATTGGTGCCGTTGATGACAAGAGCGTCATCTGCGGGCATGGTTTCGGGCTTATCTGTCCAGCCGCTGAAGGTGTAGCCGGTGGGAGCGGTGTAAGCGTAATCGGCAATTGCCTCACCGAAGGTTACGGTGGTGGTGCCGACGATCTCGCCGTTGACCTTCCATGTTACGGTGTAGGTCTTGGCGGTGAGCTTGCCGCTGATGACAAGAGCGTCATTTGCGGGCATGGTGGCAGGAACATCTACCCACTCGAAATCATAGCCTGCTGCGGGAGTATATGCGGGAGCCGCAAGAGCCTCGCCGTACTTAACCTCGGTGGTGGTGGTGAAGTCGTCGCCGACCTTCCAGGTTACGGTATAGGTCTTGGGAGTGGTGGTGCCGTTGACAACGATTTCGGAATCGGGCATAGTCTCAGGCTTATCGGTCCAACCGCTGAACTCATAGCCCTCGGGGGCGGTGTAGTCATAATCGGCAATTGCATCGCCGTAAGAAACTACGGTCTCGCCGACCTTCTCGCCGTTGACCTTCCAGACTACCTTGTAGCCGTTTGCAACGGTGGTGCCGTTAACAACGATGTCGTTCGCGGGCATGGTATCGGGCTTATCGGTCCAGCCGCCGAAGGTGTAGCCGGTGGGTGCGGTGTACTCATAATCGGCAATTGCCTCACCGAAGGTTACGGTGGTGGTGCCGACGATCTCGCCGTTGACCTTCCATGTTACGGTGTAGGTCTTGGCGGTGAGCTTGCCGCTGATGACAAGAGCGTCATTTGCGGGCATGGTGGCGGGAACATCTACCCACTCGAAGTCATAGCCTGCTGCGGGAGTATATTCGGGAGCCACAAGAGCCTCGCCGTATTTAACCATGGTAGTGGTGGTGAAGTCATCGCCGACCTTCCAAGTCACGGTGTAGGTGTTGATATCCCACTGACCGATGAATTCGTCGTTGCTCTCAACGATCGCAGGCTCGTGATCCCAGCCGAGGAAGGTGTGGCCTTCCATAGTAGGATCGGCAACTGCGTTGGAGATATCGGTGTTGAATTCATAGTCCTGCTCGTGGAGGACAATGCCGTTTGCCTTATCAGCTTCGCTCTTATAGAAGACGATGTGGTAAACGTTGATGTTGTAAACGCCTTCGAATACGAACTCGGTGGCTGCCTTATCGTCGTCGCCGGTGAGGGCCTTAACGGTTGTCGGGAAGGTAACGGCAGCGCCGTTGTATTTCCAAACGCCGGTGAAGGTGTAGCCCTCGACTGCCGCGTCTTCCGCGGTGATAGCGTCGATAGCATCCTCATAGGTGACAGTCCAGTCAAGGAGATTGCCCTCGGGGCCCTTGAATATTACCGTATACTCGATATCAGTGAAGAGAGCATGGAGCTTAACATCCTGAGTCAGAGCAGCGGGAACATCGCTGTCCCAGTCAACGAATCTCTTGCCCTTGAGGGTCGGAGCTTCCTTGGCGGTCGGAGCGGTGCCGTAATCGAGAGTCTCGGTGAAGTAGACCTGAGTCTCAGCCTCATCGTAATAATAGGTTATGGTGTAACGATTGATGGTAAGAGTACCGTTGATAACAAGGTTATCGTCGTCAGGCATCGCCGAGGGAATATCGCCCCATGCGAACGAATGACCTGCGGGGATAGTGTACTGAGGAGCCGTGACTGCCTCGCCGTACTTAACCTCGGTCGATTCATAATACTCGCCGTTGATCGTCCACTTAACGGTGTAGGTCTTGATGGTGGTGGTACCGTTGACCTCAATGTTGTTAGCGGGCATTGTAGCGGGCTTATCGGTCCAACCGCTGAAGGTGTAGCCGGTGGGAGCGGTGTAATCATAATCCGCTATCTCTGCGCCGTAGACCGCATTGGTGGTCGCGATAACTTCGCCGTTGACCTTCCATGTTATGGTGTGAATGTCGGCGCTGAGAGTGCCGTTGATAACGAGATTCTCGTTGTCGGGCATGGTCTCGGGCTTATCGAGCCAGCCGCCGAAGGTCGAGCCGACAGGAGCATCGTAATTAAAGTCAGCAATGGGCTGACCGAAGGTCTCGGTGGTGGTGCCGACTACCTCGCCGTCAACCTTCCATGTTACGGTGTAGGTCTTGGCGGTGGTGGTGCCGTTGACGGTGATGTTGCTTGCGGGCATGGTCTCGGGCTTATCGGTCCAACCGCTGAAGTTGTAACCGGCGGGAGCAGCATACTCATAGTCTGCGATAGCATCGCCGAACTTAACGGTGGTCTCGCCGACCTTCTCGCCGTTGACATTCCATGTTACGGTGTAGGTCTTAGCGGTGGTGGTACCGTTGATGGTGATGTCATTTGCAGGCATGGTTGCGGGGATCTCATCCCAAGCGAAGTCATAGCCTGCTTCTGCGGTGTAATCGGGAGCAATGATTGCGTCGCCGTACTTAACGGTAGTAGTGGTAAACTCCTTGCCGTCGACGGTCCATGTGACCGTGTAGGAATTGGCTACATAGTAGCCGGTGATGACGAGATTCTCGTCTGCGGGCATGGTCTCGGGAATACCTCTCCACTCGAAGGTGTAGCCTTCCTTCTCAATGGGAGCTTCGGGAGTAGCTATAGCCTCGCCGAAGGTAGCCTGAGTCTGCTTATAAGTGCCCTGCTCGCCGTCGATCTTCCATGTCACGGTGTAGACGATCGGGGTATAAGCACCGGTGATCTCAACATCCGCGGCAGGCATGGTGGCGGGAGCCGAACTCCATGCGAAGTTATAACCGGCCTTAGCGTCAACTGACGGAGCGGCGGGAAGCTCGTCGCCGTAAGCAACGGGCTCTTCCTTAACGGTAACGCCGTCAACGATCCACTTGACGTTGTAGGAATTCTTTGACCAAACGGCCTTGTAGGACATATCGGCGCTTGCAGTCTCGGGAAGAGTCTGGACGTCGTCAACGGTGGGATTCTCAACGGTGGAGAGAGCCCAGCCCTTGAATTCATAGCCTACTCTGGTGGGAACGGGAGCGTTAACAGCTTCGCCCTCGTTGACCGTTACGGTCTTAGCCTCGGTCGAAGCGTCGGCAAATGCGCCGCCGTTAGGATCGAAGGTGAAGTTAAAGGTGGTAGCTGCGGTGGTCTCATAAAGAGCGTTATAAGTATCAACAGCATAGTTGTACTTGATAGCGGAGACGTCAACGCAGTCCGCTGCGGTAGCGGTGGCAAGATCGACGGTTGAGGGAACCCAGCCAACGAACGATTTGCCGCCGGGAGCGGTAACGGCTGCGGGCTGATCAGCGGCTGAGAGAGCCTCGCCGATGAAGCCTTCGCCGGTGGTGAACTCGGAAGCACCGTTTGCAAAAGTGCCTTCGCCCGCGTTGAATTTAACGGGGTTGGTGAAGGTCAGCGTGCTGTCCTCATCCTGGTCGTAGAGTTCGTACTGAATTTTCCAATCAACGCTATCAGCATAGCTTGACGGAACCATCGTTTTGCCGCCTTCAGCATCATCGTCCACACGACCGATAAGAACCGGATTATCCCATGTAAGATCATCTTCGCTATCTGCAAAGCAAGTTTCAGGAACATAGAATAATGCTTTTCCACTTGCATCATTCAATACCGTGAAATTAAATTCAAAGGTCCAGTCTGTATTGTTGAATTTGGCAGGTGAACCTGTTGACATCTGGAAAAACAGATAGCCATAAGTATCAAATGTATCAGCGGGAAGATATCCGTACTCTACCATAAGGTCACCATAAGGACCTGTTTCAAGGCATGTAAAGTCGCCTTTCGCTGTAACATTTGTCGGGCCAACAAAATAATTAGGGGCTCCGCCTACTTCATATTCGGAAGTGTTAATTTTAATATTCTTTTTGCTATAAAGCCAAAAGAAAGTTGAGGCTGCAACTACAAAGTCCGTGTTAGCCTTCACTCGAACTTTTATTTCGTCACCTCTTGCGGCTTTTGTGGTCTCGACCCATTCGGATCCGTTGTTTCTGTAAAACTTGGTGTCGAAAGTAATGGTGCTTCTTGTTCCGTCACCGAGAGCTGCAGAAGCAAGAACCGACATGCTGCCGAAAATCATTAGAAAAGCAAGTGCGATTGAAACTGAGCGTTTCAACAATTTCATGCAGTTTTTCCTCCCTTTTCAGAGATTTTATGCAATCAGGCTCAAGCCTGTTTTTGCCGATTAGTATGGATTCCTATTCTCCGCCCCGAATTTAACTCCGAGGCGGAGACTTGTAATAATTTAAGAAGCTATACCAGTTACTTGGTTAATTGTCTTTGATCTTGCAACAACTTCAGCAAGCAAACCACTATCAGCAATTGCTATACGCTTGTTTCCGTCCAAGTCAGCTGCCTTAATCAAATACGGTGTACCATTTCTTGTGCTTGACCATGCCTTCGCACCAATTTCTTCCTGAAGCAACGCTCTATCAGAAACAGTGACTCTTGCATTACCGTCAAGGTCGCCGAAGTAAACGATATAGAACTGCTCAACAAGGACATCTTCGCCGGTAGCGCAGTCATAGACCTGAACAAGAGCGCCTGTACCGTAGCCGTTGCCGTTGACGGGAGTTATTACGAAACGTCCGTCGCCCTTAACGGTGAAGTACTTGCCGTTCTTCATGTTGGAGCCGCTGACTCTGCTGGGCAGACCGTAGATAAACCATCTGCTGTAATCGCCTGCGGTTGCGGGCTGATAAACAGTGTCGGTCACGGTGTTGTCCGCAAGCTGCTCCTTAACGATGACCTTACCGGTCGTGTATCTCTCGATAACGGTGGTAGTGCCGTCGGCGGGAACGAGCTTAACGGTTATTCTCTCGTAGCGAGGATAGAGCTTGAGCTCTGTCTCGCCGTCTGCGAGAGCGGGCATCGTAGCGCCGGCCTCATACTTGTTGCCGTCAGCGTCGAACCAACCGAGGAAGGTGTAATGGTTCGTATTGACGGTGGTAGGAGTTGCGGGCAGGACGATCTCATCGCCGTACTTAACGCCTGCGGTGTAAGTGTAGTCGATGAACTGAGGATTCTCAACGCCTGCGGGGCCGTGCTCGGAAGCCTCATACTGATAGAATCTGACGGTGTAGCCGGTGGTAACGAATCTTGCGGTGTAAACTACATCCGCTGCGGGCATTATTGCGCCCTCAACGAGCCTAACGCCGTTGTCATCATACCAGCCGTCGAAGGTAGCGCCTTCAAGATAAGGATCGGCGGGGAAATCAATGACTTCGCCGACTGCCATTGTGAACTTCTCATATTCCTCACCGTTGGAGATGAAGGTTACGGTGTACTTGTCCGCAATAGCTTCCCATGTAGCAACATAGGTGGCGGGGGTCATGGTATCAAGATAGCCGACTTCCCTATCCCAACCGACGAACTTGTAGCCCTCTCTGACGAGCTGATCGTCAGCAGGAGCAACGATAAGGTCGCCGAATGCGGTGGGAACGGTCTTCTCGGTGGCGCCGTCTGCGAATGCGCCTTCGCCTGCGCTGAATACGACGTTGACGATCTTGGCAGTGGTCTTACCGTAGAGGGAGACATCCGCCGCCTCGACAACTGCGCCATCAGCAAGAGCGGTGGTCATTGCGCTGTCGGTGAACCAGCCTGAGAATTCATAGCCCTCGGGAACCTCATAACCGATGTAGGAGGTCGGGATGGCCGTGCCGGAGCTCAAGCGATATGAGCCCTTGAATTCGCCGTCGACATAGTACTTGACGTTGTAAGTCAGAGTCTCGTAAACAGCGGTGAAGGAAGCGCCGCCGATGGGCATGGTCGAAGGCTCATTGCCGTCGGCGTCAACCCACTTGATGAAGGTCTTGCCCGGTACTGCGGGAGCAGCGGGGGCAGCGATCGGTGCGCCGTAGAGTGCCTTGACAGGCTCCTCAACGCCTTCAAATGATGCCGAATAGGTCTTTCTTGCGATATAGACCTTCAGGACGGTGCTGCCGTCAGCGACAATAACGCCGGATTCGACTGCGCCCTCATGAGCGGCGTTGTGCTCGAAGCCCTCTTCTACAGTGTAGAAGCCCTCGACGGTGACGGCGCTGCCGGTCTTGCCGGTAGCGGTCTCGGTCTTGGAGAGAGCGTAGGAGCCGTCGGTAGCCTGGACATAGATCTCGACGCTGTAGTTAACGCCGTCAGCCTCAGTCCAAACTGCGTAGAAGATAACCTCGCCGTCGTCAAGATCGACATCGAGAGTGCCGAGGTCTGCGAGAGCAACCTTGGATTCTGCGGTTGCAGCCCAGCCTGCGAAGGTGTAGCCTGCTCTTACGGGAGCCGCAGGAGCTGCTATAGCCTCGCCGAAGGTGGCTTTAACGAGAGTCTCGGTGCTGCCGTCGGCGAATGCGCCGCCGTTAGCGTTGAACTTAACGCCCTTGCCGTTAACTTCGGGGTCGAAGGTCTTGACAGTCCAAAGAGCCTTGATGGTCATATCGCCTGCGGGCATGGTTGAGGGGAATGCCTCAGACCAACCTGCGAAGGTGTAACCGGTCTTGGTGGGAGCTGCGGGAGCGACAACGTCGGTGCCGTAGTCCTGAGTTATCGGGGCTATTGCGGTGCCGCCGTCGGTATCAACGGTGATGGTGTACTGATTGACAGTCCACTTTGCCTTGATAGTCATGTCGCCTGCGGGCATGGTCGAGGGAATCTCGGTATCCCAGCCTGCGAAGGTGTAGCCGGTCTTGGTGGGGTCAGCAGGAGCAACGATCTCAGTACCGTAGTTCTGAGTTATCGGAGCCACATAGCTGCCGCCGTCAACATCAAAGGTGATGGTGTACTTGTTAACAGTCCACTTTGCCTTGATAACGGTATCCTTAGCGGGCATGGTTGCGGGAATGGTGGCATCCCAACCGGCGAAGGTGTAACCCTCCTTGGTGGGATCTGCCGGAGCAACGACTGCGGTGTTATAGTCCTGAGTGATCGGGTCTATAGCTGTGCCGCCGTCGGTGTCAAATGTGATTGTATACTGATTGATGTTCCACTGAGCCTTGACGGTGATGCTCTCTGCGGGCATGGTCGAGGGAATCTCTCTATCCCAGCCTGCGAAGGTATAACCGGTCTTGGTGGGGTCAGCGGGAGCAACGACGTCGGTGCCGAAGTCCTGAGTGATCGGGGCTATGGAGTTGCCGCCGTCGGTGTCGAAGGTGATGGTATACTGATTGACATTCCACTTAGCCGTGATGGTTACGTTCTCGGCGGGCATGGTGGCGGGAATAGCCTTATCCCAGCCTGCGAAGGTGTAGCCGGTCTTAGTGGGGTCAGCGGGAGCTGCAACATCGGTGCCGTAATCCTGAGTGATTGCGGGAACGTCGCTGCCGCCGTCGGTGTCAAAGGTGATAGTATACTGATTGATAGTCCACAGAGCCTTGACGGTGATATTCTCGGCGGGCATATTCTCGGGAATCGTCTTATCCCAGCCTGCGAAAGTATAACCGGTCTTAGTGGGATCTGCCGGACGGGCGACTGCGGTGTTATAGTCCTGAGTGATCGGAGCTATTACGGTGCCGCCGTCGGTATCGAAGGTGATAGTATACTGGTTGATCTTCCACGTTGCGGTAACGGTCACATCGTTTGCGGGCATAGTTGCGGGCACCGTGCCGTCCCAGCCGGTGAAGGTATAACCGACCTTGGAGGGAGTCTCGGGCTCAGCGACTATTGCGCCGAAGTAATAATCGTTCTTTGTAAGAACGCCGTCAACGATAACGGAGAAGGTGTAGGTGTTTCTCTTGATGTGGACTTCGAGGACGGTGGAGCCGTCGGCTGCGATGACGCCGGTGCGGGCTTCTTCCGCATAAGCGCTGTCGAGCACAAGTCCGTCAGTCAGAGTGTAAAACTTATCGGCGGAAACAGCGTCGCCGGTCTTGCCGGTGGTCACTTTAACTTCGGGATCGCCATAGACGCCCTCGGTATTCATAATGTAGACCTTGACGGTGTATTCAACGCCGTCGGCCTCTGCCCATACTGCATAATAAGTGATGCTGGTATCGGAGAGATCGGTGGTGAGGTTGCCGAGATCGGTCGAGCCTGCAAGTGCGCCTGCGCTGGTCGCCCAGCCCTTGAAGACGTAGCCTGTCCTCGTGGGAACACCGGGAGCAACGATAGCGTCGCCGAAGGTTATATCAATAGCCTTGACGGTCTCGCCGTCGTCAAATGCGCCGTTGTTGGCGTTGAAGGTGATCTTGCCGATGTAGGTCTCTTTCTCCCACACTGCGTAGAAGGTAAGAGGAGCGTCGGGGTCGATGACCTGGGTCAGGTTACCGAGTGACTCAAGAGGCTCGGCGGCGGTTGAGGTTGCTGCCCAGCCCTTGAAGGTATGGCCTGCCTTGATGGGCTCCTCAGCGGGAGCGACGATCGGCTGATCGAAGGTGGCGGCGACTCTGACGGTGGTCATACCGTTTGCAAATGCACCGGTATTTGCGTCGAATCTTACGCCGTTATTCTCTGAATAGCTGATCGCTTTCCATGCGGCATAGTAGGTAAGAGTGGTCTCGTCGAGATCGACGGTGAGGTTACCGAGATCGTGTGAACCGGTCTGAGCACCGCTTTCGCTTGCCCAACCCTCAAAGGTGTAACCCGTTCTGGTCGGAGCTGCGGGAGCTGCAATGGCCTCGCCGTAGGTAGCAGCGACTCTCTTGACAGTCTCGCCGTCTGCGAATGCGCCGCCGTCCGCGTTGAAGGTGATGCCGTTCTCTGCGGGGTAGGTCTCGACCTTCCAGACTGCATAGAACACCACGGTGCTGTCAGCGGTTATCTCCTGAGTGAGAGTGCCGAGCTCAGCGGGGATGGTTGCGCCGGAATTCTTTGACCAGCCGAGGAAATCATAGCCGCTTCTTACGGGGTCACCCTCGGGAGCGGTGATAGCCTCGTTAAAGGTTGCGGCGACGAGCTTCTCTGTCTCGCCGTCTGCGAATGCGCCGCCGTTTGCGTTAAACTTAACGCCGAGGCCGTCCTTAGGATCGTAGGACTTCGCAGTCCAGCGAGCGGTAAGGGTGAGAGTTGCGGTCTCGTTATCAATTGCGGGCATCGTGGTGAATACATAAGCCTCGTCTGCTCCGTCTGCGAACCAACCGACGAAATCGTAGCCAGTCTTGGTGGGGGCTGCGGGAGCGGTAACTGCGGTGCCGTAATCCTGAGTTATCGGGGAAACGGGAGTGCCGCCGTCGGAGTCAAAGGCGATGGTGTATTCATTGACTTTCCATGTTGCGTTGATGCGAAGGAACTCGCCCTCAACAACAGGCATAGTCTCGGGAACTTCGGGGCTCCATTCAACGAAGGTGTAGCCTTCCTTGGAGGGAGTTTTCGGAGCGGCGATCGTCTCGCCGAAATCGGCGGTGACGGTCTCAAGAGCCTCGGCGGCGTCCGCGTCAATGAAGAACTTGATGGTGTAGGTGTTGGCTTTCCATGTACCTACGAATTCAAGGTCGTTGGCGGGCATTGCGCCGGGTGCGGGCGACCATGCAAGGAAGGTGTAGCCTGCTCTTGCGGTGGCCTCGGGGGCCGCTATCTGCTGGCCGTAAACGGTGGGAACGGTCTTGAACACAACGCCGTTGTCCTTATCCGCCTGGGTCAGGTAGAAGATTGCATTGTAGGTGTTATCGGAGAATACGGCGTAGAACTTGTAGCCGCTCTCGTTCATAACAAAGGTAGTGGGGTCAACGATGGTATCTGAGCCTTCGGTATCGGTCCAGCCGATGAAGGTACGGCCGGTGCGGCCGGGCTCTGAGGGAACCTCGAGCTTCTCGCCGAATGCGATATCAAGGGTATCATAGACCTCGCCGTCAACGTAGTAAACAACATTGTAGTCGTTTGCTACCCAAGTTGCGTAATAGGTCTTACCGCCGTTTTCATCCATGAAGCCGACGTCGGGAGTCCAACCTGCGAAGGTGTAGCCCTCAAGGGTGGGAGCGGCAGGAGCGATTATCGCTTCGCCGTAATCCGTGTCGACAGTGGTCTCTTCCTTACCGTCTGCAAACTTACCGCCCGCAGCGTTGAAGGTCGAGGTGTAGGTCTTAACTTTGGTCTTGGCATAGAGCTTAAGGTTCGCAGCGCCCATGACGGTGCCCTCAACGAAAGGCACGGTGCAGTCGGGATCGGTAAACCAACCTGTAAGCTCATAACCAACGGGAGCCGAAGCGCCCGGTACGTCAGTCTTTATAACGGAGCCGTAAGGCACACGGTTGGTGGCGACGAATGCGCCGTCAACATAATATCTGACTTCATAAGTGTAGGTATCCCACTGAGCAACGTAATCGGTCGTAGCTTCGGGGAAGCTCGAGGGAACGCTGCTGCTCCAGCCGATGAAGTAGTAACCGGTCTTTGAGGGTTCGTTGACCTTTGAGGTGTCGAACGCCTGACCTGCATAGCCGTCAAAGCTCTGCTTCACTTCGCCGTCAACGATGAAGTTCATCTTGACGTTGAGTGCCCACTTTGCGGTGTAGGTAACATCGGAGGTGGGGAATACGTTGGGGATCTCGACCACATTACCGTTTGCATCCATCCAGCCGAGGAAGGTGTAACCCTCCTTGGTGGGGTCGGCAGGGGCAACGAGCTCCGTGCCGGGAGTCTTATCGGTATAGGGTGCGGGATCGATCGTCGAACCGCCGTCGGTGTCAAATGTTACGGTAACATTCTTTACCCACTCTGCGGTAAGGGTGAGATTCTCAGCGGGGATCTCGGTGGGGGCAGCGACTATCTCGCCGCTCTCATTTTTCCAGCCGACGAAAGTGTAGCCTGTCTTCTCGACGGTGGGAGCGGTAACGACGGTGCCGATAACTCCGCTGAACTCCGTCTGACCGGTAACGGTGGTGGCGTCCTCAGCCTTAAAGACGAGGGTGCTCATCACGGATACAGGCTGACTGCTGATGACTACAGTCGGGGTCCATAAAGCCATGGACTCAATGTTGAAAAGGCCGCCGTCCGCTTCGCCTCTGGGGACGTCTATGTGAGCGTCCTCACGGGTGCCTGCGGTCTTCACGGTATTCTCAACCACAAAGAGGTCGCCCTCGCCCGTCGCATCGTCTGCGACTTTAAGAGTGAATTCAAAGAGCCATGTGTCAGCGCTGTATTTGACATTGTTATCAACACCAAGCATAAGGCTGACTGCAAAAGCGCCGTGGCTTGCAAGGAAATCGGAATCAACGTAGCCCTTGGCTGCAAGATCGCTCAGGTCGATATTCGCATCAGTCATGAAATAACCGGAAGCGCCGTTGACCTTGGCGAAGCTGCCCTCTTCCCTGTTGACTTCGAGTTCATTATACTCACCATATGAATGAGTGAAGAAACCCTTGTCATAGAAGAAAAGCAAGTCACTGCTGTTTGAGAAGTAATCCGTTCCCAAATAAACTCTTGCTTTGACGGTCTCGCCGGGCTTCGCTCTCGTGGTCTCGACCCACGAGCCGTCAACTTGTTTGAAGAATTTAGTTGCAAATGTCACCGTCGTGCCGTTTACGGTCGAATCATCCGCAAATGCCATGACGGAAACTGAACTGAAAATCATCAAAAGCGCAAGCAGAGCAGCAAGGACTTTCTTGATTTTTGTCATATGCTTCTATTCCCTCCTTAAATAAGTTTATAGGCCTGCCGGCAAAAATCTTGCCGAAATTATTAGTAAATCAGAAAGAATTTCTGCCTCACCTGCGGGCGGGGACGCCGCCCGCAGGATAATTTAACGTTTATCACGCATTGGGGATAACTTCGCCGGTGCTCTGATCGAATTTAGCGGCTCTCATCGTCACCTTGGTAACGAGAGTAAAGTCATCCGCCGTGATAGAGTCGTTTCTGTCGGCGTCGGCTGCGAGTACCTTGCAGTAATCGTAAGCCTCAGAGGACGCCGATGACCATGAAGTCTTACCGGTGGCCTCACGATTGATAATAGAAGCATCCGTTGCGTTGACTATCGAGTCGCCGTTTACATCACCGAAGATGATTAGGTAATAGATCTCGACGACCTCGCCGGTCACTCTGTCAACGACCTCGATCTTGGTGCCTGTGCCGAGATACTTGAAGCTGCCGACCTTGGTGACTCTGATCTCACCGTCGCCGTTGACCTTGATGTAGTTTGCACGAAGGTCTTCCTCGGTGAGTCTCTCACTGAGGCCGTAGATATAGCCGGTGACAGGAGGCTGAATGTGGGCGTTCTCCTTATCAATGACCGTGGTGGAATCGCCGACCTTGTCAAGCGCTACCGTTACTCTCTCAAATACGGGGTAAACGGTGAGGTCGTTTGCGGGCATAGTGCCGAGATCCTCGACAACATCGGTGCCGTTGAGCGACCAGCCGACGAAGTTGTAGTATTCCTTAGCGGGCTTGTCGGCGGGAGCGGTTATCGCTGCGCCGAACTCGACGGTCGATACGCTGAAGTCGTCGCCGAATGCGTCGACGAACTTGAGCCTGTAGGAGTTGATCGTCCAGTGTGCGGTAAGAGTGATATTCTCAGCGGGCATGTAGGTGAAGGTATAAGCTTCATCGCCGAGGAACCAACCTGCGAAGGTGTAGCCTTCCTTAGTGGGAGCGGCGGGAGCAGTGACTACTGAATTGTAGTCCTGAGTTATAGCTTCAACGGGAGTGCCGCCCTTTGAATCAAAGCTGATGGTGAACTTATCGAAGCTCCACTTTGCCTTAAGAGCAACATTGTTTGCAGGCATGGTGCCGAAGACATAAGCCACATCGCCGAGATACCAGCCGTCGAATACATAGCCCTTCTTGGTGGGAGCTGCGGGAGCCTCGGTCTGAGCGCCGTAAGCGTAGACCTTATCAGCTACTGCTGAGCCGCCGTCTGAGTCAAAGCTCATGGTGTAGTTGTTGACATTCCAGAGAGCCTTGATGACAAGGCCGTCAGCGGGAGTTACGGGCATGGTCTTGGGGATCTCGACATCCCAACCGGCGAAGGTGTAGCCGACCTTGCTCGGATTATTGGGAGCGACGATATTTGTGCCGTATGCCTGCTCAAGAGTGTCGTAAACAATGCTCGTATCGGCAGAGTCAACAAACACTATCTTGTAGGTGTTGACAGTCCAGTGAGCGGTAAGCTCGACGTTGCTTGCGGGCATCGTGCCGAAGGTGTACGCTTCGTCGCCGAGATACCAGCCTGCGAAGGTGTAGCCTTCCTTGGTGGGAGCTGCGGGAGCTTCGGTCTGAGCGCCGTAGGCATAAATCCTGCTCTCAACATCGGTGCCGCCGTCTGAGTTGAAGCTCATGGTGTATTCGTTGATAGTCCAGTGAGCAACAAGGGCAACATCATTTGCGGGCATGGTGCCGAAGATGTAAGCCTCATCGCCGAGATACCAGCCGGCGAAGGTGTAACCGGTCTTGGTGGGCTCTGCGGGAGCCTCGGTCTTGGCGCCGAAATCATAAGTCTTGCTCTCAACTGCGGTGCCGCCGTCGGAGTCAAAGCTCATGGTGTACTTGTTAACAGTCCACTTTGCGGTGATGATAAGGCCGCCGTCGGGAGTTACGGGCATCTTTGCGGGAACCTCGGTATCCCAACCTGCGAAGGTGTAGCCTGTCTTGGCGGGATCGTCGGGAGCCGTGATATCGGTGTCGTAATCCTGGTCGATCTGCTTATAAACAGTGCCGTCGGCATCCTTAAATATAATTGTATAGGAGTTTGCAGTCCATCTCGCCTCAAGGACAAGGGTCTTGTCCGCGGTGGTGATGTCGGGCATCGTTGCGGGGATGGTATATGCGGTATCGGTGCCTGCCACATACCAGCCGGCGAAGGTGTAGCCCGTTCTGACGGGATCTGCGGGAGCGGTGATGCTTGCGCCGTAGACGCCGGTGATATCCTTGACTGTCGAGTCACCGGTGTTGGTGAACTTGATGGTGTAGGTGTTCTGAGTCCACTGCGCTATGACGTTGGTGTTCCTTGCGGGCATGGTTTCGGGCTTACCTGACCAGCCTGCGAAGGTGTAGCCGATCCTTACAGGATCCTCGGGAGTCGGCATATCTGCCGCTGCGGTACCGTAAGGTACGGAGTAGGTGATGTTATCCCCACCGTTCATGGGTCTGTAGACGAGGTCATAGGAATTGACGCGCCAAATGCCGACAAATTCGTTATCGCCTATCTTAACCTTGATGGGATTTGCATCGTCGTCGAAGTTCAGAACCTCGGTAGTTCCCTTATATGCCCAACCGACGAAGGTGTAGCCTGTCTTGGTGGTCGATGCGGGAACAACTGCGCTGTCGTAATCAGCCTCATATGAGCTGAAAGCGTCGGTCGCGTCAGCGTCTCTGTAGAACTTGACGGTGTACTTATTGACGGTGAAGCTCGCGGTAAGAACATAGTCATTGCCGCTTGCGGGGATGGGCATAGTCGCGGGAACCGCGGGAGTCCATCCAGCGAAGGTGTAGCCGTCCTTGGAAGCGTCGGCGGGGGCGGTCACGGGAGCCTCGTAATAATACTCGGTTCTCGAAGTCTCAGTGCCGTCAACAACGGTAACAAGGTTATACTTATTACGGGTGTATTTAACGGTAAGTCTGAGTGCGCCTGCCTCTGCGGTGGTAACGGTACCGCTCAGTACGCTGTTTGCCTTGTCGGCGGTGAAGCCGGCGATATCGGCAGGAGCGTATTCATCGGTCACAGTGCCGACCTTGCCGCTGAGAGTAATCGTCTCATCGGGGGTGGCGGGGTAATTGCCGTTGACATCCTGCTTATAGATATCAACATAATAATCTGCTATGTCTGCCTCCCAAACTGCATAGTAAGGAGCGGGAGCGGTGGTGGTGAGAGTGCCGAAATCGGTGATGATGTCAGCCTCGGTCGCCGTGGAGGTCGCTGCCCAGCCCTTGAAGATGTAGCCGTTTCTGGTGGGGGCCGCAGGAGCGGTTATCGCGCTGTCAAATGCAACGGAAACCTTAGTGCTTGCGTCAGTGCCGTCATTGTTGTAGAAAACAACATCATACTTGTTGGCGACGAAGCTGCCGGTGAGGGTAACATTTGCCGTTTCAACTGTAATGCTTTCTACCTTTACACCGTTGAGATACCAACCATCGAAAGTGTAACCTTCCTTTGATTCTGCGCCTCTTACGGTTATGACGTCGCCGATATGAACGGGGCCGTCGGTGTAAAGGGTTTCACCATTAACCGTATAAATTACATTATAATCTATAGCGGTGTAAACAGCGTAGTACGGGGTGGGTGAAACGGTCTGAAGAGTGCCCAGTGAGGTGCTGCCCTCGGTGGCATTCTTATCAAGCGACCAACCCTTGAAGGTGTAGCCCGCCCTTGTAGGAGCTGCCGGTACGGTGATATTTGCATTGTATCTGATGCTTCTCGTCATCTGGGTCGCGCCGTTTGAGAATGTACCGCCGTTTGCGTCGAATATGACGTCAATTGCGATAGGATCAAATCTTGCGTTGAAGGTTCTGTCTGCGGTGGCGGCAGTGTTATCGTTAACGCCGGTCCATCTGGTGAAGGAATAGCCTTCCTTCGCGATGACTTCGGGAGCGATATTCTTAATGAGCGTGCCGTAAGGAGCTTCAACTACCTTAGGCTCGGTCGTGCCGTCTGCAAAAGTACCGTTATCACCGACATTGAAGGTGATCTTGAAGTTTGCAAGCTTGTAGTAAAGAGTTATCTCGGTAGTTCCGTCTGCAAGCACCTCAACATTCGTGGGCAGCGGATAGTTTCTGGTATCCTCAGCGTCGAATGCATACTTTATGTTCGCTCTGGGAAGGCTGCTGACGAGAATGTAGTTGTGATTGTCAACCGGAGTCTCGGGAGCAGTTTCAACAACATCGAGGTAGCTGCCGGTGAGCGCCTTCATCGGGAAAGCCGTGGTAGCGGTGAGATAGCTCTCCGCAACCTCGCCTGTGTCGGCGTCGGTGTAGACCGCCTTGATCTTGTAATTGACCATTGCGGGCTCCCACTTGGCGTAGAAGTTAACGCCGTCGAGCGGGCAAAGCATACCGGGGATCTCTGCGTCGATCTTATTGCCGGAAGCATCAATGTAATACCAACCGGCGAAGGTGTAGCCAAGCTCTCTGACAGTGCCTGACGGAGCGGAGATCGCAGTGTTGTACGGAACTTCGGCAGTTGAGAACGCGGTTTCGTCGCCCTCATGCTTATAGAAGTTAACGGTGTAGTTCTTCGGGGTCCACTGAGCAACATAAGTCGTCTCGGTGGCGCCTTCGGGCAGATAATAGCCCTCGATCCAAGTTTGAGTGGCGTCATTCACGCCGACCCAGCCGGTCAGATCGTAACCTGCACAGACGGGAGAGGTGTAATCCTGAATCTCCTGACCTGCACGGCCGGTGAAGGTCTTCTCAACATCGCCGTCCGCGAATGCGGCGCCGGGGAATGCGGTGCTGTTGGTCTTGACGGTAACGGTGGTCATCACGGGATCGGTCTCGTCCAGAGTGACGGTAGCCGTTGCTTCCTCAAGATTCGGGATAACGATATTGTTGTGGGTCTCGAATACGTTGGTAGCGTTCTTGGTCCAGCCGTAGAACATGGTGCCCATGATGTTATCGGGGGTTCTCGTCCACGCATTGTCCATATAGACCTTGCCCGAGCCGGTTGCGGAATCCTTGATGACGAGCTTGAACTCAAGCATCCAGGTCTTGCCGTTCATCGGCGCAGTGGTGTGGGAGACCGAAACATCGGGGTCAATGGCGATCATCATTGCATTGTAGTTCGCACTGTCGAGACCCGAGGGCCATTTGGAGGCGAGCGACGCATTGTTGGTGACGCCGTAATGAGTAGCGCTGATGCCCTTGATATAGTCGTTATCGGAGTTGAGAACGAAAGCATCGGAGCCGCTCTTATAAGGCTCAAAGAATCTGTTATCATACATGAATACGAAAACAGATGAGCCGGTGTAGAAGTTGGTCTGTGAGGTCATTCTGAAGGTGACGATGTCGCCGCGCTTTGCGGTGGTCACTTCAACATCCTGACCGAGGAGCTTCTGATAAGCCGTGACATCAATGAACGCCGAATAATCGGTGGCGCTCCAGTTAGCTCTGAGCTCGATATCCCTGGTCGGGAATTTGTCGAACTTGAACTCATGCCATTTACCGTCAGTATTTTTGTATGACCAGTACTGGAACTCGTAGCCGAGTCTCCTGGGAACAGGATACTGATAGCCATCAGCGAATGCGCTGTCGGCAAGGCCGGTCTCGGCAGGAATGCTGCCGGCGATGGTGTTGAAATTACTGGTCTCACTTGCGGGAATGTTGACATTGAAGCTGACGGAGACTTCCCGAGCTTCCCAGCCTGCATAGGCTACGAAGCCGGTCATGGTGTTTCTCGTCAGGCTCTTGCCGTATTTCCAGATCTCGCCGTCGTCAGCCGCAACGCCCTGGGTGCATTCCGCATCGTAGAACCAGCCGGTGAAAGCGTAGCCTTCTCTGGTGGGATCCTGAGGAGCGGGGACTGCATTGCCGGAGGTGTAGTTGATGGTGTCGACCGGGGTACCGCCGTTGGAGTCAAAGGTGATCTTGCCGTTGACGTTCTCAAGACGGGCATACACCGTGGTGTTCTCGGTTACCGAGAGAGGCCATGTGACCTTGGTGGTGTAGGTAGCGTCGGTGTAGTAGTCGACGAATACATAACCCTCGATGTCGGTGAAAGCCGGCTTTGCAAAGTTGACTGCACCGCCGAATTCAAGCGGAGTTGCTTCCGCCACTTTGACGGGGTCGAGACCCGCAGCGGAGAGGTCAACGGAGAGGGTGATGGGAGCGAGATCCCATTTTGCATAGATGAAAACATTGGAGGCAGGCATCGTAAAGGTAGCGGGAACCGGCTGTGCCCATGTGCCGGAATCGTAATACCAACCGCCGAAGGTGTAGCCGGCCTTTGTGCCGATATCACCGTCAATGGTCGAGAGTGCGAATTCGCTACCGTAGGTTACCTGGTAAGTGGGGACGACGTAGCCGTCCTGGGTGCTGGCGTCGTTATTGGCGGTGACTCTGACTGTGTAGCTCTTGGGGGAATAGCTGTAAGTCACGGTCTCCTTAGCGTTCTGACCGGAGAGGGCGGTGGTGCCGGCGCTCTGGCCGACTACGGTGTAGCCCTCGATGGTCGCCGCTGCGTGGCTCATTACCGTGCCGGCAGGCTTTGTGGTCTCGCCGGTAGCGGGGTCGCTGGTCTGCGACGGGATGAGCTCGGTGTTGGTGCCGTCGATAACGTGTCTTATCTCAAACTGGACGTTGGGGTTGAAGCCCGCCAGCGCGTTGTAAGCGTTGATAAGAGCTCTCGTTGCCGCATTGATCGCCGTCTGGTTGGTATCGGGAGTTGCGAGGAGGATACCGGCGTTGTTGTAGGCGGTGTTGAATGCGTTCCAGGTGGCAGCCGTATAGTTGCCCGCCTGAGGATTGACACCCTTATTGTAAGTGACCGATACGTTAGCGCTCTTGTTGGAGTCGCTGTTGTAGCCGAGCTTCGTGGTGGTGTAGGATGAACCGTCGCCGTTGCGAACGCCGTTGTAAACGTTCCAAAGATCGGTGGTATCATAAACCTTGTAGGTCACGTTGATGAGAGATGATGTCTCAACAAAGTGTCCTGTGTCGTAGTCCTTACCGCCCTTTACATGGAAGCCGGTCGACCACTCGAATGTATCGGAAGTGGTTGAGCTGTACGCGGGGCCTGTGCCGCCGAACGGGATAAGGTTGTAGTTGCCGTTCCAGCTGTCTGCAGAGCCGACGTCCTCGGCGTTAAGGTTCTTAACGGTAGAAGTATCTACTGTCCACTGCGGTATCGTGGTGGCAGCGATGTGCTGATCACCCATACTGATCTCGCTGTCATAAGTACCCATGGCTATAAGCTCTGCAATACCGAAGTCCGCTTTCTCTGCAACCGACATCGTCATCCTCATGTTGAGGTTCTTGATAGTGTCGGTGCCGGAGCCGCTGCGTTTATCCATGTAAACGGTGGATTCGGTTCTGTTGAAGTCGTTCGCAACACCGAAGCTTATATTTGCCGTTTTGCTGTCCTCGTAGAACTTGCGGACGGTACCGGCGTCGTTATCAGCCTTACCGAATGCGTCGACCGCACTGCTCATGCCGTTCTCACATCCAAGACCCTTAAGAGATTGGCCCTGGAAAGGAGCGGAGGTCGAGAAGTCGATGTAGCCTCTGTCGGTCTTTTGGCTGTTATCCTGCCAACCGGAGTACATATTCACACCCTGGATGAGGAAAAGTACAGCCATACGACCTGCGGAGTGGTTCCAAGTCTTTCTGCGTCTGGTAACATCGACACCGTTCTGTCTGAGGAAGTTCTCGGCGTGGGCATAAGCCGTAGCAGTATAAGTGACGCCGCCAACCTTGTAGGTGATGGTGTATGTCACGTTATCGCCGGCGTTAAGCGTGCCGCCCGAAACATTCACAGTGTAGGTGTAGGAATCACCATTCTGGACAGGCATGTCCATCGAACCGAATTGAATGGAGCTCGCCTTATCCGAGGTGACCGTCGGGGCTTCGTCGAGCGCCGCGCCCGTGATCGTAAAGACGACCTTCGGATAGGACGGCGTTTCGCCTGCATAAGCAAGGGCAGAATATCTGCCGGTGTGAGCAGGGATACCCGAGGGTGTTGCCGAGATAATGTCGGTACCGTACTGGAAAGTACCGGCCTTAGCAACACGGATCACTTTCGTAGTTGCCGAGGTGTCGACTGTAAAGTTGACCTTGGAGAAGGTCAGCTTGCCATGCGTATAATTGCTTTCGTATGCCGAAGCAATCATTGACGCAGGCGCAACAGTGAGAACCATAGCAACTACGAGAAGCATGCTGATGATCTTCTTTGCTTTGCTCAAAAATAATCCCTCCAATTTAAAATTTTGAACATGGAATAGATGGGCACTATTACACATTGTTATTATAACATCCGCGGTCAAGCCTGTCAATCTTTATTAAAATAATTATATATACTTTTTTCATAAAAATTCCATCC
>ERZ779869.999-NODE-999-length-28219-cov-3.458848_pt1 | contig 28219 bp, 32 predicted proteins | sample MGYA00511557_ERZ779869 | MGnify/ENA primary metagenome ERZ779869 (study PRJEB29588, sample SAMEA2154620) | human gut metagenome | biome: human gut; feature: human-associated habitat; material: faeces | place: Denmark | collected 2008/2010 ... | reverse complement strand
ATGGGAATGGGCATTGACCGCTGTGTAATGCTGCTGACTGGTTCAGACAGCATTCGCGATGTCATCTTGTTCCCGACGATGAAGTCCTTACCGAACGACAAGTAAGAAAAAGCCAGTGTTTATGCGGGTTTCGGGACTTTCCAAACTGAATAAATTTACCTCTTTACACCAAATTTACACCAATCGGTGCTAAAAACGGTGCAGAGACTAAAAAATCGCATAATTTTGAGTTTCACACAGCTCCTGAGAAGCTACATCTTCTCAGGAGCTTCTTTCATTTCTCATAGTTTTCGGACTACATCGCAAACTACACCAATTCTGTTTTTCTCAATATAATGAGGATAATCACAGAGGAAGGGGTGGTTATACTATGAGCAACAGTTTAGCAAGCGTTCACCCGGAGCTAATTCCTGAATGGTCAGAGAGGAATTTACCGCTGACGCCGGATAAGATAACCTTCGGTTCAAATAAAAGAGTGTGGTGGAAAGGTGCTTGCGGACACGAGTGGGAAACGAGCGTTAAAGCTCGTTCAAAGGGCGAGAAATGCCCGATATGCTCAGGAGCGAGAGTAATAGAGGGTATCAATGATTTAGCCACATTGAAGCCCCTGTTGGCTCAGGAGTGGTCTGAAAAGAACAAATTAAAGCCAACCGAGGTATCTGTCGCTTCTCATAAGAAGATTATTTGGAAATGCAAACACGGACACGAATGGGAAGCAAGCGTTAAAAGCAGAACGATAAACGGCACAGGCTGTCCATACTGCTCACACAATAAAGTCCTTGCCGGATTCAATGACCTTGCTTCACAGTATCCCGATATTGCTGCTGAATGGTCTGACAGAAATCTTCCGTTGCTGCCTACAATGGTAACAGCCTTTGCAAACAGTAAGGCTTGGTGGAAATGCAGAGATTGCGGAAACGAGTGGTACACTCTTATTTCAACCCGTGCCGGTGGGAGTAGATGTCCGTATTGTAGTGGATATACATTGCTCAAAGGATTTAATGACTTGGCGACTACGCACCCTGACCTTGCGGCTGAGTGGTCAGAAAGAAATTATCCCCTAATGCCTGATGAGGTAAACGCAAAATCAAGACACAATGTTTGGTGGAAGTGTAAGACCTGTGGCAATGAGTGGAAGTCCGTTATCAATGCTCGTGTAAAAGGAACAGTATGCCCGGTTTGTGCGGACAGGACAGTTCTTGCAGGATACAATGATTTAGCCACAACGGACAGGAAACTGCTTGCTGAATGGGATTACGAAAAAAACTCTCTGCTCCCGACACAAGTGTCAAGAAGGTCGATGAAAAGAGTGTGGTGGAAATGTTCACTGGGACACTCTTGGAAAGCAAAAATCAGCGATAGAACAATTATCGGAGAAAAATGCACTGTGTGCGAAAAAGAATATCGCTCCGTGTTCCCCGGCTTGGCGGTCGCCTATTACGCCAATCAAAAAGGATTAAAGGTACCGTTCCTGTGGTATGGATATTTCAGAGGGATCAAAAAGCTAAACATATCACTTCTTCTTACCGTTATTTCTCTTGGAACGAGGGCCTTATTGTCTTACACCCTCGCGTCGAATACCGGGTTTGGCGTGGTTGCGATATGAGCTTCTATCCCCGTGGGCTGGTTTTTGGCTGATATTGCGGGGTACATATTCTACCGTAGTAATAATTCTGTCAAATGGAAATAATTTTTGACCGTGAGACATGTGTTGTACAAGTCGGGGATAACGCAGCGGTGCTTTCGGTCTGTCTGCGATGAAAAGGATGTGGTCAGAGTTTTTGCCTATCCTTCTGTGCGGCATGAAAGGATTGTTAATTTTTCGGTTTCTTGCGGATTGGAATTGATTTATGAGGTAAATAGTGATATAATAATTTATCAAATCATAATTTGCCTGAGCGGTTCGGTATTGCTATAAGTTCCGCTTCGGTAAATCAAGCAGAGAGGCGGGCTGAATTATGTCAGGGAAGAGATCAAGATATTTTTTGTTCCTTGTTGTTGCAGCCGTGATCCTTGGTATGCTCGGCGGATGCGCTACGTCGGCGGGGCAGGGTGGCGGATCTGAAATCGTGTCGCCCGAGAACAGCACCTCAGCGGGCACAGAGGACACAAGCACTTCCGCGCCCGATATTACCGACGCGCCGCAGACGGCTCCGGCAGAGCCGCTGTCGCTGACCACTCCGGGAGGGGTAATACTTATGGGCGTTATCGGAAATGACTCGGACGGCTGGTATTTTACCCCGGAGCAGCCGCTTGATATCGAATATACGTTTTTTGTCGATCATCCGCTTACATTTACCGGGATCTCACGCATCGGAATGTTTGACACGGATATTGACGGAGTGGATAAGACCCCGTATATCGGTGAAACAGTGACCGTGTCAGGAGAGCTGAGGACTGTGCGCGATGATATGGAGACGCTTTACTTTTTTGCGTTTACCGTTGAAGCCGGAAAAACGCTGAAGCAAAGCTGCGCCGTACCCGACCTCAATCCCCCGGTAACCGATAGCGGGATCAAATACGATCCCGACGCGCCTCTGCCGGAGGCAATGAGTCCGAAAACCGAGGACGGACACTATGTTTACAATCCGTATATGCTTTCTCTTGAGACGGTCGAGCATATGGGGAACGGATTTGCGGAGTTTTATGTTGAGTTTGTAGACGCATTTCTGAATTACAGGACGGATGTTTCCTGCCCGGACAGGCAATATGCGGATATGCTTTGGACAATACTCGGATATGAATTTCCTCTGTACGTTATAAACGGCATTTGCGACTACTCAAAAAACTATGATGAAGTCACCCACACACTTACGATACAGTATTCAAAAAGCCGCGACGAACACGAAAGGCTGATACGTGAATTCGTGGAATGTGCAAACGGATATCTTGTGGATGCAACGCCGGAGCAGTCGGAGCAGCTGAGGGCGGAAACGGTCTACCACGCATTATGTACAGCGGTGAAGTACGACTATGACGCGCTGAAGACGCGGGATAAGATAGAGCCCTATTATGCTTATGTGACAAGATCCGGCATATGCTCAACGTTTGCTACGACATATTCCCAGCTTCTGACGCAGGTCGGTATCAGATGTACGCTTGCCAGCGGGTATACCAGCAAGGGAGAGCCGCACGCATGGGATGTTGTCTCTATTGACGGAATAAATTATTTCTGCGATCCGACGTATGAGCTTGGCTTCCGAGGGGGAAGTGCTTTCCTTTATTTCGGATGCACCACATACGACAGAGCGAATGACGACTACGCCGAATCGGTGATCATTATCGGACGCTATTCGTCACTGACGCCGAAGGACTATAACATTTCTGAGACCCGCATTAAGATAATTCCCTTGTCATAACACAGTAACCCTAAAAAGAGATGAAAGGCTTTTGAATTAAAATGAACGACAGAGACAAGTACATTTCCCCATTTTCGACCCGGTACGCCAGCCCGGAGATGCAGGCGGTTTTTTCCGATAATTTTAAGTTCCGTACATGGCGGCGGCTGTGGATCGCTCTCGCCCGTGCGGAAAAGGAGCTTGGACTGCCGATCACAGACGCTCAGATCGCCGAGCTTGAGGCTCATGCCGACGATATAAATTATGACGTTGCCGAGGCTCGCGAGCGTGAGGTTCGCCACGACGTTATGAGCCATGTCTATGCCTACGGTAAGCAATGTCCCTCTGCCGAGCCGATAATTCATCTTGGCGCAACCAGCTGCTACGTCGGAGACAACACGGATATTATCATACTGCGCGAGGCGTCCCGCATAATCCTTAAAAAGGCGGCGCAGGTTCTGGCGAATCTTTCGGATTTCGCGGAAAAGTACAAGTCAATGCCGTGCCTTGCATACACCCATCTTCAGCCTGCACAGCTTACCACAGTCGGCAAGCGGGCAACCCTCTGGATGAATGAGCTTGTAATGGATATTCAGAATCTTGAATTCCAGCTTTCAATGCTTAAGCTGCGCGGCGCAAAAGGAACGACAGGCACTCAGGCGAGCTTTATGGAGCTGTTCGGCGGCGACGAGAAAAAGATCGCGCGTCTTGAGGAGCTTATCTCGCATGAAATGTGCTTTGACGGCTGCGTTCCGGTATCGGGGCAGACATATTCGCGTAAGGTCGATGCATACTTCCTTTCAGTCATGTCGGGATTTGCACAGAGTGCATACAAATTTTCAAACGATATGCGCATTCTCCAGTCGTTTGAGGAGATGGAGGAGCCGTTTGAGTCAACTCAGATCGGTTCGTCCGCCATGCCGTATAAGCGCAATCCCATGAGATGTGAGCGTATTTCGGCTCTGGCGAGGTATGTTATTACCGACGCACAGAATCCGGCGCTGACTGCGTCCACGCAATGGTTTGAGCGCACACTTGACGACAGCGCCAACCGACGCATTTCCGTTGCCGAATCCTTCCTCGGTGTTGACGCGATACTCAATATCTACATCAATGTGACCTCTAAAATGGTGGTTTACGACAAGGTGATACGCCGTCGCGTCATGGAAAAGCTGCCTTTTATGGCTATCGAGAATATTATGATGGAATCGGTGAAGCGCGGCGGAGACCGTCAGGAGCTTCATGAGATATTCCGTGTCTACTCACATGAGGCAGCGCGCCGCGTCAAGCTCGAGGGCGGCGAAAATGACCTTATCGACCGTATTGCCGCGGACGAGCGTGTCCCGCTTTCACGAGAGGAAATACTTGCCGAGCTTGATCCCGATAAATTCATCGGCAGGTGCCCGTCTCAGGTAGACGATTTTATTGCCGGGACTGTGAAGCCGATCCTTGACCGTTATCACGGTGATGAGATAAAGGCTGAGCTTAACGTATAAATAAAAAAGCGGGCTGTCGCGCAAAAGTGCGACAGCCCGCAAAAGGTGTTACCACCGCGTCATATTTGTTTCCTGTTTTTCGGTGTACACGGCTTCAAGCTCGTCGGGGGTAATGCCGTAGCAGAGCATAACGTCATTGAAATACATAAGAGTATCGCACATCTCTTCAATAAAGTGCTTTCTTATCCCGGCGTCGGACATAATATTTCCGTCGCCTTTTTTCTTTATGACGTCGGCGGCTTCGCCTGCCTCTATCATCATCCACAACAGTTTGTTCCTCCCGGTAGCGGGGCAAACCGGCTCCCATTTGTCGCAGTACTTTTCCTGAAGCGCTCTCTGCATCTGCTGCATTCTTTCAAAGCCAAGATCCGCCATTTGTTCTGCCCCCTCTCTTGCTGTTTTATACCTTTTTGCCGTCAACTGAAGCTACGGCAATTTCCGGGGCTGAACCGGTGCGCTCGGCAAGCACGTCGGCAAAGTGGTCGGGGTCTGCATATTCATCGTCGTTGATGTAATAGCGTTTGTTGTGATATCCCGCCGCCTTGCTGTATGAAGTTCTTACGCCGAGATATACCAGTTTTCCGTTTATCACGGCAAGCAGTTCAATGTCGCGGCTTTCCTCAAAGCGTTCAAGAATTTCAACTGTGGGATGAGTTTTGGTTTTGTATTCCGACGGGTCGCCCTCAAGTATTTTGGCACGTTCGCGGTTTTCGGAGACAAAGCTCATCTCTCCCACTGAAACGCAGATGATATAGGCGCACAGAAATGATACCAGAAGCCCTGCCATTGAAATTGCCGCCTCAATGCGCCTGTCCCCCGGAGTCCAGAACGACGTCCAGCTGATTGCCGCGGCAATCAGTGCCACGGAGATTATAATTTTTATTGCGGGTACAAGGTACGATTTATATTTGCTGTTTACCCGAAGAGGATTAAAGCCTTCACTGCGTTTATTGTATCCGTTCATTTATCTCACCTTATGTTTATTACTTTGAAAATTATTTTGCCGGTATGTGCCGGTGCTCCGGTTTACTCAAGAATTGCCCCGGCGCTTACAAGCTTTGCACGTACGTCAGCCGCGGGGATATCACGGACGCTTGCATTGCGCTTTACCGCCTCGGACGCAAGTATACCTACCGCCTCTCCGATCGCCATGCAGGTGGGCATTATGCGCATTGAGCCGAGTGTTTCGCGGTCCATTGATATACATCTGCCGCTCATGAGCAGCCCGTCAAGGTCGGCGCTGATACAGGCGGAAAGGGGAATGCCGTACGGCTCGGGAATTTTCATAAGCACTGTCCCGGCGCCGCGTCCGCTGTGGATGTCTATCTTATATCCGGCGAGCGCGATCGTATCGTCGGGCTTCTTTCCGGCAAGCGCATCGTGGTAGTCGATCCGGGAAAGACCGCAAATGCGGCGGGATTCGCGTATTCCGATTGCGGGACATATTTCATCCAGCACGCAGTCCTCAAAGCCCGGCACATAATCGACCAGAGTCTTTACGATCCCGGGAATCTGGAGCATTCCTTTTATCTCCCCGTCGGAAAGGCTTTCAATGTCCGAACCGTCGCAGCCGGGTACGCGGACGGTGTTGACCCATATCTTGCCCGGAATAGTCGAGTTTATATAGATTATGTTTTCGCGCAGTATGGGACATTCGGGATATTTTTTGCGTATCTCGTCAAGATATGATTTCATTCCGACAAAAACATAGCTGTCGGTGCCCCTCCAAAGATTTGTGTCGTAGCCGTCGTCTATCTGCACCGATTCAAGCTGACGCATATTTTCTGGGTGCTCGTCAAGAAAGCGCATGAATTCTTCCTTGTGGAATCCGGTAAGGGCAAACATTGTGGTGGGCGGCTGAAGCTCGTCGCCTTTTTCGTATCTTGCTCCTGCCATGAATCCAAGGTCGCCGTCGCCCGTTCCGTCAATGAATACACTTGCGTCTATGTCAATACGTGTGCCTTTGCCGACTACCGATACTCTGGTAAGTCTGCCGTTCTCTACGACTGTGTCGCAAAGCTCGGTGTGAAACAGCAGGCGCACTCCTGCGTCAAGACAGGTCCTGAGTGCCAGCAGCTTGAATTTATCGGGGTGGATTATTGTAATTGAGTTGTGCATGGGACAGCGCTTGTGACCGTAAGAGTCTCCGGTCTTTTCAAGCTCGGTCACAAATTCCTGAGCTATACCTCCGATTATCTGTCTGCCCGACTGGGAAAGATATCCGAGCAGCGGCAGTCCCATTGCGGCGTTGCCGCCGAGATGACCGTTGCGCTCGCAAAGAATAACGTCCGCTCCCTGACGTGCGGCGGCTATTGCGGCGCAAAGTCCGCCGGGACCTCCGCCGATGACGCAGACGTCGCATTTCATATTTCTGATCTCCATAATTAAGCCTTGTCCTTTCGTATGAGCCTCATTATGCGGCTCATAAAATTCCAGTTTATATTTTACACTCAATCGTGTCGTTTGTCAACGATTACCGAAAAAATAAAGCGGGCGGCTGTTTCGACATACTCTCCCGCAGGCAGACTTAAAGTGACATTTTTCGCAAAGCGGCATATACTTTTATTGAATATCGGACAGCATTAAGCCGTCCGGGAAAGGATAAAGTCATTTTTTGACGGTCAGATCATATGGTCAGAAACAATATGTATTCAGGCGAAGCGCTGCGCCGTATGTCGGGTGGAACGCGCTTCGGCGTTGAAAAGGGCAGAGAGGTACGCCGAGAGACAATGAAGCCGACAATGGCGGAGAACGGCGCTCCCGGAGTTTCCGGAGAGGGCTGCGGCGACCGCAGTGGCAGCCGTTGGGGGCTGGAAGGATATCCGCTTGCAATGGTGTACGCTCCGCTTCAGAATTTTACCGAGCTTTATGACCCCGAAAAGGGTCTTGCCCGCGGTACGATCTTTTCACAGCTTGATTTGCCGCTGATGGGCGCAGGTCATGCTGGCAGAGGAGGTATGATGAGAAATGGATAACAGGAGAGTGTATCCGCCATACCGCCAGGTGTGTGCAGGAGGAAGCTGCAGCGGCGCAAACGGCGGTGAAAACAACGGCTACAACTGTGCCGATCTGCTTGAGCGCATAAGGCAAACGGATTTTGCGAGCCTCGACGCGGTACTTTACCTTGATGTTTATCCGGACTGTACCGACGCCATCAACTATATTGCCGCCAAGAACCGTGAGCGGCGTGAGCTGGTTGACAAATACGAGCCTATGTGCGGTCCGCTTACTATCTACGGAATTCAGAGTGGGGTCAATACCAATCCGTGGCCCTGGCAGTATCACGGCGCATAAGGAGGCAGGAAATGTTTCTGTATGAAAGAAAATTACAATATCCGGTAAAGATAAAGACTCCCAACCCGAAGCTTGCGTCACTTATAATCTCACAGGTGGGAGGTCCGGATTGCATCTGGATATGATTACAGGTCGGCGACCGTATTCGTCGCGATTTTTGCGGACATATAATAATTTTGAATATTATTCGGCATAAAACTTGATTTTTATTTGTTTTATGATATAATGAAGAGGTTAGCGACTGGAAATAGCACCCGCAAAATTTCGGACGCGGTATTTCGAATGAAGTATGACAATACGTAATTGGCGTAAATTCAATTTAAGCTGGTTTTGCTATGGAATGTCATAATGAAGAAATCATTATCCCCGGCATATCGGGAATAGTGTCGCTGAGGGAATGCCCCGAGGCTATACCGGAGGCTGCAGAGTGGTTTCACGGGAAATGGGGAATACCGGTCGGGGCGTATCTTGAGAGCATGAGGCTTTCGTGCGCCGCAGATGGCGGCGTCCCGGAGTGGTATGTGATCTTTGATGCGCAACGCAGGATAATCGCAGGGCTGGGAGTCATCGGAAACGACTTTCACAAGCGTCCCGATCTTACGCCCAACCTTTGCGCGCTTTATGTTGAAGCTCCTTACCGCAAGCGCGGACTTGCGCGGGCATTGCTGGAGCACGCCTGTATGTCGCTCCGGAAGCACGGTATCGGTGACGCGTATCTTATTACCTCGCACACAGAATTCTATGAGAGGTGCGGTTGGGATTTTTACGGTATGGTTGAGGAAAACGACGGCGGCATGATACGTATGTATCACCGCAGCTGCGGAGGCGCGGAGCCGAAATGAAAAAGCTATATCTTATCGGCGGGACTATGGGGGTCGGTAAGACCACGGTGTGTCAGATACTTAAAGAGAAGCTGCCGGGCAGTGTGTTTCTTGACGGCGACTGGTGCTGGGACATGCATCCTTTTGCAGTTACCGAGGAAACAAAGCGGATGGTGATGGATAATATCACTTATCTTTTGAATCAGTTTTTGCGATGCAGCGTTTATGAAAATATAATTTTCTGTTGGGTGATGCATGAGCAGGGAATTATTGACGAGCTGCTATCCCGCGTGAATACCTGCGGAGTTGAAGTAAAAGTTATTTCACTTGTTTGCAGTGCGGAGGCGCTTAAAGACCGTCTTTTGAAGGATGTGGACGCGGGAATACGCAAGGCGGACATAGTTGCAAGAAGCACCGCCCGATTGCCGCTTTACAGTGCGCTTGATACGATAAAGCTTGATGTGTCCTGTATGACGCCCGAAGAAGCGGCGGAGCGAATTAAGGCTCTGTAAAGCAGAGCAAAAAGAAAAATAAAAAATTTCAAAAAAATATTTTTTAAAATGCAACCATCCCCGACCTGAACGTGTATATATAGGTGAGGACGGATTTGCGGAAAGGAGGACACATGGATGACGAAAGAATCGTTGATCTGTACTGGCTACGCGATGAGCGTGCAATCAGCGAAACCGCCTCAAAATATGAGTCCTACTGTATGAAGATCTCGATGAATATTCTGAATGATCGGCAAGACAGCGAGGAAAACGTAAACGATACCTGGCTTCAGACATGGAACGCTATACCTCCGAATCGTCCCGCGTGCTTTTCTGCTTTCGTGGGTAAGATCACAAGAAACCTTGCGATAAACCGAATGAGAGCGCGGTACGCAGAGAAACGAGGAGGCGGCGAATTTACCGTATCACTTGACGAGCTTGATGAATGCACTCCCGACCGTGATTCTGTCGGCGAGCAGCTTGACGCGCAGGCGCTTTCCCAGTGCATCAGTGCTTTCCTGTGGGAGCAGAAAGCGGAGATGCGGCGGGTGTTTGTGCGCAGATACTTCTTTTGCGAGTCAGTGAGCGACATTGCCGAGCGTTTCGGTATAAGTGAAAGCAAGGTGAAATCCATTTTGTTCCGGATGAGAAGCAAGCTGAAGCTGCATCTGGAAAGAGAGGGCTATATCTATGAAACATAAAGTAATGGCTGACGCCCTTACCATGATCGACGATGCACTGATCGAGGATTCGGACATCAAAGGGATCGACCGCCAGACGCGTATTCTGCGTTATGCAAAAAGGTTCGGCGGTCTTGCGGCTTGTCTTGTTATTATTGGCGGATTGTTTATCCTTGCCGGTAATCAGGACAGGATACTCTTGGACGGTCAAAAGCTGACCGGCGATCCCACAGAGCTTGTGCTCGTCAGTCCTGAGCCTTATGGAGCGTCTGTCGGGACCCGCAATACTTCTTACACTATCGAATTTACACTAAGCTTCAACAAAGCAACAAAGCTCTCTTGCCGCACAGCTGAAATAACCGTTATTGATGACGCGAAAAATGCTGTTCACACCGGCGACGGTTATATAGCAGAGGGGAGCACGACCATCCGTTTGCCACTGACGGATGAGATATCAGACATCTCGATCTCAACCGATCGTGGTTATGATATCGTTCTTACCAGACACGAGGACACCGACAAGTGGTACATTAGTCTTGAAAAACAAAAAAATAAATAAAAAATAGGAGAACACAAAAATGAAAAAAATCGTAGCAATTATTCTTGCATCAATCATGCTTCTGGCTTTCGCATCCTGCGGGAACAACAATAACGGCGGTGAGACCACAACAGACGCCGACACCACCACGGCAGCTCCCGGAGAAACCACTTCTGCTGAGTTGACCACCGCAGCCCCCGAAGAGACGACCGCTGAGGCTTCCAATGATATAATTCCCACCGTTGATGAGAAGACGCTGGGCGGCAAGCTTTGGGCAAGCTTCCTTGATACTTGCAAGTCTAACCCCTCTGCAACCACCGAAGAGATCGCTAACGCTGTTTCTTCCATCTCCGAAATTCAGTTCATGAAAATGGTATCTCCGATCGAACCCGGTCTTCTCGCCGGCTTTGATAACACTGAGATCAAGGGCTTCAAGTCCGGTCACGCTTTCGGTCCCATGATCGGTTCCATTCCGTTCATCTGCTATATATTCGAGCTTGAGGATGGCGCGGATGTTGCGGCTTTCGTCAAGAATCTGACCGATTCCGCGAACCCCCGTTGGAATATCTGCGTCGAGGCAAAACAGACTGTTGCAGGTTCTTACGGCAATTACGTTTTCTTCGTAATGTGCCCCGATTCGATGCAGTAAAAACTTAATGGGGAGGGCGCAATGCCTTCCCCGAATTAATATAAATAACCTGACATATTACGACAAGGGGGCGGTATATCCTTGCTTTTCTCGAGTATCAGCTTTATTTATTACTTCCTTGCAGCATCGCTGATAATTTATTTTATCGTACCGTTCAAATTCAAGAACCTGGTGCTGCTTGTTGCCAGTCTGGCATTTTACTTTTACGGCGAGCCTGTATACACGTTGCTTATGCTTGGAACAGCACTTTCAAGCTATATCCACGGCCTTCTTATTGATCATTTCCGCGGACGTAAGCTCGCAAAGGTATTCCTTTGGTCCTCGGTCATCACAAGTGTTCTGGTGCTTGGATTCTTCAAGTATTCGGATTTCTTTATAAGCAATGTAAACAACATTTTCAACACGAAAATATCGTTGTTGGGTCTGGCGCTTCCTATAGGTATTTCATTTTATACCTTCCAGACGCTCAGCTACACAATAGACGTATATCGCGGAGAAGCTGCGGTTCAGAAAAGCTTTATTCGTCTTGCAACCTATGTTACGCTTTTCCCTCAGCTCATCGCCGGGCCTATTGTCCGTTATACGACTGTTGAGGAGGAGCTGTCAAACCGCAAACACTCCTTTGAGAACTTCTCCTATGGCGTCAACCGCTTTATAATTGGTCTGGGCAAAAAGGTGCTGATCGCAGATACGCTTTACTCGATGGCTACTTCTTTGCACACCATGAATGAAGCGTCTGTCGGAGGAATGTGGCTTTATGCGATTGCAATTTCTCTCTATACCTATTTCGACTTTTCCGGTTATTCGGATATGGCGATAGGTCTCGGGCGTATCTTCGGCTTTCACTTCCTTGAGAACTTCAACTATCCCTTTATTTCCCGCAACGTAGCCGAGTTCTGGAGAAGATGGCATATTTCCCTCGGTTCATGGTTCAGAGACTATATATATATTCCGCTGGGCGGAAACCGTGTTCCCGTGCTTCGCTGGATGTTCAATATTCTCGTCGTTTGGTTCTTGACAGGCTTCTGGCACGGTGCAGACTGGACTTTTATTGTCTGGGGACTTTACTTTGCTTTGTTCCTTGTTCTTGAAAAATTTGTTCTCAATAAATTTTTTGCAAAGCTGCCGCGCTTTTTCTCGCACATTTACGTAACCGTTGCGATCATTATCAGCTTTGTCATTTTCCACGGTTCCGGAATGTCAGGTGCAGTTTCCGACCTCGGTAGTATGTTTGGCGCAGGTGGTCTGCCGATCTGGTCGGGCGAAACGACATACACCCTTGTCAGCTATATTTTCGTTCTGCTTATTGCGATCGTCGGATCAACGCCGCTTATTAAAAATGCGGTCCTTAAGCTCAAGGAAAATGAAAAAGTATGCCGCGTTATCAATGTGCTTGAGCCTGTATTCCATATTGCGGTATTGCTTATCACAACTGCGTATTTTGTTGACGGTTCGTTCAGTCCGTTTCTCTACTTCAGATTCTGATAAGGAGGGTTATTATGAAAAATTCTGTTAGAAATATTGTTGTTACAGTGACCTTCTGCGTCTTTATCGCGTTTTTCGTTGTATTTTGCACGATCCAGTTTTTCAATCCCGTTGAGACTTCCGAGTCGGAGCGCCGTCCGCTGGCTCAGTTTCCGACCGATATCACCTGGAATGGAATAATTGACAAAACGGTCATTGACGAATTTGAAGACTATACCGTTGATCAGTTTCCGTTCCGTGAGTTTTTCCGCTCTCTGAAGGCAAACTTTCAGATCAACGTCCTTCATCTGAAAGAGTATAACGGTCTTGCTTTCCAGGATGATTATATTGCAAAGATCGAGCCGGAATTTACCGATGAGCTTGTTGATTATTCGCTTGGCAGACTTCAGTACATCTATACGAAGTATCTGACCGACAACGGCGGCAAGACTATTATTTCGTTAGTTCCCGATAAAAACTACTATCTTGGCAGGGATCACGGTTATCCCTCACCGGACTATAAGTCACTTGCCGAAAAGTTTCAGGCAGCACTTCCGGATGCCGAATATGTTGACATTTTCGATTGCCTTGAGCTTGAAGACTATTATCGCACCGACACTCACTGGAGTCAGGATAAGATAGCCGCCGTTGCGGAGAAACTGGCAGCCGCTCTCGGTGTTTCGGACAGTCTGTCAGGTAACTACACCGAAAACCGTCTTGAAGGCTTCAAGGGCGTTTATTACGGTCAGAGTGCACTTCATCCTAAGCCTGATACACTTATCTATCTCACGAGCGAGATCCTGAACGCCTGTACTGTATTTGACTATGAGACGGGCAAGACAGGCAGCATATATGATCTTGAACTGTTTGAGGGGAAAGACGGATATGACGTTTTCCTTTCGGGCACCCGTGCGCTTCTGCGTATCGACAATCCGAACGCCACGACCGACAAGGAGCTGGTAGTATTCCGCGATTCCTTCGGTTCAAGTCTTGTGCCTCTGCTTGCAGAAGGCTATAAGAGCATATATGTTGTGGATATCCGTTATATTGTGCCGGACTACCTTGGTCAGCTTATCGACTTTGAAGGAAAGGACGTACTGTTCATTTACAGCGCGCTTGTTCTTAATCAGAAGGCTTTCAAGTAATTATTCTGTTTTTCATCATCATATAAAAAGAGTCCGGAAGGACTCTTTTTATATAACAAATCTTCCTTGCTTTCATGGTGTTATTCCGTCTTGACATCAAAGCAAGGTGATGTTATAATGAGTAAGATCATTTTTATTTAGCCCCTGATGCTTTGGGTGTTTGAGAATGATTTGCTTTTGGAGATTACCATTGATTTGACAGAGAATGGCATTGCCGCTAAAATGAATTACGATACAGAAATAATCCGCAGCGGGCGGAAAACAATATCGGTTGAAATAACACGAGAGCTGCGCGTTATTGTGCGCGCTCCGTTTAATATGAGCAGGGAAGAAATAACAGGCTTTCTTCAGAAAAAATCCTCCTGGATAAATTCGCATCTTGAGTCCATGCGAAAAAGGAAGCTTGAGGAGAGCGAACGCGGTGAGTCGTTGCGGTTTACGAACGAGGAGATCAAGGCACTTGCCGGCGATGCATTAAGGGTGATTCCGGGGCGGGCAGATCACTTTGCACCGTTGGTCGGGGTAGAGTACCGAGGCATTACCATACGCAATCAGCGGACAAGATGGGGGAGCTGTTCTTCAAAAGGAAATCTTAATTTCAACTGCCTGCTCATGCTGACGCCACCCGATGTGCTGGATTATGTTGTGGTGCATGAGCTTTGTCATCTTATTGAGATGAATCACTCCCCGCGTTTCTGGAGTGAGGTTCGCCGCGTTTTGCCCGGATATGAAGCACCGAAAAGGTGGCTTAAGGAGAACGGCGGCGCTTTGATCGAAAGAATGAAATAAAAAAAGGGGTGTTAAAAAAATTCCTTCTGAATTTTTTTAACACCCCAAACGACATTGGTCTTGACGGCTGAAAGCCGTCATTTTGCCACAGCATTCACCCGAATTCAGACAAGATCAAGGGCAAAACCGACCAAGATCGCCGTAAAATGCCGGATTCCCGACCGACATTTTACTGGGGCTGTAAGAAACATCGAGTTTTTTACAGCCCCAGAACATGTTCTTGGCGGCAAAACGTCGCCGCTTGGGAAATGCACCGATGCCAATTCAGTTTTTTGTGCTGACGCAGATCGGTCTTAGGGTAACGCCTTACCCTCCGAGATATGCACGTTTGATTTGATCGCTCGATGCAAGCTCTGCTCCGGTTCCTGAAAGAACGATACGTCCAGATTCGCAGACGTAGGCTCGGTCGGCAATGGCAAGAGCCATTTCGGCATTCTGCTCGACAAGCAGAATGGTCGTGCCGGCTTCATGAAGCTCCTTGATAATATCAAAGATCTGCTGTACCAGAATGGGAGCGAGTCCCATCGAAGGCTCGTCAAGCATCAGAAGCTTTGGGTGGCTCATAAGAGCGCGTCCCATTGCAAGCATCTGCTGTTCGCCTCCGGAAAGTGTTCCGGCAATCTGATTTTTGCGGTGCTTCAGACGCGGAAAGCGCCGGAAAACGTCGGCTATGTCTTCCTTTACTCCGCTTTTTTGCGTGTAAGCACCCATTTCAAGGTTCTCCTGCACCGTCATTTGCAGAAAAATGCGTCGTCCTTCGGGAACATGAGCTATCCCTTCCGACACGAGCTTATAAGGCTCTGTGTGGGCAATGCTTTTCCCATTGAACAGTATTTCTCCCGTTTTGGACCTCAGAAGTCCGGAAACGGTTTTGAGGGTCGTGGATTTTCCGGCGCCGTTTGCGCCGATAAGAGCAACGATCTCACCGTCGTTTACGTTGAAGGAAACGTCCTTGAGAGCGTGAATGTTGCCGTAATATACGTTGATGCCGTTGACCTCAAGCATTGTCAGCCCCCTCCTTTTTCTTTCCGAGGTATGCTGTAATAACTGCCTCGTTATTCTGTATGTCGTCCGGCGTTCCCTTGGCAATTACCTTTCCGTGATCGAGCACACAGATACCCTCGCAGATGTTCATGACAAGCCGCATATCATGCTCGATAAGCATTACAGCAATGCCGAACGTGTCGCGGATACGGATGATGTTTTCCATCAGCTCCTCGGTCTCGTGAGGGTTCATTCCGGCGGCAGGCTCATCAAGCAGAAGGATCGAGGGCTTGGTGGCAAGCGCGCGTACTATTTCAAGGCGGCGCTGAGCTCCGTATGGAAGGCTGCCTGCCTGAGCATCGGCAAGATCCGACATACCGAAGAAGTCAAGAAGCTCTATTGCGCGGTCGTTGGCGCGGCGCTCCTCGCGGCGATAACCGAAGGTGTGCGTAAGCGAGGCGAGCAGGTTTTCGTTCATCGAATTGTGAAGCCCGACTTTTACGTTGTCGAGCACCGACATATTGTTGAAAAGTCTGATATTCTGAAAGGTGCGGGCGATGCCCATGCGGTTGACCTGAGCGGTGCTTTTGCCGGCGGTGCTGTATCCGTTGAGCATGATATTTCCGCGCGTGGGCTGGTAAACATTTGTCAACAGATTGAACACGGTGGTCTTTCCGGCTCCGTTGGGACCTATAAGTCCGGCAATTTCAGTGCGACCGATAACGAGCGAAAAATCATCCACTGCGTTGAGTCCGCCGAAACTGACGCCGAGGTGGATCGCTTCAAGAACCGGCGGGGTGCTGAGGTCGCGTTCCGGTACAAAAGCATTGGAAGGAAGCGGAACAAGCGGGGAAGCCAATTTGCCGTGTTTGGGCGGAATATTCTTTTCGCGGTCCATATCAGTCTTCCTCCTTCTTTTGTGCTTTATTGCGTTTCAGGAACAGTATAAAATTCTTTACTGACCATCTGCCCTTGAGCGCCGCAAACTTGGGATTGGCGTTAAGCAGCATTATTGAGATGAGCAGTATCGAATAGATGAGCATACGGTAATCGTCAAGTCCGCGCAGCAATTCGGGAAGTGCCTGAAGCACTATCGCGGCAATTATCGAGCCGCTGATATTGCCCATTCCGCCCAGCACAACGATAACAAGTATCTCTATTGACATATTGTAATCGAAGCCTGAAGGGGATACGATGGCAAGTGTGTGACCGTAAAGCACGCCGATCGCTCCGGCAAAAAATGCGGCAAGCACAAACACGACCAGCTTATAGTAGGTCACGTTGATGCCGGTTGACTCTGCGGCGATACGGTTGTCGCGTATAGCCATTATTGCGCGTCCGTGACGTGATTTTTGCAGATTCATAACCGCTATAACGGTTATGATGACCATGACACAGGCGTATGGAAAGAGCGTTTGAGGATTGGAATAAATAGATTTTGTGTTAAGACCGAGCGCGCCGCCGGTGATATCAAGATTCAGTATGATATTTTTAATGATCTCTCCACAGGCAAGAGTAACGATAGCAAGATAGTCGCCCTTAAGCCGGAGGGCGGGAAGTCCTACAAGAAATCCTACCACAGCGGCAGCAAGTCCGCCGAGGATCATTGAAAGGGGCAGGCGGATGATAAGTGGCATGGAGCTTAAGGCAATCGAAAACAGACAGCCGGAGAAAAGTCCCACCGACATGAATCCCGCATGTCCCAGTGACAGCTCACCGAGAAGTCCGACGACAAGGTTCAGAGATACGGCAAGCACGATATAGCAGGATACCGGTATCAGCATTGCCGAAAGCTGACGGGACGTCATTCCGCCGTACAGCATTGCGCCGAGTATGATATATACCAGAACCACGGCTGCAACGGTTACGGTGTTTTTTGTAATAAATCTGCGCACGGAAGCGCCTGAGTTTTTCTTTCCCATGTTTCTGCCTCCGTACTTACACTTTTTCGTTGATCTTCTTGCCGAGAAGTCCGGTGGGCTTTACGACAAGAACGATAACAAGAACTCCGAAAACAATGGCGTCAGTCCACAGTGTGGAAAGATAGACCTTGGACATCTGCTCGATAACGCCGAGCAGTATGCCGCCGAGCATTGCTCCGGGAATTGAGCCGATCCCCCCGAAAACTGCGGCGGTAAACGCCTTGATTCCGGGCATTGAACCGGTCGTTGGTTTGATATAGGTATATGTCGAACCGTAAAAAATGCTTGCAACGGCAGCAAGCGCCGAGCCGATAGCAAAGGTAACGGTTATGGTGCGGTTGACGCTGATGCCCATAAGCTCCGCGGCGTCCTTGTCTTCGGACACAGCCCTCATTGCCTTGCCCATCTTGGTTTTGTTGATGAAAAGGGAAAGAACTATCATTATCAGCGCCGTAACGCACAGTGTGAGCAGTGTCATTCCATCAATTATCACTTCACCGATCTTTATTTCGGGTATGTGGAAGATAGTGGGAAATGCCTTCGGTTCGGACTTGAATACCAGCAGTGCAAGACTCTGAAGCAGGTAGCTGACTCCGATTGCCGTTATCAGAACCGCAAGGGAAGGAGACTTGCGCAGAGGACGGTATGCGAAAAATTCAATGGTCACTCCGAGAAAAACACATACAAAAATACTTACCGCAATACCTACGACCGCAGGAAGCTGTGCCATTGAGACCGTTGATATAACGGCATAAGCGCCCACCATGATAATATCACCGTGAGCGAAATTCAACATTTTGGCTATACCGTAAACCATCGTATAGCCGAGAGCCATAAGAGCGTAAATACTCCCCAGCCTTAAACCGCTTATCAGCGTCTGAATTAAGGTCGTCATAATGATTTTTCCTTTTTACCCCTGCTGCCGCGCCAAGGCGCGGCAGCAGGGGACAGTTTGTTTTCTCCTGAGTCAGGGGATGGATATGCTTATTTGGAGAATGCTACGGCAACGCCGTCCTTGATCACCATAGCCTTGGCGTCTTTGGAGGTTTCGCCGTCAGCGCTCCAGGTCATGGTTCCGGTAACGCCCTTGACCGTGATCTTTGTCATAGCGGCAACGATACGGGCACTGAAGTCATCTTTGTCCTCAGAGGACAGACCAGCGTTCTTGATCGCTTCTGCGATAGTGTAGATAGCGTCGTAGCCGTCGGCTGCGAACTGGTCGGGAGTCTCGCCGTTGTATGCTGCCTTATATGCGGCAACGAACTTCTGAACGTTTTCTTCGGAAGAATCGGCGGCGAACGGAGTGAGAAGCATTACGCCCTCAGCGTTGGCAGGATCGGCGATCTTGGTAAGCAGACCGTCAAGACCGTCGCAGCCGAAGCAGACCATTCCGTCAAAAGCCTTTGTCTGGGCTGCCTGAGTGAGTATCTTGGCGGCGTCAGCGGCGTAGATGGGCATGAATATCAGGTCTGCGCCGGAATTCTTGATAGCAGAGATCTGAGCGGAGAAGTCGGTGTTGGTGGATTCGGTAAAGGTCTGGACGGTGACTATTTCAATGCCGAGCTTCTTGCATTCGGCATCAAAGGTATCGTAAAGACCCTTGCAGTAGTCGTTACCGCTGTCGTAAATGACGGCAACCTTAGTGGCAAGACCGTTGTCCTTGATGTACTTGGCGGAAGCAGTACCCTGTGAGGGGTCGCTGAAGCAAACGCGGAAAGCACAGTCGTTATCGGCTATTGCGCTGACCGAGGAAGCGGAAGGTGTGAGAAGGAGTATCTTGTCGGCTTTTGCTGCTGCGACGACCGAGGCAGTCTCTCCGGAGAAGGTTGCGCCAAGGCTTACCTTCATACCGTCATCCATCTGTTTGCCGTATGCGGAAACAGCGGACTGGGGATCGCCCTGAGAATCCTGGAAGTTGAGAACGAACTTAAAGCCGTTCACGCCGCCGTTCGCGTTGATCTCGCTGACAGCAAGCATTGCGCCGTTTTTTACGGATGTACCGTAGTTGGAATATTCGCCGGTCGTGGGACCGATGCCGCCGATATACAGCTCGGTAAGGCCGGTGGCGCTGTCAACAGGCCACTTGGCGCCTGAACCGCATGCGAAGCATGCAAGCAGCATAAGCGTTGCAATCGCGGCTGCGGCGAACGCTTTGGCAAACATTTTGACTTTTTTGTTGATGGTTTTCATGTTTTTTTCTCCTTGAAAAAATAAATATGGACTTCGATGTATTAATTAATCCGGGTGGAAGGGAAAGCCAAAGCGTCGTCCCATTGCAGGACAGTCTGCTTTTCCGTTTGAAAGAAGGAAAAAACAAGCGATCCTGCACGGGCAAGACCGCTTGTTTTGGATGACCCAACTTTCGTTCCGCCGGGAATAATTCAATATTATTCCTGCAGGTCAGATCGGCAAAATCAAACACGGTAAAGCCCGGTTGTGATTAATTATTATAATATGAAGTGAAAGTCGAAGCGATACAATGATCGCGGGTAAAACAATAATTACCGGATTGAATATGTGTAGGGATATTATTATGGGGATCACGATCATAAGGGCAAAAATGGCGACAAGAGAAAAAGACACCACAAGCGAGGTGTCTTTTTCGACTCTTATAGCAGAGGAGGATCTTTCAGCCCATTTACAGCTTGCATCACAGGCAGAGGTGTCGGAAAAAGCGCAGGCGCAGAAAGAAGCCGCCGCTTTGGACGGGAAACATTCTTCTGTTTTCGCATAATTTGTTTTCATTCCTGCAAAACCTCTTAAAAATATGCTATAAGTATACACCATTCGAATTAATTTTGCAATAGGCAATATGTCAAAAAAACGATATATTTGTTGCAGGCGCAAGTTAAAAATGCACAATTATCAGCCGCAAAAATTCATTTTTTCAGATCGTGTCGTACTTGGTTTAATTATTTTTGTGTCAGGCGGCGTTATTGATAGTTATGGCGCGCGGGGCTATAAAACCTGCAAAATTGCAAAATTGCAAAATTGAGCGCGAAAAATTGACGATGTCACCAAATTGTCACCCAATTCTGATATAATTACCTATGTCCGGTATAAGCCGCGATTACTCTGTCTTAATAAAAACTTAAGTTTTTTGATAATTGTATCTTAAGCATTTGCTGTGCTATAATGGTCTCAATCTGAGGTAAAGAAGAATATGCCGTGTATGCCGGGGCCTTCCGGCGGCTACCATTGGCTTTTGAAGCTGTAATCTGGCAACGCGCATTGAGAAAGGGATAGTTGAAATTATGATTGAAAAAATCAATTACGTGGTTATGTGTTTGTTTTTTATCTGCTATTCATATCAGTTTTTCTACATTCTGGTTTCATGGTTGCGCAAGCCCAAGCCACACAAGCCGGAGGTGTATCACAGAATCGCCGTGCTGATAGCCGCACGGAATGAGCAGACCGTCATAGGAAATCTTATTGACAGTATAAAAGCGCAGGATTACCCTGCTGAGCTTCTGGATATTTACCTTGTTGCCGATAATTGCACCGACGGCACGGCGGAGGAAGCAAGGCGGCACGGCGCTACCGTCTTTGAGCGCCATGACATCTCGCATGTGGGAAAGGGTTATGCGCTTAAATTTCTTATGGAGCAGGTAGACAAGACCGCCATGAAAGCTCACGATGCCTATCTGGTGCTTGACGCCGACAATGTTATTTCATCGGATTTTGTGACAGAGATAAACCGCACATATACAGACGGATATGAGATCGTGACGTGCTACCGTAACTCAAAAAATTACGGTGACAACTGGATATCTGCCGGATATGCGCTTTGGTTTCTTCGTGAATCAAGATATTTGAATGGGGCGCGTACATTGCTTGGAAACAGCTGCGCGGTTTCGGGTACAGGGTTTTTGTTTTCCCGGCGCATACTTGAAAAATGTGGCGGATGGCATTATTTCCTGCTTACTGAGGATATTGAATTCAGCGTTGATAATATTGTCAGAGGCGAGAAGATCGGCTACGCTTCCGGTGCCGTTCTTTATGACGAGCAGCCGGTGTCATTTGCGCAGTCATGGCGCCAGCGTATGCGCTGGTCGAGGGGTTATCTCCAGGTTATCGTTCGATACGGCAGGGAACTTATTAAAGGAATATTCCGCGGTGATTTTTCTTGCTTTGATATGACGATGAATATTTGTCCCGCAGCAGTTCTTACCTGTTTCAGCGTCATAATCAATGGCTGTGCGGCAATTTCCAACTTGATAGGAGGAGGTTCATTGCAGTCGCTCGGAATATCGGTGCTGACCACTCTTACCAATCTTTATCTTACCATGTTTTTAGTCGGAGGTATAACTACCGTTACCGAGTGGCGCAACATACATTGCCCGGCGTATAAAAAATTGCTGTATGTATTTACTTTTCCGATATTCATGTTTACATATCTGCCCATATGCGTTGCTTCCTTTTTCAAAAATCCTCAGTGGAAGCCGATATCTCACAGCCGTAATCTTAATCTGCACCAGATACGACAGAACAACAAATAATAAAAATGAATATATTTTCGGGGCTGCCGCATTAAGCGACAGCCCCGAAGCAATGCTTTTTATATCGAACAGTGCCCGCATGAGGCACAGTCGGGAAACTGAGTGTGGTCGTACTCGATTCCGTGCTTATCATAATAATCCTTCACTGCCGACTTGATCGCCTCTTCCGCCAGCACCGAGCAGTGTATCTTGTGGGCGGGCAGACCGTCCAGTGCCTCTGCGACTGCTTTGTTGGAAAGCGTAAGTGCCTCGGAAAGCGGTTTCCCTTTTATCATCTCGGTTGCCATTGAGCTTGACGCTATTGCCGAGCCGCAGCCGAAGGTTTCAAATTTCACATCAGTTATGATATCGTTGTCTATCTTCAGATATATCTTCATTATATCGCCGCACTTGGCGTTTCCGACCTCGCCCACTCCGTCGGCGTTTTCGATGACCCCGACGTTTCTGGGGTGCATGAAGTGATCCATTACCTTTTCACTGTAAAGTGCCATTGTTTTCTTCCTTTCAATTAACCGATCTCAAAGCAGGAACGGCTTTTTGCCGCTCTGCTTATCCCGCCAGAGCGGGGACATTCCACGCAGGTATTCAACCACCTCGGGAATTTCCTTGAGCATATAGTCGATCTCATCCGGTGTGTTTGTCTCACAAAGCGAGAGGCGGAGTGAGCCGTGAGCTATTTCATGAGGTCTGCCTATTGCCAGCAGAACGTGACTTGGGTCAAGCGAGCCGGAGGTACATGCCGAACCGGAGGAGGCGCAGATGCCTTTTGAATCCAGCATCAGCAGCAGACTTTCGCCCTCGATACCCTCAAAGCAAAAGCTGACGTTTCCGGGCAAACGGTTTACCGGGTCGCCGTTGAGCGCGGAATGAGGAATTTTTGAAAGTCCTTCGATCAGCCTGTCGCGGAGCGTTGACACGTATACGGAGTTTTCCTCCATATGATCATACGCTTCGTCAAGCGCCGCCGCCATGCCGGATATTGCGGGAAGATTTTCGGTTCCCGCTCGCTTGCCGCGTTCCTGTGCGCCGCCCTCGATAAGGGTTGTAAGAAGTATGCCCTGTCTTGCATAAAGCGCGCCCACTCCCTTGGGACCGTGGAATTTATGCGCCGAAAGGGAAAGCAGGTCGATGTTCTGCGCTTTTACATCTATCGGCAGATGTCCTGCCGCCTGAACGGCATCGGTGTGAAACAGCACTCCGCGCTCGCGGCAGAGCTTTCCTATCTCAGATATCGGCAGTATCGAGCCTATCTCGTTGTTTGCGTACATAACGCTGACAAGGCATGTGTCGGGACGAATCGCGTCTTCCACCTGCTTGGCGGTGACGGTTCCGGAAGCGCCGACAGGCAAAAGCTCAACGTCAAATCCTTCTTTTTTTAACTTTTCAAGTGTGTGAAGCACCGCATGATGCTCAAATGCGGTTGAAATGATATGTTTTTTACCGCGCTTTGCACCGATCGCGGCGGCGGAGATTATCGCCTGATTGTCTGCCTCGCTGCCCCCGGATGTGAAAAATACTTCGCGCGGCTGACACCCCAGCCGCAGAGCAATGCGCTCACGCGCACGGAAAAGCTCCTCTGCCGCGCGCTGACCTATGCTGTGCAAGCTTGACGGGTTGCCATAGTTTTCTTCCATTACCGAAAGCATAGCATCAATTGCCGTGCGGCTCATTTTTGTTGTTGCGGCATTATCCGCATATATCTGCATTGATTTTTGCTCCTGTTTTTTGTTATTTTTTTCTGACATCAGTATTATATCACGTAATTCCTACCTTGTCAATAGGTAATATAAAGTTAGATGCCGAAGATTCCGACACGGTATATTTTACCGATGCGCTATACCCATACTATACTTCATTTTTTTCATAATAATAAGGTGGCAATTGAAAACAAAAAGTTAATTTGAGCGCAACCGGTGGGCATTACGGTGGGGAAGCCTGAGCCGACGCATATTTTTTCTCCTGCGGGTAATACTTACAGTATGACGGAAAAAGGAACAAGATCATGCGTAATGGTCTGAACTGAAAATTCAAAGCCTGACAGAGAGGAGATAGTACATTCAGATGTCAGAAAAAAACGAAAACGGCAGGGCGCTTGCCTCGGAGGGCTACAAAAATACAAAAATGGGGGCTGAGTCAATAACCGACCTTCTGGGTCACGTGCGAGATGAAAAGCTGAGACTTGAAATGACCGCCGAGCTTGACAGATATGAGGAGCTGGCTTCAAGAGCGGCAACACTTTCACGCGAGGGTGGGGAAGAACCGAAGCAGGAGGGCGCAATGACGCGCGCCGCAGTAAAGATGAGTATGGCGGTCAACACTATGACAGATTCCTCTGCGTCTCATATTGCCGAAATGATGATCCAGGGGGCAAATATGGGAGTTACCGACCTGCGCCGGGCAATAAGCGCAGAGGAGAGGTCGGGAGAACCCAACCGCGAGGCGGTGGCTCTGGCGCGCGAGACAGTCAGCTTTGAGGAAGGCACGGCGGAAAAGCTGAAGGCGTTTCTCTGATACCCGCTGACAAATGATCCGGGCTGTCGCTTTTTCGCGCGACAGCCCAACGGTTCACTGTTTGTCTTTTTGCTTCAGCTTTTCAAGCTCGGTTCTTAGCGTTTTTACCGAGGTCTCAAGAGCGCTTATTGCTTCAAGCTGTGTGTCGATCTGCGCGGCGTTGTCTGCATTCTGCTTCAGCTTTCGGTAGCAGAACCTGCCAAGCTTTGCGTATTCCTCGTCAAGCTTGAGCTCAAGATTTTTGATTTTTACGTACAGTGTCGCGGTGTCTCCGAGTCTTATTGCTTCCTTGGTGGCTTTATCAAAAAAGCGCCCGGCGTCTGCCTTGAATTCCTGCCAATCGGACATATCTTCACATCCTTTCATAACGCTGCATACTGTCTTTATTATACTCCGCGGCGGCGGTTTTGTAAATACATTTTCTTTATGAATAAACGATAAGGAGTAAAAAATGAATATAGGAAGCGAGAGCTATAAAAAATATGCCGACGCGCACGCGCCAAAAAGCAGAGTGCTTTACAACTCTGCAATGGCGTTTCTTATCGGAGGTCTGATCTGCGCTTCGGCGGAGGCGATGAATCATCTTTGGGAGGCGTTGGGTATGACCCAGGAGGACGGGGGGCTTCTGACATCCGTGGTGCTTGTTTTTGCCGCAGCAGTTCTTACTGCTGCCGGGATATTTGACAATATCGCCAAGGTTGCCGGAATCACCCTAGCCCGCGAGCTGTGGGGAATTTTTGCCGACACCCCAGCATTCTTCTCCCAGCTCGTCGATCGTTGTCTGGCCGTCTGCCGTCCGCAACTTCCCCACGCTGACCTGGATATCATACTGGTGCCCGAACATAGTCCGCAGTAACTCTCTACCCTGTGTAAGGGAAAGTTGGTGAGGTGGTTCAAAATAATACCTTCAACTGCTCTAAAAGTTCTTCAATAGTTTTTGCCTCGATTACAACTTTTCCATCACGACATATGCCGAATCCCGGAGTGGCCAGGTTGCCTGTTTCCACACATATGTCCGATACCACGTTACGATTGGCCAGAATACCATTACGCTGTAAGGCTTTCCGAGCCATGGCGTACTTTTGACCATGACCCACAAGCTGAACTTGGGATGAATATTGATTTTCCACGCGGAACAATCCTGTCTCCATATCGAAAACAATCCCCTTGCGAGCGAAGAATCCGCTTAAATGCCCCTCCAATGCCAAATCTTCCGGCGTGCCGATCGTGATGCCATGTTGACGATCCATGAGCCAGATTTTATCGGCAATCTGCAGAGCTAGTTCCAAATCGTGAGTAGAAAGGAAAATGGTCTTACCCGTTTCACGTGTCAACTGATGGAGTAATTGCATGATCTCCACCTTGCTTGGAAAATCCAAGAATGCCGTCGGTTCATCGAGAAAGATCACGGGTGTTTGCTGGGCCAGCGCTTTGGCAATCATCACTTTTTGGCGTTCCCCGTCACTGAGCGTGTGAACCATGCGATCTGCCAGGTTCTCTATTTTCACGAGAGCAATTGACCGTTCAACAATTTCCCGGTCTTCCCCGCGCAACGTGCCCCAGAAGCCCGTGTAAGGACTACGCCCCATCCCGATCAACTCCCGGGCCGTCATGTTCCGGACATCACATTTCTCCGTCAGCACCACTCCGATCGTGCGAGACAACTCTTTATCAGAATATGTCTCGATCTCCCGGTCCATGATGTAGATCGCCCCTTCCAATTTCGGCTGAAATGCCGACAAGGTACGCAACAAGGTGGACTTCCCGACCCCGTTCGCTCCCAGCAGACAAGTGAGTTCCCCGCTATTAATCTCCGTACAAAGGCCACTGGCCACCACTTTCGTGTTGTTTTTCGCCTTGTAACCGATAGCTAAATTCTTTAACCGGATGGTCGCCTGTTTCTTGTTCTCCATTACGATGTATGATTTACGACAAATCTAAAATTCAACAGCATCTTTTCGTTTTCTCTTGCCAAATAATACCGAGGCCACAACAGGAGCACCGACGAGTGCCGTCACCGAATTCACGGGCAATGCACCCTCAAATCCCGGCAAACGGGCAATCAAGTTACAAAGTAACGCCAGTGAAGCACCGACGAGCATGGCTGTCGGCATCAGAATCCGGTGATCGGATGTTTGAAAAATAGCACGACACAGATGTGGTACTGCCAGCCCCAGAAAGATAATAGGTCCGCAATATGCCGTTACGATAGCCGTCAATACCCCGGCACAAGTAATTACCCATACTCGGGCCCGGTGGATGTTCAACCCCAGGTTGCGGGCGTAACCGTCACCCAACATCAATAAGTTCAAGGGTTTGATCAACAAAAAGGATAGCGGTATGATAACGGCCATAATCGTGACAAACAACATCATCTGGTTACCCGATACCCGGGCGAAACTTCCCAATCCCCAGATCACGTACGCCTTTATGTCCTCTTCCACGCTAAAAAATTTCAACACCCCGATTACCGCGTTGGCAATGTACCCGATCATCACCCCGATAATCAGCAAAGTCACACTACCCGCCACTTTCCGAGAGGCAAGAACAATCAATCCCATCACCGATAATGCACCCGCAATGGCCGCAATCGACAGGGCGACCTCGCCGATAAAACCGAGGCGGCTCAATGCCACACCCCCCAATTGTCCGGAAAGCAGCACCACGAACGCGACACCGAGGCTTGCCCCAGAACTGATTCCCAGTACGGAGGGTCCGGCCAACGGGTTGCGAAACCGCTAATTGATAACCCGGCCCCTGCCACCAAAGCCGTCAAAGCTTGTGGTAGGCGAGATTTCAGAATAATATTCTGCCAAGCGATCGGATCGCCTTCACCTCCCGTCAAGATATTCCAAACGGAAGCAAACGGGATGGACACCGATCCCAACAGTAGGTTCAATAACAGAAATACGATGATGGATGCCGTGATCACAAGAATGAGTATCGTATATTTACCTCTCTTCATCAGATTATTTCTTTAAAATGTCGTAGTAAACCGGTTCGTGGTCGGGAAGGATTTCCGGGTGAAACACCTTGATCATATCCGCCAGAACAATCTCCGGCTCAGCGGGCATACTCTCGTAAAATGGTTTCTGCCTCATGTTACAATAAATCACGTGTTTCTCCTTGAATGCCTTAAAATCTGCGTAACGTTCATCTTGTGCTTTCAGGGCATCATAACAATATTCTCCGGCAAAGCTATTCGCTATACGCCAGTAGTCGGCACTTTCTGCCTGATTATACACGGTCTCAAAGTCAAGTGTCACGCCACCGGACCGGGGATCATCTTTCAGGAAATAATCCGCTCCCGCATCATGAAACAATTGAGCCAAAAAACTTTTTCCCCCGACCGCATACCATACGCCACCCCTCAGCTCTCCACTGAATACAACCGGGCGCCGCTTCACATCCCGTACCAACGCTTTCAAAGAATTATAGCGTTGTTCGATGCGGTCGAACTCCCGGTTGGCCACATCTTCCATACCCAGGAGTAATCCCACGAACTTGATCCACTCCGCCTGCCCCAGCGGGGTCATCTCCTTGTAACCCAAATGGGGAACCAGCGGGATGCCTATGTCCTTCACGGCATCATATCCCC